>Ga0209369_1000358_pt1 | contig 73897 bp, 54 predicted proteins | sample EBPBio142010_DNA_FD_185865 | JGI IMG/M metagenome (GOLD analysis project Ga0209369, IMG submission 185865) | Wastewater treatment Type I Accumulibacter community from EBPR Bioreactor in Madison, WI, USA - Reactor 1_10/4/2010_ DNA (SPAdes)... | ecosystem: Engineered > Bioreactor > EBPR >...
GCCACGAGCCAAAGTCGAGCGCGGCAAGCTGCTCGTAAGAACACTCCTCCGCACACACCTCACTATGGCCATACCGGGTGAGCAAACGATCGTGGCAAAGCACGGGCACACCGTCAGTGGTGAGTTGGATATCGGTTTCAATAGCCCGGCTGCCGGTTTGGTAAGCGGCACGAAAAGCCGCCAGGCTATTTTCGGGCGCACGAACACTGGCACCGCGATGGGCGATGAGTTGAAAATGGCTTCGTTCGAAATTCACAGATTCACGAAAAAACTAACGCCGCATGAAACCACCAAGCACGCCACGGATAATTTGACGGCCCAGTTGGTTGCCCACGGTACGCACCGCCGATTTGCCCATCGCTTCGAGCATCCCCTGACGGCGGCCGTTGCCCAGCAAAATCTCCTGCACCGCTCCACCAATGCCCCCGCCCTGTGCCGCTTCGGGTTGCCGGTTAGACGATGAACGACGCGGAGCCGGTTGTTGGGCTGCCTGTTGCGCAGCCGCCTGTTGTTGCTGGTTCGCGCGCCGCGTCAGCATTTCATAAGCCGAGTCGCGATCAATTTGCGTATCGTATTTACCGCCGATGGGCGAACGGCTCCACATCGTCTGTCGCTCCTCATCGGTGATGGTGCCGATGCGACAGGTCGGCGGAGCAATGAGTGCTTGCTCCACCGGCATCGGCACTCCGTTTTCTTGCAAGGTGCTTACGAGAGCTTCACCTACGCCCAACTGTGTGATGGCAGCCACCACATCAACATTCGGGTTGGGAGCAAAAGTCTCGGCTGCCGAACGCACCGCTTTCTGGTCGCGCGGAGTGTAGGCGCGCAAAGCATGCTGCACACGGTTGCCCAGTTGGCCCAGCACTTCATCGGGCACGTCGTCGGGGTTTTGCGAGCAGAAATACACCCCCACGCCCTTGGAGCGAATTAACCGCACCACTTGCTCTACGCGCTGCTTGAGCGCGGGCGGAGCGTCATCGAACAGCAGGTGTGCTTCGTCGAAGAAGAATACCATCTTGGGCCGGTCGAGGTCGCCGACTTCGGGCAAGTTCTCGAACAGTTCCGAAAGCATCCACAGCAAGAAAGTGGAATAGAGCTTGGGCTGGTGAATCAGCCGGTCAGCAGCCAGAATGTTGATGATACCCCGCCCGCTCATGTCCTGGCGCCTGAAGTCGTTGAGGTCGAGCGCCGGTTCGCTAAAGAAATATTCGCCGCCCGCCTGTTCAAGACCCAGCAAATCGCGCTGAATCGCCGCGATCGACTGCTTGCTGATGAGGCCGTATTGTTTGGAAATTTCCGAAGCGTTTTCGGCGGCGAAAGTGAGAAGGCTACGCAAGTCTTTCAAATCGAGCAGCAAAAGCCCATTGTCATCGGCCATTTTGAAGACGACTTCCAGCACGCCCGACTGGGTATCGTTGAGTTCCATCAACCGCGAGAGCAGCGTGGGCCCCATCTCCGAAATCGTGGTGCGCACCGGGTGGCCTTTGGCCCCGTAGATATCCCAGAATACCACCGGATTAGCGGACGGCGACCAGTTAATGCCGAGCTTCTGTGCACGTGCTTCCACTTTTTCGTTAGGCACCGCTGCCTGGCACAGCCCGGCCAGGTCGCCTTTGACATCGGCCAGAAACACCGGCACGCCCAGCCTGGAAAAGCCTTCGGCCAGCACCATCAGCGTCACCGACTTACCGGTGCCGGTCGCCCCTGCAATGAGGCCGTGACGGTTGCCATAACGCGCTTGCAGATAGACCTCTTTCTCGCCCTTGCCCACGAAAATATCGTTCATGAAATTCCTCTTAATTCCGCTGCTTCGCCTCTTATTTTATCGTAACTTCACAGCCATAAGGCGATAAACGAATCGGCTATACTCTGCCCTGAAATGCTCAACGCAACTGAGCGTGCCGTCCGCGACGCCATCGTTAACAAGCTCGTTCCCTGGATCAACGGCGGAGCGCCTTTCGTCTTGTTGGATGCCCCGCCGCGCGTCATTGGCTCCAACCGGGTGACAGAGTGCGACGGCTCCATTCTGTCACTTGAACGGTGTTACCCCAATGGGCGCATCGGTAGTGTCAGGTATAAGTTTTGGAACTCTGAAAATTTCAACAGCAAGAACGTCCCCTACATGGGATTGGTCATCGAAGGCGAAGCCGACGTCGAGGTCGCCACTACGGCCGAAACCTGCACTCGATTGGGCATTCCCGGTAGACGCTGGATGGTAAACCTCCCTGAACGCAGCCTACTGCTGGCCCCGGCCAATATTGCTTATTCCGGTGGTAAACGTCCTCATTCGGCCAACGAGCATCCCGAAACAGCCTATTCTAAAATCCTCTGGCTTGAATTTCAGCCCACAGGCGTATGCTGCCACCTCAGCACAACCGAAAAAGGAAAGTTATGGTCACACCCCTACTGCTTCTTCAGTGATGAAAACTTCATCCGTCTGGCAGGCGACATCATCCGTGAAATGCATGAACAAAGGGAACAGTATGTCCCATTAGTCTATTCCTATCTGCGGGTTCTTGGTTATCTATTGATGCGGAGCACCGGCCAGGAATCAGAGACGCCCAACGATACACTCGCTTTCCATCCGCAAGAGGTGACCACCGAGAACGAACTTGTCCGCAAATCGGTGGAGTATATCGACGCGAACCTGCAACTCTATGCACTCAATGTCGAACACCTCGCAAACCAGATAGGCACTTCGCCCCGCCATCTGACCCGGTTGTTCCAGAAAGAGCTGGGTATGCCGGTGAAGGATTTCCTCACCACACGCCGCCTGACCTTCGCCTGCCAGTTGCTGATTGCCTCTTCCTACACGGTAAAGGTCATCGGATGGAAGTGTGGCTACGCCCGCGCTTCCACTTTTATTAATGCCTTCACCCAGGAACACGGCGTTACACCTTTACAATATCGCCGCCGACACAAAGCCATGTCCGAAAATCCATAGGATTGGCGCAATTTATATACATTTTGCGACAAAATAAGCTCGTGGGTCGGTTAAAGAGCCGCCTGGCGGGGGTATATTTCTTATGACAATTTTCAGGAGGCATTTTTTATGAAGACATCCACAACCAATAGGCAGCAGCGGGGATTTACCCTTATCGAGCTTCTTGTTGTAATAGCGATTATATCTATCCTTGCAGCGATTCTGTTTCCGGTTTTCGCACGCGCTCGTGAAAACGCAAGGCGCGCCACTTGCCAGAGTAACCTCAAGCAAGTCGGCCTCGGGATGCAGATGTATAGCCAGGATTACGATGAGCTATTTCCGGCAGCATGGCGCAGTATTCCCAGCACGCAAATGCCTTACAATAAATATCCCTCTACGTATTTTTCGTGGGCCGATGCGATTTACCCCTACACAAAAAGTATACAGTTCTTACAGTGTCCTTCTTATGCCGTATACGAGAATGCCTCCGGATTATCGCCGGTAATGGCATACCCAGTCACCCCGACAGGATATCAGTTAAATATTCATACGCCGTACCCTGCCGGTGGGACGGACCGGGGATTCGGTAATGTCACCAGCGTTGCCCTGGCGGCCATCGCGTCCCCGGCGACAACCATCATGGCGTATGAAGGTTGGGGAACCATGGATACCGGTGGATGGACCATCGACGGCTCAAGCAACTACGACCTGGTAAATACACTCAATGGAACAGCTCCTGCCGCATGGATGTATGCCTCGTATGTGAACCCGGCTCGCCGCCACATGGACGGCGCCAACATCCTTTGGTGCGATGGGCATGTGAAGTTTGTGAAAAAGGTGACCATAACTCAATTTCTGTTTAACCAATAACGAAGGATCGTACTTTGAAATTAGCCCGTTACTCTTATACCGCCCTTCTCCTGTTTTGCCTGTCGAATGGGTCCACGGCCCAGGCAGCGTCCACTCCGTGGGAAGAGGGCTTTGAAGGCAACGCCCTGAACCAGTGGGAAACTACGGCAAGCCAGACGCTGGCAAAAGCCGTGGCTTCTCCCACCGGACACCTCTCGGCCCAGGCAGCGCGTATCGAAAAGCCGGACTATTTCGGCCAGTTCAGCCTCTCGCGTACCCTTCCGGTGGAAGGCAACACCCACTACAGCATTTCCGCCGATTTGAAAACGCTGTTCGTGGGGCCATTCGCCGAATATTACCTCCACACCCAACAACTGGATGCCGGCGGGAAAGTCGTCGCCCAGCAAAGCTTCGCCTTCAACGACGAGCTTTCGGTAGCCAGCGATTTCGGCGGCATCTACAAAACCCCGCAGACCCTCAACGAGTGGCGCAAAACCCGCCACTCCCTCACCACCCACACCGAAGCGAAACAACTCAAGCTGATATTCTATTTCCGCAACGGGGCGCAAACCGTCTTGCTCGATAACGTTCAGGTTGAAGCGGCCACGGGTGAACTAGCAAGCGGCAAGAAACAGATCTTCGTGCAGAATCTCGATTCGGCCAGTGCCCTGCTCGACTTCGACCAACTCGTTCCCGGCTTCACCTATGAGCTACGCGCCCGCGTCGATAAACCCGACACCGAGGGCTGGGGCATCACCTGGCAGTGGTTCGACCGCAAAAATACCGCCAACGAAACCACCGCCCTGGCCCGCAGCGGCCGCGAGGGCGACGTCTTCATCTATCGCCTGTCCATTCCCGAAACGGCCACCAGGGTGCGGCTGCAACTCTTTAGCGACGACCTGGTGACTTTGGGTTGGGCCAAGGAATCGGCCTACCGGCGCTGGAAGGAACTGAAAATCTACCAGGTCGCCACGCTCCCGGCTGTCGATACGCTGTTCCACAACTATTTGCACAAAGTTTCGCCCAATCCGGAATGGACCAAGCCCTCCACCTTGCTCGATTACCGGCCCGAAGACGAACAACTGCTGCAAGCCGGGCTGGCTAAACGCGAGGCAGTCGATGTTTCCGTGGCCTCACACCGGGGCGGCATGGCGATTAAGGTCGGCGAAAAACTGGTCGCGCCGCTGTGGGCCGCCACGCTGCCGACCAAAAACCTGGTCGATAGCTACAGCGCGGTGGGCAAGCAGGGCATCGACTTCATCCGCGTCAGCGTCGATCACAGCGGTGTGGCATTCAACGGCATGTGGCAGGGTGAACACCAATACGACTTTTCGCCGATCGACGAAGCCATCTACCGTGCGCTCAAGCAAAACCCCAACGCCTGCATCATCTTCGATGCCGGTGGGCTGTATCCGCCGTTCTGGTGGGGCGACCAGCACCCCGACGAGATCATGCAAAACCCCGACGGCCTTTCACTCTCCATCTACGGCTCCTACGCCTATCATCGGATGTGGGGCAAGATGAGCGGGCCGAATTTGCATCAGGCACATGAAAAGCTCTATCAGGGCAATAATTGGCTCAAGAATTGGGGTGCGAAAGTCAACACGACCTATTTCCCCTCACCGGCCTCGCGTCCCTACCGTGCCGCGATGAAGACCTATCTTCAGGCGATGCGCCGCTACATCGAAAGCCAACCCTACGGCAAGGCGGTCGTGGGCTACCAGTTGACCTGGGGCTACGACATGCAGTGGGGCTGGCCGACAGTTGGCCGTGACGATAAACAGGTGGGCAAGCCGGACGGCATCGACCCGCAACGAGTCGATTACAGCCCGCCGATGCGCCGCTATTTCCGTGAGTATCTGCAACGCGTTTACCAAACCGACAGCGCCTTGCAGCACGCCTGGAACAACCCTGCCGCCACACTCGCCACAGCCGAGCCACCTTCGCCCGCACAACGCGCAAAGGCCACGGACGCGCCCAGGAACAACTATTTGCTCGACCCGGCCACCGACCGCGCCTTGATCGACTGGGAAAACGCGCTCAGCGAATCGGTGGGCGACCTGGCCGACGAACTGGGCATCGCCCTCAAACAGGCTGGAAGCCGCAAGGTGTTGGTAACAGGCTATTTTCAAGACATCGCCCGCAGCATCGGCACCGACCGCATCCTGCAAGGCCAGGGCATCGACATCCTGGGCGGGCCCGACTACACCGGGCGCGAAATCGGCCAGAGCGGGCTTTCGCCGTTTGCTTTTACCAGTTATCAGTTGCACAACAAAATCTCTTTCACCGAGGTTGACCATCGCCTTTTTTCCGTGATGTATCGCGAATATCGCGGCAACCAGGTTTTCGAGACGCCCCGCAAATCCATCAGTGTGCTGCAACGCGAAATGGCCCGGCAAATGGTGCGCGGCGACGGCGCCTGGCTACTCGATATGGGCTTTGGCTGGCACAGCCAACCGATTATCGCGCAGACGCTGGGCGATATTCGCCAGGTGTGGCAACAGGCCGTGGAAGCCGACCGCAGCTCGGTGGCGAAAGTCGCTCTCATCACTGATGAAGACAGTGTGCATGCGCGCGCCGTTGATTCCTACGTTGGTATTCTCTACAACTTGCAGCGCAATTTACGCAACACGCTCAGCCAGAGTGGCATTGCTTACGATACCTACCATATCCGCGACCTGGACCAGATTCGCGACCGCTACAGCGTCTACATTTTCTCCAACGCCTATAGCCTGAGCGACAAGAACCGCGCCGCGATTGAACGCTTGAAAAACAACAACCGCCTGCTGGTTTTCGGACCGGCCGCCGGTTATCTCAGCGACACCAAACGCAGTGTGGAAAACATGCGGCAACTAACGGGCATCGATTTAGCCCAGAACGACAGCCTGCCGATGTCGGTGCAGTGGAAACCCGGCCTGCCGTCTACACAGGAACTGGCCGGGTTTGCGGGAACACAACTAAGCAATATCCATTTTCCTCGCTTCTATGCCACCGATGCCAACGCCCAAACCTGGGCCGAATTTACCGGCCCGGTGCAACGTCCCGGCATCGTCTCTAAAAAACTGGCGAACTGGCAGAGCGTGTATATAGGCGTGATCGGCGATTATCCGCCCGAATTCTGGCGCGCTGTGGCGCGGCTGCAAAACATCCACGTGTATTCGTCCCAGAACGACGTGATGTGGGCCAACCGTAGCATGGTCGCCGTGCACGCGGCTTTTAACGGCGTGCATAAAATTCGGCTCCCCGAAAAGAAGCGTGTTGTCGATCTGTGGACGGGGCGTGATTTCGGTGTGACGGATGGACTAACTATTCAGATGGAAACCGGAGATAACCTTTTCCTGCAACTGAAATGAAGAACCGCGCGCGTTAGCAAGCCGGATTGTGCAGGCATTGCGCTAAGCCCGGCTTGGTTCTCATGATGCAAGGGGGAGTATTGGGATAAGCAAAACTCTTCCCCAATCCGGCTTGCTTACGCGCGCGGTTCTTCAACAGCAGAGAGATCATCACTGCCATTGCGTTTATAATGGAAGGAGTCGGCATTCAAGGCAACGACTTCCCGCCATGCTCAAACGCATTGCTTCTTTTCTGCGCATACTGGGAATATAATTTTTCCTCGCCTCAACTACATGGCTATTTTCCGTAAAGAAAAAGAAGTCGCCCCCTGGCAGCTTTTCATTCGACCATTGGATTGGTGCGATAAACATTGAGAAAGGCACCATGAAAAAGTTCATCCTCACCTGCCTGAAAGCATATGTTATTGTGGCACTTGCTATCTATGCCATCTTCACAATCTCCTCGGGCATCAATAACTGGAAAATGCGTTCTACCTTAAGCTCATTCCAGGCCATAAATCATCCCGCCGGCAGCAAGCTCATCCACACCACCAACGCCATCGGCCTCCTTGTCGGCAACGGCAACCACTGCGATTTTTTCGTGGGCGAGTTGCGCACTTCCACGGCCTCACGTGCCGCCATTGAAAAACATTATCGATCTGCCAGGGTATGGAATCCCATTACAAATCGCTATACCACCGGTGAAGTTCAAGTCTCATTTATCCAAAAAGGGCAGGCCGGGCGCGCGCTCGACAAATACCTGTTAGGGCAATTTGAAACAAAAATACCGCCCTCTACTGCAGGGCGGCAAAGCTACATTGTTTTCTTCTTCGATGGAGGCGATGATCACATCGGTTGCGATATCAAGTGCATGTAAAGACGAATTCTTTCTGCTAACACGCCGCGGACTCTACTCTATTCGCAGATTTAACTACAAAAATAACTCAAAAAGATTCTATTTTAATCTTTTTCTATTGTATAATTTCCTGCCGGTATCTTTTGACTATTGTTTAAGGGCAGTATCTAACGAAGAATATTTAAAATTAAAACGAGTGCGCACAAACTACACCCCAAAATCCGGCTTCACCCTGATCGAAATTCTTGTCGTCATTTCCATCATCGCCATCTTATCTGCCATCCTCTTCCCGGTATTTGCCAAGGCGCGTGAGAATGCCCGGCGGACAACCTGCCAGAGCAATCTCAAGCAAATTGGTTTAGCCCTTCTGCAATATGCAAACGACAATGACAATCGCCACGTCATTGTCAGTGTAAATGATGAAGCAGTTGCAACCACCGCTCCCCCTTACTCCAATCCTTATGGCTGGGCCGATGCACTTTACCCTTACGTGAAAAACATCCGCCAATTTCAATGCCCGACTGAAGATTACGCTCAACACTCAATTCCTTATGGTTATCGACCAGGAAACAGCCGTGTAAAATTTAGCGATTATTGGATTAATGCTGTATTAGCCAACAGCAGCGAATCCTCATTAACATTTCCTGCCAATACCGTTATGAGCGGTGATGGTGCCTCTAGTGAGAGCCGCCAAGCTGCTCACGGCAACGGGTCAAGCGGTTCAGGAGCGAATGGGATTAACTACGGTGGTAATTCGATGACTATTACCTGCATCACTCCCGGTCCGGCCCTCATACCAGCAGGAGATCTTATTCAAAGGAGTCCCCGGCTTATGCATATTTCTGGCCCTAATCTCCTTTTCGCCGATGGACATGTCAAGTATTTTCCCACGAGAATCGTTAGTGGTCATCCACATATGCATCCACCAGTAACCAATTATTGTTCCGGCCAATTATCTGCCACAACATATAGTTTTGCCATTCAATAACATGCTTCACCGCCGCGCTACAATCTCCTCCAACACCGCTTCCCCAATCGCCAACGAAGCCGTCGCACCGGGGCTGGGAGCGTTGAGTAAATGCAGCGCGTTCGGCCCGTGATCGAAGCAGAAATCTTGCATTAGCGTGCCGTCAGCCGCAATGGCCTGGGCGCGCACTCCGGCACCGCCAGGGGCGAGATCAGCCACGGTGATTTCGGGAATCAAGCGCTGCAACGATTTGCAAAATCGCTTCTTACTCACCGATTGCAACAGTTCATGGCTGCACATCGAAGGATAGGCCTTCATGAATTTCCATAAACCGGGAAAGGCCAGCGACTGCGAGAGGTCGCGCAGGTTGAGGTCGGTTTTACGATAGCCCTCACGTGCCAAAGCCAGCACCGCATTGGGTCCGGCTTCCACCCCACCGCCAATGAGGCGGGTGAAATGCACACCGAGGAACGGAAACGATGGATCGGGAACCGGATAAATGAGGTGGCGCACCAGCGACTGGCGCTCGGGGCGAATCTGGTAATACTCCCCGCGAAACGGCAGGATGCGCGCCGTGCTTTTGCCGCCTGCCAGTTGGTTGATGCGGTCGCAGTGCAAGCCCGCCGCGTTCACCATAAACGCAGTCTCAAAGCCCCCGGCTGTCGTCTCGATTTGCCAGCCGCCGGATTTCTCTTGCAGAGCGGTGACTCTGGCATTGGTGACCACCTCACCGCCCAGCGCCGTGATTTTCGAGGCCAACACCTGGCATACCCGGCCATAATCGACAATGCCCTCTTCGGGCACATGCACAGCCGCGATACCGGCCACATGCGGCTCTATTTCCTTAAACGCCTCCGGTTCGAGCCAACGCAAATCGCGCAGTCCGTTTTGCGTGCCACGGCTGAGCAACTCCTTCAAACGCGGCAGTTCTACTTCGCCGGTCGCCACCACCAGCTTGCCGCAGATTTCATAGGGCACATCGTTCTGCTCGCAAAACTGCGTCATCAGCCGAATACCCCGCGTCGCCAGACGCGCCTTAAGCGAACCGGGTTTGTAATACAATCCGGCATGAAGCACACCGCTGTTATGGGTGCTCTGGTGCTTGCCGACGGTGGCTTCTTTCTCCAGCACCCGCACCTTCACACCGTTTTGCGCCGCTTGATAGGCAATGGCTAAACCGATGATGCCGCCACCGATGACCGTCATCTCGCGGGGTAAGTTCTTTGTTTGTAGTGGTGTGGGGCTTTGTGAAGTTAAAAGGGCACCGTCGCTAATCATGGCTTGGCAGTTTACCAAGACGATAAAGCTCTTTTTACGCCGTGATACACTGCCCAAACATCATGAAAATTTCGCTCGACCGCCTGCAACAGTTCGCCACCGGATGCTTTGGCTCCACCAGCGAGAGCCAGGCCTGGCACGCCCTGCGCCTGCCCGCACCATTAGCCGATTATTATCGCTTGGCCGAAGGCTCGCGCATCCGCCTGGAATGCCCCAGCAGCGTACGGCTGCGCTTCGTCACCAATGCCACACAGGTGAGCTTGGGAATGATCTTTGGCGCAGCAGCCCGCCCGCTATTTGAGGGAGTGGTACTGGTCGATGGAAAAGAAAGCTCTGCTTTCGGGCCGCAGGAAACACAAGACGATTGGCACGGCGTGATTTTCGAGCAGACCGAACCTACACTACGCACCCTCGACATCTGGCTGCCACACCTGTGCCGCACCGATATTACGGGATTGGCAATCAACGACGGTGCCACCATCGAAGCCGCGCCAGCCCTGCCGCTGCGCTGGCTGGCTTATGGCGACTCCATTACCCAGGGTATGACAGGGACGCTCCCCACTCGCACTCATATTGGCCGCTTGGCGCTGGCGCTTGAAGCGGAGGTTTTCAATCTGGGCATCGGCGGTGCCAAGCTCGACGAAGTGCTGGGCCAGAATGTGCCCGCTGGCGACTTCGACCTCATCTCCATCGCCTACGGCACCAACGATTTCAACCAGAATATTGCGGTTGAGACTTACATCGCCAATGCCCGCTTATTACTGACCGCACTTCGCAACAAAACAACAGCTCCAATTGTCTTGCTGACTACACTCACCTGGGCAAGCCGCACGCAGCCCAACACGGCGGGACTTTTCCTCAATGATTACCGCAAAGCGCTCACCGCACTCGCGAGTGGGTTCGATGGCATTCATGTGGTTGACGGCTCCAGCTTGATCCCAGACGGTGAAGAGTATTTCGTGGATAGTGTGCATCCCAATGATGCGGGGTTTGAGCTGTATGCGAATCATCTGTTGCCGCATATACAGCAGGTTTTGAAGGTAGGGTAAACCGTTACGGTATATCGCCATGAGTAAAAGGAAAACTGTTTCTGTTTCCACACCACCCCTGCAGGAGCCGAAAATTAAAGGCACCGGGCTGACCCTGGAATATGTCATAGACAATCTCTACGTCGGCCGCACATCGGAAGAGCTCACAAAACTCCATCCCGCGTTATCGCCAGAAGCCATTGAAACCGCTAAAAAGCAGCTTCTCTTTTTATCTCACTATGAAAATCGCACGGCATTTTACGAACGGATACGAGTTCGCCACTTAATAGGCGCACTGCGCCCTCATCCCGTTGTTGAGAAAATCTGTAATGCCTTCGACACTGTATTGCTAGGCAATGGCATGAGCCTGCAGCAGCTCCTCTGTGCTGATCGCCGGGGAGAAGATGAATCGGGACGAGCATTAACCCGTCAGGAATACCGCCAACTACGCACGCTGGATGAAATCAATCACTGGCAGGCTATTAAATTAGCTGATCTTGATAGATGCTGGGCTTTTGCTCACTGTGACGCAGAGAGCTTCCGCTATTATATGCCTGCGCGTATGATTCACGATATGGCAAACGCCATCCCAGTGTCATGGGAAGTTGTTTTCAGCTTAGAACGCGAGGGAGTTAGTGACCGTTGGTCGCTCTTGAGCGAACAGCAAAAGACAGCGATCGCGAACTATCTCTGGAATGGTTTAAATGTATTCACCCCGCCAGAACAAAGGCAGGATAAAGAATTGCTGCAACAAATCCAACAAGCGCTCGATAGTTACTGGCTTCAATATCTTTAAAATAGGTATCGGTGCAAGTGTTATGATAAAGGCTAACCTTCGGTTAAGAGGAATTGCCCATGCGCCTGCTCGCGAACATGTTGCAGAAGTTCATTCAAACCGGCACCTTGAACGTCATCGACGCTTCTGGAAAAAACCATGTCTTTAGCGGCAAACCCGGCCCTACCGTGACCATGCGGTTGCACGACGCGGCTTTGCCCGGCAAGATATTTCGCAACCCCGAACTGGCAGTGGGCGAAGCCTACATGGACGAAACGCTAACCTTTGAAGGCTGCGACGTCTACGACTTCCTGCACCTCTTCTCCATCAACCGCCAGTCGCTTGGCTCTTACCCGCTGCAAAAAGCCGTACGCCGCACCGCACGCATGCTGCGCGGCGTCACGCAACACAATCCAGTCGGCAAAGCGCAGCAAAACGTGGCGCACCATTACGACCTCTCACGCGACCTCTACAAACTCTTCCTCGACGACGACCTGCAATACTCCTGCGCCTATTTCCACAGCGAAACCGATAGCCTCGAACAAGCCCAAATCAATAAAAAGCGACACATCGCCGCCAAACTTCTGCTCAAGCCGGGGCAAAAGGTGCTCGATATCGGCTGGGGCTGGGGCGGGCTGGCGCTGCACATCGCAGAAGCGGCCGATGTAGAAGTGCTGGGTGTCACCCTCTCCAAAGAACAATTGGCCGAAGCACGTGAGCGAGCGCAGCAGCGTGGCCTGGCCGACCGGGTGCGTTTCGAGTTGATGGACTACCGGCACCTGGAAGAAAAGTTCGACCGCATCGTTTCAGTGGGCATGTTCGAGCATGTCGGAGTCAAGCATTTTGGCGAATTCTTTACCAAAGCCGGTCAGTTGCTCCAGCCCGATGGGGTGATGCTGCTGCACGCTATCGGCCGCATGAGTCCACCGGGTGCCACCGCGCCGTGGATTGCCAAATATATTTTCCCCGGTGCCTATGCGCCTTCGATGTCGGAAGTATTCGCCTCCACCGAACAACATCAACTCTGGGTGACCGATGTAGAGATACTCCGTCTGCACTATGCCTATACCTGCCACCATTGGTATCAGCGCTTCCAGGCTCACCGCGCCCAGGCCGCAGCGCTCTACGACGAGCGGTTCTGCCGCATGTGGGAATTCTATCTGGCCGCCGTGGAGATGACATTTCGCCACGGCAACGCGATGGTTTTCCAAATGCAATTGGCGCACAAGCGAGATGCCGCGCCGATAACGCGAGATTATATTGCCGAAGCGGAACGAGCATTCGCAACCTAATCCGTAAAATCTAACTTCCGAAAAAAAATGTTTAAGCCGTCTTTAAATGGGGCATACTACATTTACTACCACGTGGTAGTAAATGTAAAGAAGTAATCTCAGAGCCCATTCCATGTCGATCACGCAAAAAGATATCGCCGATAAATTAGGAGTTTCACGCCGCCTGGTCGGCTTCGCGCTGAACGGCGAGAATGGCGTGGGCGCGGAGATGCGGGCGAAGATTCTGAACGTGGCCGATGAGATGGGCTACACCACCAACCGCACTGCACGAGCACTGGTGACGGGGCGCACCCACCAGATTGCGCTTTGCCTACCCTCCCTTACCCAGTCGTTCCATGCTCAGTTCATCCAACATTTTGAAAGTTTGGTGCGCGAAACGCCTTATGATCTGTTGGTCTCCACCAGCCTCACCGATGGGCGTCCTCTACCGGCGGTTGACGGTATTCTTTTGCACGATTCGCGCATGCTGGAAAATGCACGTCACCCCACGGTGATGATTCAATCACCGCCGGGACAAGGCGCATCGGTGGGCCACAGGCAGTTCGATCAGGTTTTTCTGGGACTTGACCAAGCCTCGGAACAGGCCATGCAGCATCTGCTACAGCGAGGCAAACGGCGCGTGGCTTTTGTAACTTTCCTCACCATCAACCTCCCCGATGAACCGCGTTTGAATGCCTATAAAGCCGCTGTGCAAGGAGCCGGGCAGCAACCTGAGATTATCTGCTTCGATCACCATATACACGGCGATATCCGAACCACAGCTCAACAAGCGATAGAAGATTATTGCAAAAAACATGGCTTTCCCGATGCACTGTTTTGTTGCAACGACGATGTCGCCATCGGTGCCTATCGGGTGCTGCGCAAACATGGACGCAGTATTCCCCACCAAACAGCCGTGATCGGCTGCGACGATGTTACCGAAGCCATCGATCTCTACCCTTCACTCACCAGCATCAAACATTCCTGGGAAGCCAGTTGCCGTTGCGCCTGGGAAATGCTGCTCGAACGTATCGAAAACCCGCAGTTGCCGCCACGTCAGCACACGTTTCAGGGCGAACTCGTGATCCGCGAGTCGTCCACTCTATAAACAAAGGATTTTTCAAGGAGTTTTGTCATGCAACCTCAAATCTGCCGTGGACGCAAAACCGGGTTCACTTTAATCGAGCTACTTGTTGTCATTGCTATCATATCTATCCTCGCCGCGATTCTGTTCCCGGTGTTTGCGCGGGCGCGTGAGAACGCACGGCGTGCCAGTTGCCTATCCAACGAAAAACAGTTGGGTTTGGGGATGCTTCAATATGCGCAGGATAATGACGAACGCTTTCCCGTACTGGCGAATCGCAGTACCGGCCCCGGATTTTCTACGTGGGACGATGCGATTTTTCCTTACGTGAAAAGTGCCCAGGTCTATCAGTGCCCCAGCGTGCCGACTAAGAATAGCCGTGCTTATGCCATGAACTGGTGGATAACGGGGAGTGGGATCTCCGCCTGGACTCCAGCCATACCCAACTACGATACGACTCTGGCTGGCATTCCCCGCGCTGCCAATACTGTGATGCTCATCGAGTACTCCACAGTACAAGACGTCCCGGACACGACGAGTTGCTACGGCCTGGGTAACGCCTACTGTTATGGCAAACGTGGCTTTGCCCTGGTCGCTTTTGTGTGGGGCGGAGCCTCAGCCAGTCTGCCGCAAGGAACATACACCGGACTCAGCCGTAAGGGCACACCATCGCCCGGGGGCGGCGTGCCAGATCGTACCGGCGTTGGCTCAGGGATTCATATTAACGATACTTTCAATGTACTCTATGTCGATGGTCATTCCAAGAATGTGAAAGCTGGCACCCCCCCCGCAGATGGCTCATTCCTATGGCATCCAGGAACCTGATGTTCAGTATTCTGCCCAAACACCTGTAATCAAGTGTTGAACGTTCGATGTTGGACGTTCAACACCCCATACCCCCTCTCTTCGTTATGCAAAAACTCACCCCCCTGGCCGCCTGCGCTGCAGTGGCCCTGGGCCTCAACGCATCTATTGCACAGGCCCAGATTCAACTCGACACCAAAACCAAAGCCGCCATCGTGCTGCCGCAAAATGCCACCACTGCCGAACAAACAGCCGCGCAAGATTTGCAGAACTATCTCACCCAAATCACCGGCGGGCAGTTCACAGTCCAGCCTGAAAGCAACCCCATAACTGCCAAACCCGCCATCTACGTCGGCACAACCCGCTTTGCCGATGGTGCCGGAATCAACACCGCCAGGCTGCCTTCGGAAGAGTGGCACATTCAACTGCGCGGCCAGAACCTGATTCTGGCCGGTGGCGGTTCGCGCGGCACGCTCTATGCCACCTACCGCTTCCTGGAAGACCACGGCGGCGTGCGCTGGTGGAACCCGTTTGAAGAAACCGTGCCCACCCGCAAGCCACTCCGTCTCCCTGCGCTTACCAGCAAGGGCAAGCCGGTTTTTGCCTATCGCGATATCTACCAGACATACGGCAACGATGAAGGCCGCTTTGCCATTCGCAACCGCCTCAACCGCGATGGCGATGCGCCCATCGCCGCGAAATACGGCGGCAGCAACGATTATGGCCCGCCTTACTTCGTCCACACTTTCTTTAAAATATTGCCGCCGCAAAAATACTTCAAGGACCACCCCGAATGGTACATCGGCAACGGCAAGAACATGCCGACGATGCACAACGCCCAGTTGGCGCTTTCCAACCCGGCCATGCGGCAGGAGTTCTTGAAGCAGTTCCGCGAGCTAATTCGCAAAACCCACCAGAACGCCCGCGAAAAAGGCTTGCCCGAACCCGCAGTGTTCAGCGTTTCGCAGGAAGATAACAACGTCCAGTTCGCCACCCCGGCCGATGCCGCCCTGGTGGCCGAAAACGGCGGTGCCGATGGAGCGGTGCTGATCGATTTCGTGAACTTCCTGGCCGATGAGATTAAGGAAGAGTTCCCCGGTGTCGATATCGACACCCTGGCCTACTACAGCGGCGAGAAAGCTCCGACCAAAATCAAGCCGCGCGATAACGTCCTTATCCGCCTCACCGATACTACCAGCAATCTGCTGCTACCCGTCACCCATCCGCGCAACCACGTTTTCCACGACAACCTGGTAGCCTGGAGCAAAATCGCCAAAAAGCTGCGGGTGTGGGATTATTCCATCACCTACCGCATCGCCGGTTTACCGATGCCCACCGTGCATACCTTCGCGCCCGACCTGCGCTTTTTTGCCGCACACAATGTGGAAGGCGTGTTCCTGGAGCATGAAAACCCGGTGCTGGCCGACCTGCGCGACTTGAAAGTGTGGATGCAGTGCAAGCTGCTGGAAGACCCGCAGCGCGATCCCAACGCCCTCATCAACGAGTTCACCAACGGCTTCTACGGCGCCGCCGCGCCGCATGTGCGCCGCTACATCACCGCACTTGAACAGCAGGTGACGGCGCAAAAAACCATGCCGGAAGTCGATTGGTTTGCCCCCATCTACCGCCACCGCTACCTCACCGCCGAGTTCACCGCCCGCGCCGATGCTATTTTCGATGACGCCGCCCGCGCCGTGGCCGGTAACGAAGTGCTCTCCCGCCGCGTGCGCCATGCCCGCCTGCCGCTCGACCGCGCCGCCGTGCTGCTCTTCAATCAGTGGGAGCGTCAGGCCCAGCAAACGGGCAAGCCTATTTCGCTCGACCGTGAAAAATTCATTACTCGCGCCGTGAAAACCCACACCGAACAGGTGGATATGCGCATCATCGAAGCCGCCCGCGCCGCGCAATATAAAAAGGCCGATGAGGAAGTCGCAACTTCTCGTGTCCCGCTGCCGCCGCTGTTGCCGACACCGGAGAAATTCCGCGATTCCGACCTCGACCAGATCGTGATTTATAGCCCGCACGATACCCGCAACGCAGGTGGCCTGGCGAAAGTTGTGCCCGATGCACAGTCACCGGGTGACATTACGACCCGCCTGGAAATTCCCGATGCCGACCTGGAAACCTACAAAATGCCGCTACAGTGGGGTATTTACGATGTCGCCAGCAAGAAGACTCTCCAAGGCGGCAACCTCAACGCGGCCGATGTCACCAGCCCCGGTTACCATTGGTATAAGCTGGGCACCGGTGCTATCAGCGAAACCAGCTACCTCTATTTCCTGCGCAACTGGTTCATCCAGATTGATATGCATGGCCTCAACCCCGACCGGGCCAACCAGCCGTTTGAGATTTGGGCTAACCTCAAGTTTGAAGGCCCCGCCTTCCCACACGGAAAAGAGGGCGAGAAGAACGCCATCTCGCTGGAGCGAGTGGTTTTGGTAAAGAAGTAGGTCATTAGCACCAGCGATTAAAATCGCGGCCGGAGGGCGCTATGCGCCGAGTGTCCACCTGCGTGGACACAGTTGCGTGTCCGCGCAGGCGGACACTCAGCCGAAGGCTCTCCGGCCGCGAATTCATTCGCTGGCAAACATTCAACATGCAACTCCACTTCTCTCGTAATAGAAAACAAGTAATTACCATACTGTTGGCAACAGTGGTGAGTTTGCTCTCACCGACACTAGTAACAAAAGCCAACTCCCAGCCCCTCACCCTCGCCGATAAAGGCACCTCGCGCTACACCATCGCCGTAGCCGCCGATGCCATTCCCGCCGAGCAAAACGCCGCCTCGCGTTTACAGCATTATCTCCAGGAAGTCACCGGCGCAACACTACCGGTGGTGAACGAAACAGAAGCTCCCACCAACACGCCGCTCATCCTGGTGGGCAGTGGCACCCATGCCAAAGAACTCCTGCCAGAGCAAGACTGGAACGCGCTGGGCAACGACGGCATCGTGATTAAAACCATCGGTGAAAACCTCATCCTCGCCGGCGGGCGGCCACGCGGCGCGCTGTATGCCGTGTATCAGTTCCTCGAAGAGGAAGTCGGCTGCCGTTGGTGGACGGCGCAGGCACGCAGTATTCCGCGCAAAGCCACGCTCACCATCGCCGCGCAAAACACGACTTATGTGCCACAGTTCGCCTATCGCGAACACTACACCATTCCCCCCGCACGCGGAGAAGACAGCGCCAGCCACGAGTTCTCCGTCACGCTACGCAACAACGGCCATTTCTACCGGCTTCCAGCGCAATGGGGCGAGCACTATTCCATTCTCGGCTTCGTGCATACCTTCACGCCGCTGTTGCCGCTCAGCAAATATTTCAAGCAGCATCCCGAATGGTATAGCGATCCCAAGCGCGGCGGCCTGCCCAGCACCAGCGAATCGGAAATGCCCGGTGTCGAGCACACCCAGCTTTGCATGTCGAACGACGCGCTACGCGCCGAGTTCATCAAGAACGCGCTGGAATGGGTCGAGAAGAACCCCAAGGCCGGTTACATTTCTATCTCCGAAAACGATTTCGGCCCTTACTGCAAATGCCCCGACTGCGATGCTTTTGCCAGGCGGGAAGGCTCACAATCGGGTCCTATCCTCAACTTCGTGAACCATGTTGCCGATGCGATCAAGGAAAAGGCACCGCATTTCTGGGTGGAGACACTGGCGTACCACGGCAGCCTCAAGCCGCCCAAAACCATTCGTCCGCGCGATAACGTCATCATCCGCATGGCGCCCATCGATTCCAACTACGGCCAGCCGCTGAATAGCGATGCCAATGCGCCGGTGCGCGATAATCTCAAAGCCTGGAGCGCCATCGCACCGCGCCTCTTCATCTGGAACTATGTCAATAACTTCAGCGCCAGCATGATGCCTCACCCCAACCTGGGCAACTGGGCCAATGACCTGCGCTTCTTCGCTGCCAATAAGGTAGAAGGCATCTATCAGGAAGGCGACTACAACACTTACGCGGTGGGCGATTTCGTTTACATGCGCGCCTGGCTCATGGGCAAGCTGATGTGGAACCCGCAACGCGACCAGAACCAATTAATCAACGAGTTCCTGCAAGGCTACTATGGCCCGGCTGCGCCACACCTCAAGAGCTACCTCGATTTGATGGAAACCAGTTGGCAGAGCGAGCCGCGCAACCTAAACACCTTCAACCTGAATTTCAGCTTCCTTACGCTGGAAACCATGAACCAGGCCAACCGCCTCTTCGACCAGGCACAGGCTGCAGCCGCTGGCGATGCCGAGCTGTTGCAACGCATCCAGCGCGAACGCCTCGCCCTGCAAAACGCCTGGATTAAGCGCTACCCCACCCTCAAGCTGATTTCCCAGGGAACAGGCCAGCCGTTCGAAGGACCGCAAAATTTGCAAATAGCGGTTGACGATTTTGTGGCCGGTGCCAAGCGGTTCGGCGTGAGGAATTATCGCCTCAACCAGCCGTTTAGCATATTGGAAAACCGACTCAAGAAAGAAGCCACCGCCACGGTGGCCGATACGCCGGAGTTTTTGCAAACCACCAATCCGGACAGTATTTTCGACCTTCAGGAAAACGTCTTTAAACTGTGGGAAGAAGGCACAGCCGTGAAAATTATCGACGATGCCGATGCCTCCAACGGCAAAACCGCCCATGTGACGGGCAAAGGGTGGAATGTCGAGCTTTACCTCGGCGAATACAAAAGCTTCCTGCCCGGCCACCGCTGGCGCAGCTATGCCCGCGTGAAGCTCATGGCATCCGATAAACCCGGCAAGGCCCTGACTTACGGCATCCACGACTACGGCACTAAAAAGTATGTCCACAGCGCAGCTTTAGACAGCGCCCAAATCGATAGCGATGGTTATCAGTGGATCGATTTCGGCACCTACCCGCTCACCCCAACCTCAGCCTTCCATTTCCAGAAGCAAGAAGGCGCATCCGAACTCTGGGTCGATCGTGTGGTTCTGGTGCGTGAATAACGGCATTCAACACAATTTGCGAACCCAGAGCGTAAGCGACGGGCTAACCTTTCAGTTTCGTAAGCGTTGACGCCAGCCCGTCGCTTACGCTCTGGGTTCGCAAATAAATGCACCCGCCTTATATAGATTACACGTCATAAATTTGCCCAAAAGTATTCCCCCGCCTCACTTAATGGGTTATTCTTTTCAAACCTCGGTGCAGTCACACCCGCACCAAAATTAAAGATTGGGAAATCACAACCAAGTAAAAAACCTTCCTCATGAACGCTCACCTGCAACGCGTTACGAAGATTTGGGACCAAGCCCCCCACAGCGCCTTCACCGGCCTCACCCGTTTTAACGACAACTGGTATTGCACCTTCCGTGAAGCAACCGGCCATGTCTCAATGGATGGCACCATCCGCGTCATCACCTCCAAAGACGGCCAGGAATGGAGCAACGCTGCACTGTTCACCTCGCCGCTGGACGACCTCACCGACCTGCGCGACCCGAAGATCATCACCACTTCAGACAACCGCCTGATGGTGATGGGCGCAGCCACCTCGCGCGACGCCGCACTGGGCCGCCGCAACTACGCCTGGTATTCGCAAGACGGGCAAAACTGGACCGAGCCGCAACTGGTGAGCGCCGATGCGGTGTGGATTTGGAGCTTAAACCGTGATGGCGACACGCTCTACGGTGCCGGTTACGGCAAACAAAACGAGCGACAAGAAGTGACGCTCTACCACGATACTACCGGCAACGGATTTGAGAAAGTGGGACTCCTCCACACCGATGAGCGCTTCCCCAACGAAACTGCCCTGCTGATGGAAGGTGAAAGCGGTCTGGCGCTCATCCGCCGCGAATGGGAACCCGGCCAAACCGCCTGCCCGCCTTATAACAAGGGCACCGCACTACTGGGTAAGTCGCAAGCGCCGTTCACGGAGTGGACAACCCAAGACCTCGGTCTTTACATCGGTGGCCCGGCAATACTGCGTCTACCCAACGGGAAAATTGTCGTCTGCGGCCGCAAAATTACCTCGCAGCATTATGCGGCGCTGTGGGAGTTGGATGAAGAAAACGCCACACTACAGGAGCTTGTCACCCTGCCCTCAGCCAACGATTGTAGCTACGCCGGTTTGGTGTGGGACGACGATAAGCTGTGGGTGAGCTACTACTCCGGCCATGAAGGCAAAGCCAATATCTACCTGGCGGAAGTGGAGTTGAGGGATGAGTAGCCTTCGGCTATGCAAACTTCTTCGCAAGATTGCGCAATAACAACAACTATAAGGGCACCCACATCGTGGGTGCCCTTAATTTATGGCTGGATGGCAGGGAAGTAATACCAATCCCAAGTATTATCTTCCTATACAGCAGGGAGACAGGAAGGTAACCGGTCTTTGATGGCTACCGCCAGCATCCACGCCCGTCATCCTCGCGAACGCGGGGATCCAGTACACAGCTTTTTGTTCAGGATAAAACCAAACTGCTTATCTCAAGAATAGGTTTCCTGTTTTCTTAGTCATAATAGGAGGAGGTTAATTTTCAGGATTGTTATCAATGCGTTCTAAAAACTCAGGGACTTTCACGCCAATACTACAGACAGATATCAAATCAAGTAAACCTAATTCTTTCTCCGTTTAATCAAGTAGACAAACCAACCAAGCGCTATTGTAACAATAAAAAGGTGCGCATAAGATACAACAATAAGTATCAGTCCCCAAACCGCTATTTGTATTACTGTGAGCGGTACAGAGAATATTACACTGAACGCTACAATTGGTATGAGAAGTAATGCCTCAAGGCTAGGCATCAATGAAATGCCGATAGAGCTTTGTCCCTGGAATTCTCTTTTATAGGCTCTTATCACTAAATCATAGGGACTGAGAAATTCCATAAAATCTTAATGATGAATGGTACCGTCAAAAACCAAAAGATAATTGAAACCATAGCTTGATTTGCGAGCGTGAGTTGAGCCAGTCTTCTATAAGATCAATCACCAAAAATATTTTTTTCCTCAACAATCTCTAAAAAATACTCTTGTCGATGACCGTTTAATTTAATTCCTTGTTGTTCATGCAGCAGGACAAAATCTTGCATTTTACCCGCCACTTGCGTAGTGCCATCTAATACACCCAAAACTTCAGACAGTAAAAACTAACGGAAGAAATTCAGCAAACGCTCCACTCCATTGCTGACGGGAAGCGGAGTAAGCGACACCGTTTCAACGTTTTCCAGTTCCACTTTCGCCGCAGCACAATGTTCAGCAAGGGCTTGCTGAAAGGCAGCGACTAAGTGCTCATCAAACACCATATCCACGACAATCGTATCATCCCCATAAAACGGGCCACCGCCACCCACAGACTGGTAGCTCCACAGGCGCACAGAACCAACCCGAGCCAGGGAAAGCGCTACTAAAAGATATTCCTGCTCCAACTCCAAAGTGCCCGGCAACTCAACAGGAACAACACCTTCTTCCTGATAATATTCACCCTCCACCACGGCCAGGCCAATTTCGAGCAACGCCTCTTGCACCAGCGCCAGCAACGCCCGGTTAAAGTAATTCGCCCCATTAATTTCCGGATGATAGGTATCGATTGTCACCGTCACCCGTGCTAAAGCAGAAGTAAGGTAGGCAGTGAAATGCTTCACCAAGAATTCGGGTTCGTGCCCATCAAAACCGATGCGAAAGGCAATGCGGTTATTGGGTAGATCTGCCGGTTTACATAAGCTCATAATACAAAGTTATCCTGAATGTTCCGGTTTACCGTCGATAGTCAAATAACTCGAAATTTCTTCGTTTCGGGTGAGCATCCACCGGTTTTCCTGTCGGACCCAAACGTCCCTGCTTCGTACCGTTGTGATGAAGACATGGATTTTTTTATCGTTTCCCGGCATATGCCCTTTCACATGCGTCTTAATATGAACACTGGCGCGGTTACCATAAAGTGCAAACCGTTCTATGACCGTATTGCTTTGGATACTTTCCGCATGTTCGAGCACGAAAGCCATGGTTTCCCGATACTCTTCTCGTGAGGTGACTTTACCCTTTTTATCGATGGATTTAAAATCTTGCGTCATATGTTCCATCGCAGCTTCCACATCAAGACGAATGTGAGCCTGTGATTCCGCTTTATAAGCCGCGTCAATGGCATTGCGCGACGTTGCACTTTGCTCTTGCGTTTGCGCCTGCACCGGCAAAAGCACCGATATCGGGATCCCCGCGAATAGCATCCCGGCTAACCCAAAACACCATGCCCCGCGACGAATTCTTCTTAGTCCCATTTCATTCCCCTTCATTTACCATGACCTGCAATCTCTCAGGCAAGGTGGTAAATACTTAATAACCACTTCTGCCCTGCCTTCTTAGTTCTCTTTCCAATCTCTCAATACTCCACCGCACATCCCTTCGTCTCGTCTGGTCGATAGACTCGTTTTTCCAAAACCGCCGATACGCCGCGATAGCTTTGTGGGCATGTTCAGGCTTCTTCTCAATCTGCCACAAGGAACTATATATATTGCCTTCGAAAAAAAGAAGCTCCTCATTTTTAGGCCAAATTTTCTGTGCTTTCTCTAAATACTGAAAAACCTGCCTCTTTTCTTCGCCATTCCTTAAATTTGCTAACTGACTGATATAGATAACGAATACCAGGGGGTCTTCGGGATTTGCTTGCAATAAACGCTGGGCAAGCCGACCATAATTCTTGTCTGGGCTACGCGGATGAGTGAGGACAAAACGCAGGCGAGCCCACTCGTAATTTCGGGGCAGTTTTTCGAAATTCTTGATAAGAGTATCCCGACTGATGGCTACAAAGGGGTGCTCGCGATCTAACGTTTGCGATTGCGATTGAGCCTTCAGCGCCGCGTATGTCCAACCATACAGGGCAAGGAAATCATTGGGATTTTCTTTATAAAGCGCCCACTGCGCCTCGGCAAACTTCTCAACTTTGCGTTCTTCCAACTCCTGTATCTCATGCCACAAAACGTTATAGGCCGGATCACTCTTTACCCATTTCCATGTCATCCACCGGTCATCGCGGGGGCCGAGTTTCAATTGATCAATATAAATTGCGGTAAAGTCTACGGGGCCGTATTTCAGGTAATGATATGACCCAAACCCAATAATGATAAGAGACAGAAAGCCGGCAGTCGCTAACACCACGGCATTGCGTTTAAGCATTGTGATGAATTGTTTCATAATCGAAAGAAAAACCGGAAATAACCGGCATCAATGCCATTATAAACGAAAATAGCGCTGCTACTTAAAAAGTAGCAGCGCTATTTTTACTTCAGAGCAAGCTATAAATTATGCGCCTTTCATTAAAACCCATTATGCCTATTGGCAAATTGGTTCTACCCTGAATAAAAGGCTGTGTCCTGGATCCCCGCCTTCGCGAGGATGACGGACTTACCGGGGCAATACTTTGCAATTACATCCCGATTACCTTCCCAGCGCCCAGCCGCCTCGTCCCCAGTGCCTCTCCTGACTTACAACTGCTCAATATCCACCCAACTCTTACTCTCGTTAGATTTCTCCACCGCATCCAACGCCGCGTTCACCTGCGCGCCGGAGCGGAAGTCGGGCTGCGGGCTTACGCCGGTGGCATGGCCCTGCAGCAGGTCGTGTACAGTGTTGATGAAGGTATGTTCGTAGCCGATGATGTGCCCGGGAGGCCAGTAGATACCGGCATAGGGCTGGCTGCCTTCGTTGACGTTGATGGTGCGAAAGCCCTGGCGGTCGTCGGGGTCGCCGGCGTTGTAATATTCCAACTCGTTCATACGCTCGAAGTTGAAAGCGATCGAACCCTTTTCGCCGTTGATTTCGAAAGTGTTATAGTTGCGGCGGCCTGGTGCGAAGCGGGTGGCTTCAAAGACACCCAATGCGCCGTTGCCGAAGCGGCCGATGAAGGCGGCGGCGTCATCAACGGTGACTTCGCCCATTTCCTGCGTGGCGGCAGCATTGAGGCCTTCGGTGCCGGTGGTGGCAGCCTGCAACGGACGCTGCTTGATGAAGGTTTCGGTGGTGCCTGTGAGCGACTGGATGTTACCCAGCAGGAACTGGGAAATGTCGATGATGTGTGCGCCGATATCGCCCAGCGTGCCCGAACCGGCGATTTCTTTTTGCAAGCGCCACACCAGCGGGAAATTGGGATCAGCGATCCAGTCTTGCAGGTAGCGGGCGCGGAAATGATAGATGCGGCCCAGCGTGCCATCTTCAACCATGCGCTTGGCCAAGGCAATTGCGGGCACGCGGCGGTAGTTGAAGCACACCATGTTCACCACTTTGGCAGCTTCGGCGGCGGCCAGCATCTGCTTGGCTTCATCGAGGGTGTTGCCCAGGGGCTTTTCGCAGAAGACGGTTTTTCCAGCCTGGGCGGCAGCGATGGCCATGGGCAGATGTTCGTTGCCGGGGCTGGAAACGTCGATGATATCGATGTCGTCGCGCTCAATCAGCTTACGGTAATCGGTTTCGTAGCTTTCCCAACCGAAATCGTTGGCGGCACGGCGCACGTTGTCTTCATTACGGCCGCAAATGGCGCGCATCACCGGCTTTACTTCGAGATCGTCGAAGAATTTATCGACCTGACGAAACGCGTTCGAGTGCGTCTTTCCCATAAAGGCATAGCCGATCAAGCCGATGCCGACTTCTTTCTTTGCCATCTAAATTCTCCTAATCTAATGATTAATGGTGGAATTGTAACGGAAATCAATCGCCGAGGTCACCCAGCAAGCGCCTGAATCTCTCGATTTCATCTTTATCGCTGGCGGGCAGGTTTTCATCGTTTTCGTCTTGGTCCTCGGAGTCGAGTGCGTTCTCGTCATCGAACGAATCTTCTTCGTGCTTATTGGTGACGACATCGCTCATCTCGATGAGCGCATCCTGCGCGGCAGCGTCCACGAAGAGTGGGCATTTGGCACGCACCGCAATAGCAATGGCATCGGAAGGCCGAGCATCGATGTGTCTGGTGCCGTTGGAGGTCTCAATCTCGATGGTGGCGTAGAAAGTGGCATCTTGCAAATCGTTGATAATGACTCGCGAGACGGTGCCTTGCGCCAATTGAATAATCGATAAGAGCAAGTCGTGCGAAAGCGGACGGCTGGGCACCGCGCCTTCGAGTTCCAGTGCAATCGCCTTGGCCTCACTGGGGCCAATCCATATCGGCAACAGCTTCTGGCTCTCCCAGTCTTTAAGCACGACGACGGTTTGCTTCAAATGATCGAAACCCACGCCCTCGACAACCATGCGTAGCATAACCTACTCCTTTTTCGACCGACGACGACTGTAATTATTATTGCTGCGACAACTGCTGGTGGCAATATTCCCGATGACGTGCCAGCGATTCTTGAATCTCTTCCAGCGTATCGCCACCGAACTTCTCCAGCAAAGCATCGGCCAAAACCAATGCCACCATCGCTTCACCCACCACACCGGCGGCGGGAACGGCGCAATAGTCGCTGCGCTCCACGTGCGCGCCTGTAGCCTGGCCACTTGTCACGTTCACACTGGGCAACGCTTTCATCAAAGTTGAAATCGGCTTCATCGCCACCCGGCAAACCAGCGGCTCGCCATTGGTGACGCCGCCTTCCAGGCCACCGGCATTATTGGAAGAACGCTCCAACGGATTACCGGGATGGAACGGATCGTGAACCTGCGAACCACGACGGCGCGAGGTTTCAAAACCCAGGCCAATTTCCACGCCTTTCATGGCATGGATACTCATGAGGGCGCCCGCCAGACGGCCATCGAGCTTGCGATCCCAATGCACATGGCTGCCCAGGCCGACCGGGAGGCCATCGACGACCACTTCAAACACGCCGCCCACGGTATCGCCCGCTTCGCGCGCTTCATCGATGACTTTTTCCATTGCCCTGGTCGATTCATCGTTCAGGCAACGGGTAGAAGAAGCATCGGAAATAGTGTTAAGTTCTTTGGCGTTGGGCACCGGTGCCGAAGTGCTATGCACACCGCCAATCTCCACGACATGGCTGCCAATGTAAATGCCGCACTCTTCCAGCAAGCGACGTGCAATAGCACCGGTCGCCACACGCATAGTGGTTTCTCGTGCCGAAGCCCGCTCCAGGATGTTACGCATATCGCTCAGGGTGCGATATTTCAGGCCGCCGTTGTAATCGACATGGCCGGGACGGGGAATTTCAATCGGCTGACGCTTTTTGGTATTGAGTTCGTAGGGCGGCACCGGAGCCGTGTTCATGACTTCGGTCCAGGTATCGTAATCGCGGTTAATAACGGTAAGCGCGATGGGCGCACCGCCCATGGTGAGGCCGTGACGAATGCCGGCGGAAATTTCCGCTTTATCGGTCTCAATCTTCATACGACCGCCGCGCCCATAGCCCTGCTGACGGCGTGCCAGTTGTGTGTTGATCTGCTCGGCCAAAATGGGAACGCCTGCAGGCATTCCTTCTATGATAGAGGTAAGAGCCGGACCGTGCGACTCTCCTGCGGTCAGGAAACGAAGTTGCGCCATAATATTTTAAATCTGAGAGCGAGTTTATCAGAGCAAGCGGAAGTTTGGCGGAGATAACCAGACTTGATGGTTACCGTAAGCATCCTACATCCGTCATCCTCGCGAAAGCGGGGATCAAGAACACAGCTCTTTGTTCAGGGTAAAACCAAACTGCTTATCTCAAGAGTAGGTTTTCTGTTTCCCGTATTCTGTTTTCTTGATCACAACAAGAGGAGGTTAATTTTCAGGATTGGTATAAGCTACAGTTTTTGCGCATGTGGGCACTTAATAATCGAGGTCTTGGACTTAATTTGCGAACTCCGAGCGTGAGCGACGAGCACGTTTTCTTTGCTTGAGCAAGCTCAGCAGTCTGTAAAGTAAATTTTTTCTTTTCCCGGCGAATGCGTTCATGGTGCGGAGTTGGGCTTTGATAAGGTCTGTAGGGGCGCATGGCAATGCGCCCGCGACGTCACACATTCGTCGCCCATACGACCAGGACAATGGCCTGTAGGGGCGTGCGGCGGCACGCCCGGGAACGTTTTTATCACTATTCTCTTTCAATATGGACGTGCCCCCTACGAAACCAGCACCGGGCAATTGTTGAACGAATGTATTACGTCGCGGGCGTGCCGCCGCACGCCCCTACACATACTGCGACAAGTGCCGTGGCTGAGCGCTCCATGCAACGAAGAGAAGGTAAAAACTTAATTTACAGACTACTCAGTGCCCGTCGCTCACGCTCGGGGTTCGCAAATTAATGCACCTGCTCTGCGTAAGATTCAGGAAGAAATTTATTTTACAGACTAATTAATCTACAGACAGCTCAGCTTTTCCTCGGCAGATGTTATACCAATCCTGGAAATTAACCTCCTTCTGTTGTGACCAGGAAAACAGAATACAGGAAACCTATTCTTGAGATAAGCAGTTTGGTTTTACCCTGAACCAAGAGCTGTGTACTGGATCCCCGCGTTCGCGAGGATGACGGACGTGGAATGTTTACGGTAACCATCAAAGTCTGGTTACCTCCCTGTTTCCTGTATTCTGTCTACTGTCTACCTGCTGGAGAGGAAGATAATATCTGGGATTGGTATAAGACCTAAGATCCAATAAAAAACTATCCGCTCACGAACGGCTTGAGCCGATGACGATGTTTAAGGCAGCAGCGGGAGGGGCATATATACTACGCCGGTCCATCATTTCAGGAGATGTCATGTTCCCTTCTCGCAAATTAGGCGGTTTTACTCTTATCGAGCTGCTTGTCGTCATTGCTATCATATCAATACTTGCCGCCATCCTGTTTCCGGTTTTCGCCAGGGCCAGGGAAAACGCGAGGCGCACCAGTTGCATCAGCAATCTCAAGCAGGTGGGTTTGGGCATTATGCAATATACCCAGGATTACGACGAGCGCTTGCCATCGAGCTGGGCCAATAACACCGAAGACAGCAACCACACGGTGATTTATTACACCGAGCCTTATGTGAAAAGCATCCAGGTTTTCAAATGTCCCAGCGACACTTTCCAGGGGCCTTATTCCTACGGCTACAACTATTTTTATCTGGCGCCGCAGGGACTCAAGAGTGCGGTTTCCCTGGCGCAAATAACCGTTCCCGCCCAAACCGTGATGATGACGGATGATGAAATTGAGGCGGCGTCGCGCGATTACGTCTATGCTCCGGCCAACTGGAAACTCAACGGTGGCTCAATCGGCACCAATGATTATGGCTACGTCTCGCCCCGGCACCTGGAGATGGTTTCCACCCTGTGGGCCGATGGGCATGTGAAAGCGCAAAAGATTTCTTCCCTGAATGGCACGCCCGGGTGTTCGGGCACGGCCTGCGATACCCTGTGGGATTTACAATGAAAAAGTTTGGTCAAATAGCAACTTTGTCGTGCCTGGTGCCGCTCTTGTTGCCATCTACCGGCAATGCACAGGGACAGCAGGCTTTGTTCCTGGTGCAAGACAACCAGCCGCGTAGCGTGATTGTATTACCGGCAAACGCCGATTCACCGGTGCGCCAGGCGATTGAAGAGCTGCAATATCATTTAAACCGCACCAGTCGAGTCACCTTGCCGGTGGTCGATGAAGCCAAAGCGGGGGAACTGCCAGCCGATATCGTGCGCATCGTGTTTACCAAGAAAGCCCTGCCGCTGGAAACATATCGCGTCGAGGCTCACGGTAACACCCTCGTGTTCACCGGCGATGGTGGTAAAAGCAATGCCTTGCAATGGGCCGTCGATTATTACCTCGACTCACAACTGGGCGTGCGTTGGCTGTGGCCGGGCGATGTGGGCACCCATGTGCCGGTACGCTCTTCGATTCCATTGCCGCAGATCGACTATCAGGGGCGGCCCGTGTTAGAGCAGCGCCGGTTGCGCAACGCCCTGGCGGTGCGTTCGTTTGAGGGCAGCCCCACTTTGCTCACGCAGGAACAGTTCCAGGGTGTGGTCGCGCAGAGCGAGCAGTGGCTGCGCCGGTTCCAGATGGGCAGCCGCTCGCAGTATAAGTTCGGCCATGCCTTCATGGATTGGTGGGCAAAATACGGGCAGGCCCACCCCGAATACTTTGCGGTGCCGCCGCCCGGCAGCGATTTCAAACAGCCCGGCCCGGTGCCCAACCGCATTAAGTTGAATATCGGCAACGAGGCTATCGACGACGCTATTATCAACGAATGGAAAGCGACTGGTGCCCCGGCGAACTGGAATGTGTGTCCCAACGACGGAGTGGGGTTCGATACCAGTGCCGCCAGCCGCGCCTTGGACGATCCGCCCGATCAAGACCCGGATTTGATCTGGGGCACAGCCCAGGCCAACCTCACCGCGCGCTATGTGAAATTCTGGAACCGGCTGCTCGGTAAGATGCGCAAAATTGATCCCGAAGTGACATTATCCAGCTATGCTTACAGCGCCTACCGCAACCCGCCGCAAAACGGGTTGAAGCTTCAACCCGGTATCGTGCTGGGCTTGGTGCCCTCATACTGGGCGCAAGACCACTGGCAGCAATGGCAAGAAGCCGGTGCGCGCCTGTTCTTGCGACCGAACTGGTGGCATGCAGGCAGCACGGCGCCCCTGCTGCCGCTACGCCAGCAGGGTGATTTTTTCCGCTTCGCCCAGGGCCACAACATGGTTGGCTTCGATTTCGATACCCTGCAAGGGCATTGGGCCACGCAGGGTGCGATGTATTACGTCATCGCCCGGCTAAGCGTGCGGCCCGAGATGAGCGTGGAGGCCATCATCGAAGAATACTGCTCCGCGTTCGGCCAGGCGTCACCGTCTATTAAAGAATATCTGGATTACTGGGAAACCTTCACCCGGAACGCCGGTTATCCGGCCCCGGCGGGCGGCGGTGTCGATCCGCTAACGCCGGGCGCGGTTGGTGAATTGGTTAAAAAGCATAACCTGCACGCTTCACCTCTGGTGCACGGCTGGCAGGTGATTCCCTCTCTTTATACCGATGAGGTTTTGCATCGTGGCTATGCGATTTTAGACCGGGCCACGCTGCAAGCAGCCGGTGAGGATGATTTCGTCACACAACGCATCGACTTTTTGCGCGCCGGGTTGGATCACTTGAAGTTGACTCGCGACGTCTTGCACCTGGGCACTCTGAAACAGCGTAATCAGCAACAACAAAACCAATATCTCGAGTTATCTCACCAGTTGCTGCAAATGCGCCGTGAACTGACTTTGAAACATGTGGTTTGGGGCGAAGCAGCCTACGTTACGGAAAAGCGCCGTCACGCACCAACGATGCCGCTGCCGGTGAAGGCCGGGCAAGAGGATATGGCAGGGTTGTAAATAGGCGTTGGATGTAGGGGCGTGCGGCGGCACGCCCGGGTGCGTTTTGGAATTATCACCATTTTGATGTTGACGTAAACCCCACGCTCGCGGGCGTGCCGCCGCACGCCCCTACAACTCCCACCCAGCGCCCCTAACCCCTACTTCAAGCGATAAATCCCCACACTTTTCACCAATACCTTCTCCTGAGGGGCTAATCCATCGAGCAGCAGCATCAAACGAATGCTTTTAGCGGTGGCATGCTCGGCGGGTAGCTCAAACGGGGCAACCACGGTATTACCCGAAGTAGCCGCCAGGGCAACATTGCTGGACGGCAGGTTCACGTTCTTATCGCGCAGCATTTTGCCGTTGGCATCGAGTAACTGAATCATCAGCGTGCCGTGCCCTTTGGCAATGCTTTCGGGAACGGTATACGATACGCTCACATAAAACGAACCAGCTTGATAGGGCACGGTCTGCATCAGGCTGCCACGCGACAGTCCTTCGACCCACACCCCGCCATCGGCCTGCGGCGTGAAAGTGCCGCGATGGAACTCCTGGCCTTCGTTGGCTTTATCCCAAATCGACCAGTCCTTCGTGCCGCCCTCGAAAGTGGGATTGCTCAGCAATTGCGTTCCCCCGCCGTTTTGGGCAACCTGCAAAAGCAAGCGCGCCGATTCGGCCACCGTGCCGGGGTTGGTTTCAATAACGGTATCGATCTTCGCCTTGACTCGTTCACTCTTTGAAATCCAGGGTAGCAACTGCCACAACGCGCCCTGGCCCCAATCGGCACCGTGGGTGCCCTCGTAACGCAGGATGTATTCCTGGGCGATGTCATAGAGCGGATCGTCTTTGAAGCTTTTGAGCAATGCGGTGCGCTGCTGAGCGGCCTTCAATGTCGCAACGGCCTCATCCACTCCTTTCAACGCCTGCTCCTCGGTATCGAGTTTAAGCGTCGTCGCCGATTGGTAAGTCACTACCGAAGCCCGATAGAAATGCCACATCTCCTGCAACTTCGCCACGCGGGCCTTGCGTTGCGGTGTATCGGCTAACTGTAAGGCTTCATTCAAAAGCGCATCGCTACGGGTGAGATACTCTTGTGGCACGTCGCTCAAATAACTCGGATTGCCGTTGAAATCGAGATACTGCCCGGTTTTGCGATTCCATTTCGAGTTTTGAATATCCTGCGTCCAGAATTTTTCCCAGATCGCGTAATACTCGCGCAGCTTGGGCGCGGCAGCTTTTCCGGCGGCATGCTGATACCAGTCGTCGAGCAGGGCATCGACATTCTGATGCGGGTTCCACAGCAGTTTGGCCATCACCCACGCCATCGGGCCGGTGCCGAAGTTGGGATACAGCTCGGCATAATGGTGCGTGACACCGTTTTTAGCGCCCCAGCTCAAATACTCCTGCTGCTGGTGAAACCACACGCGCGGCAACTGATAGCTGATGCCGTAGGCATAGTCATACCAACCGACATTGGGAGCCACTGCCGCCCAGCGCTTGGTGAGGCTCTGGTCGTTGGCACGCAGCTCGGGGTCGGCCCAGCGCATGCGCTCGTAGGTGAGGAACGGCACGATGGCGGCATTCACCGGCATGTCCTGCGGCGGATCGACCAGGTTGTGATAAGCCAATGTACCAAACAGCTTGCCGGGATGCTTTTGCAAGACCCGCGACACCACGTCGTTAGCCCACAGGAAATAGTCGTTGGAGACATCCGGCTCGCCCAGATAGTTTTTACGGCCGGTGCGGCGCGCCTTCGAAGCGGGCGAGTCGTCGAATTTAATCGAATCGTTCATACCCAGCGAATAACTGGGTGCATTGGGATTGGCCCGGAAGTATGCATCGATATTCTTCACCGCTTCATCAGCAATGCCGGGTGCCGAAAAGTTGGGCTGCCAGTTCGGATCGATATCATCGCGCGGTATATAGCGTTTGCCGTCGGTCTCCGGGAAATATTCGGGGTGGGTTTGGGCATACTGGCTGGGCGGAAACAGCTTGAGCAGGTTGTGATGAAACTCAATGCGCCCGCGCGCCCGGTTCTGCCGCGCCCACAAGTCCTGGGCTTTTTGCCCCTCGATATTGAGCGGCGAGAGACGGCGCGATAGAAATACCGGTTCTTCACGCAGGTTGGCGGCAGGTAAAACGATGTTGGCATGTGATGGCACGTCTTCGCCCAATTCCGAAGGCAGCAGCCAGCGCACGCCGAGGTAACGTTCGAGAAAATCGTAGACACCGAACTCGGTGCCCCAATCACTGCCGCCCACGATGACGAAGTTGTTGTCATCGATTTTGCGCAGGATAAACCCTTCCTGATCGAGATTGCCGGGGTTGAGCTTGCGGCCAGCGACAAAAGCCGTGTTACCCACATGCAGCGCCGCACCGTTGGCGGCACTGTCGCTAATCGGTAAAGTAGCGCCGCTGCTTTTGGCGATGGTGGCCTGTAGCAGTTGCGCGGCTTTTTGCACCTGCGGAGTAGCGTTCTTATCGACCACAATGGTAGCGAGCGGCTGGTTGGCGCGCACCAGGGTTTGGGCATGCAGCGGCGCAAGACCAATAACGCTGGTGAAGCCAACCAGTAGTAATTTATTGCGCAGTGAGGCTGAAACTGTTTTAGATGAGGGCATAACGAATTCTTTTCTCGGTTAATCAATATACGGGTTCCAGTCGCGAGCGCAGTAGGCAATATTGGTTGGCGCACCCGGATTGCAATAGGTCGATGATGCCGATTTAATAGTGGCGCTGATCGCACCACGTGGGCGCCATTTCGCGTGACCATCGGCATAAACCGCCGTGCCGCCGTTCAGGTGAGGCGTCACAAGGTTATATTGAGGATCGCCCACCGGTTTGGTGGTGTAGGTATACATGTTGACCGGCGTCATAGTGTAATTGTAACCGAAGGTATATTCAGCGATAGCTACAATTTCGGACACACGTTTCACCGCCGCAGTTGTAATCGGCGTATTGCGTTGTGCGGTGGTATCGTTGGTGTAGGCTTCCGTGGAGTTGTAGTAACCATTAAGCGCCGTGGAGTAGCCATAGCTGGCCTGGTCGGCGGTCGGCGAGTAGGAAGGGCAACGAAAAATCTGCACACTTTTGACATAGGGATAGATATAATCCATCCAGGTGCGGTAGTTGTTAGCCCCGCCACCAGGGTTGGGATTGACCTTGAACGCACCTCCCGGCTTGCTGGTATCGGTTTCAATATCAGACGGATCGGGAAAACGCCCTTCCGCACCTGCCGTATTCAGCCCGCCCCAGGCACGCGGATAGCGCTCATCGTAATCCTGCAAATACTGCATGATACCCAGCCCGATTTGTTTCATATTACTCAAACAAGCCGTGCGGCGGGCGTTTTCACGCGCCTTGGCAAATACCGGAAACAGAATCGCTGCCAGGATAGCTATAATAGCTATGACGATAAGCAACTCTATGAGTGTAAACCCTTGCTTTCGATTATATTCGTATCGAATCGTGTGGCGTGTCATGTCTTTCTCCTTAAATGAGTGAGGCGGTGCCTGCCGCCGTTAATTCCTTATTTTCAATCAGTAGCGGGGCGACCGACTGCCCCGGCTTGAACCGCACCGGCAAGGTGACGCGTTCGGGAACTACGTTGCGGTCGTTGATCTGTTCTTGCAGCAACTGCAAGGCGCGCGCACCGATTTCGTGCAGCGGCACTTCCACCGTGGTGAGCGGCGGGGTCGAATATTCACACAGCGGCGTGCCGTCGAAGCCGATTACACTCACATCCTCGGGAACCCGCAAACCGGCTTTGCCCAGTGCTCGCATCACGCCGATGGCGGTCGAATCGTTGTGCGCCATGATGGCGGTGCAGCCCAATTCGCGCCAACCGTGTTCGAGCCACAATTCCATGCGCCGTTCGCTTTTCATCAAGTAGCCCAGATTGGGATTATTGATTTCATTCAATTGATCGGCGATATTTTTTTCAAAACGCCGCTCCGGGTTCGATTCATTGAGGTAGCTCACCCAACCGTCTTCGAACTCGATGCCTGCCTCGGCCAGCGCGGCATGATAACCAGCCCGGCGCAACGGCGAGTAATAATCCAAAGATTCCGGCGAAGACGACAACAGGTAACTGATGCGCCGATGGCCCTGTGCGATGAGATGTTCGGTCGCCAATTTGGCCCCGCCAAAATCATCGGCTGCCACATTGGTAACGCTGGCATCGTGCTCGCGGTGCAGCAGCAACACGCGCGGCAGGTGCGGCGGCAGTTGGGCCAGGTAGCCCTTCATCATCTTGGGGTCGTTGCAGTAAATGAGAAAACCCGCCAACTCGTCCCACACATCGGTGTTATCGGCATCGGCCAGCAAAATGCCGACTCCGTTTTTCTTCGATTCGCTGCGGATGCCGTTCAACAGCGACTGCATATAGGGCGACTGCTGCTTACCATACGATTCAGCCGAATGATAAAGCAACCCCACCACGTTTTTCGTGGTCGCCGGTGCCGGGTTCGCCACGTAGATGCCCACCCCGTTCACGCTGCGCAGGGTGTTGCGGCGCTCCAACTCACGCACCGCGTCGTTGAGCGTTTTCACGCTCACGCCGAGAGTCGCGCGCAATTGGGTAGTGGTGGGCAGCTTCGCCTCCGGCCCCAAATCTTGCGCCAGCGCTTCCAGCTTGAGGCAAGCCTCTTGCAAGCGCGGACGTTGGGCCAAACGGCGGTCGTTTTTTAAATCGGTAGGCATCGTAGTTCCGCGAAGCATTTTACCAGCTTTTTATAGCTTTTTACTCCGCTGAATCTATTATGCCCCGTTTTCTTATCCTTTAAACATTTTTTTGGAAAGGTTTAAAAGATAAGGAAATGCAAGGGCATGGCGTGCCATGCCCGGGACGCTGCAATTAATCAAACGTCGCGCTCTGCGAGAAACCCCGTAGGGGCGCAGCATGCTGCGCCTGGTGCGTTTTACCCAAGGTTACCGTTTTAAACGTTGACGTGAGCAAAATGCCGGGTATGGCACGCCATGCCCCTACGATTTGGGTTCTTGTGTTTTGGTAGGGATAGGCGGGAATATCCAAGGCGCAGCATGCTGCGCCCTTACGGGTGACTCTAACGCCCGGTTGCCTACTTCAGCATTCATCATTCACACTTCAAACTTACCAAGACCCTCCCCCACCGCCGCCAAAGCCTCCGCCGCCGCCACCGCCGGAGAAGCCGCTGCCGCCGCTACCACCGCTTGAGGACGGTGCCGACGACATGGTGTTGCCCATCGAGTTCATACCGTGGCCCAGGTCGTTGACGAAGGCGCTCGATGAGAAGTGCGCGCCGGTGTGCGGGCCGACATACCAGTCGGGCGGTTCGCTCATCAGGTCTTTGAAGGCATCGGCCCACTGGTCGGCCACGCCCAGCACCATTGCATAGGGCAACATGCGGCCGAAGATAGTGGGGTCTTTATCGGCCAGCACCTTGATACGGTCTTTCTCGGCCAGTTCCACAAAGCGTTGGAAGCCCAGGCACTGGCGCAGCAGGCGCGAGCCGGTGGCGGTTTTGGAGGGCATGGCGCGGGCAAAAGCCAGGCATAGCAGTCCCGAGAGCAGCAAGCCAATACCCCAGGCTGCCTGGCCCACGAAGAAGAGCACGACGCCGATGATCGCTACCACGATGCCGGTGCCGTAATACATGCCGCGCGTGCTTTCCGGGTTGGAAACGAACAGATGCTTTTCAAGCAGCGACTGGTAGATGCCGCTCTTGATGGCGGGCAGGTGAGTGTAGAATTTGTTCTTCAGGCTGGAGAGCGTGGCGCGGTCGGAATAGCCGAAGATGCCGTTCAAAAACGTCTGTTCATACGGTAAAAGCACATTGACCGGCGGGCCGTCGTTGCGTTTGATGAAGGTATAGTCGGTGGAAGAGAGAAACAAAAACTTGGTCGATTCGGTTTCCTGAATCACCAGGTAGCCCCGCGCCGCGAGATCGACCAGAGTGCTGACGATATCGGCCATATCGCAATGCTCGTCGACCAGCGTGCCAACTTCCGCCGGTGTCAGTTCGGTGGGCGGTGACCATTCGACGGCAATCGCCTGCCCGCCTTCGATATCGCGTCCGCCCTGCAGGTAAAGCAGCATTAGCCCGCCCAGGGCCAGCAGCGGCAGCAGGAAGGCCGGCCACCAGTCGGCGAAAACCCACATAAAGTTCTGGAATGCGGTGGGCTTCACCACGGCATCTTTGGGCAACCCCACCACGATAGTCAGGCCGTTGCCCGGCTGGAGGTTGAGGGTCGAGAAAGTGATGGAATCTGTGCCCACCTGCGTATTGGCCGCCACCGTGGAGCCGGGCGGACCCTGGAACGAGGTATTTTTGGTTTGCGCAATGCTCACACCCGGCGGTGGATAGAACCGCGCGGTGGCGCGCTCAATGGGGAAACGCCATTGGTCGCCGGTCGCGTTCCAATAAACTTCGGGAGCACCTTTAAAAAAGTTCACCGCGCGGCGCACCTGGTAACGAACGCGGTAGGTATGAACACCGCTGATGGTGCGGTCGGGGTCGCCGATTTTGATGTTCAAATCCCGCCCCATGCGCGAGGTTTGATATTTCCACTTTCTTCCCTGCCCGTCATCGACGCTCAACACCTTGAGATGAACGGTGTAGTTGCCCTGATAGCGGCTGTAACGCACCGGAATGGTGCGATAAATACCATGTCGATCTGCATTCTGAAAATCCATCACGATGGTTTCAGTGACATCGAGCGAAGTATCTTTTTGCAGCCGGATCTCGGCATCGAACGAACGAATGATTTCAGCATGCGAGGCCGAGGCCAACGCCATGCAACAACCAAGCAGAACCAGGAAGAACGACCACGTTTTCGCGACCGGAAGTTTGCACATGGAACTCATTATAATTAAAGATGGAATACGGGAGATGGAATACGGAATGGAGGCAACCGAGCGGGACGACAATGGAAAATTGAGAATGGAGAGTGGATAATATAGGGTGGCCGAGCGTTGATGTCAACGGTTGCCTCCATTCCGTATTCCGTCTCCCGTATTCCGCCTACCCACAACCATGTTTGCCGCCCACGTTAAAAAAACCGATAATTTCCTGCCCGCCAAGCCTTCGCCGCTGGTGGCGGCCTGTGCCGGGGCGCTAATGCCGCTGGCTCTGCGTCATCGTTTGGTCTCGCGCATCGAGATAGGCGACGATGACATCTCCCGGCTTCAAGCCTTGCAGGGCGAGCGTGTGGTGCTTGCGCCGAACCATCCCACCAATACCGACCCCGCGTTGCTCTTCACCCTCTCGCATCGCACCGGCATTCCGTTTCACTACCTGTGCTGCCGCGAAGCCTTCGATGGCTGGCATGGTTGGTGGGGATATTTCATCCAGCGGCTGGGGGCCTATTCCGTGGTGCGCGGCACCATCGACCGCGATTCGTTTCGCTATTCGCGCGAAGTCATCGCTCGCCCGGCTTCCAAGCTGGTGATCTTTCCCGAAGGCGAGGTCTATTCACAAAACGATTCGCTGTTGCCCTTCCAGATCGGGGCCGTGCAATTGGCAGCCTGGGGGCAGGAAGAAGCCCGGAAAACCGAGCCTGAGGCGCGTGTGTTTCTCTTACCCATCGCCCTGCGCTACCGTTTTGCCGGCGATGTGCAGGAAGAACTCAAGCGCAAATTAGCAAGGTTGGAGGATAAGCTCAAGCTCTCCGTCGCGCCCGGCGACAGCATCTACGCGCGCATGCGCCGCATCGCCATCGAGGTTCTCTCGGCTGTGGAGCGGGAATATTCCCTGCCCACGCCCAGCGCACCGACCGCCGAAGAAGACCTCACCCCGCGCTTCATGGCCGCCAAGGAAGCCGCGCTGGCCCGCGCCGTGCAACTGCTGGAAATGGAAGAGATGCCCAAAGGCACCGTGCCCGAACGGATGCGCGTGCTGCTTCACCGCACCGAGCAGGAACTTCACGCCCAGCCCGATGAAAGCGCCCCGGATACCGTTGCGCGCCAACGCCAACAGCGCATGCAATTGGCCTGGCGCAATCTGGAACGTCTGGCCAACTGGATCGCCGTCTACGACGGCTACGCCGCGCAAAACCCCTCCCCCGAACGCGTCGCGGAAGTGATCTATCGTCTGGAAAAAGACGTGCTGGGCCACGCCACCTACGCCGGACCGCGCATCGCCACCGTCAAAGTGGGCGAGCCGATGCCGTTACCCGATAAGCTCTCACGCCGCGAACTGCCGGAATGGACGATGAAGTTGGAGGATGCGGTACGGGAGATGCAGGGAACGGCGGTAGGTAGTAGAGAGTAGATAGTAGACAGGAGGTAACCTTACTCCGCTGCCCGGCCCTTTGTAGGGGCGCAGCATGCTGCGCCCTGGCATAATGCCTATCCCATACATAACGCAAGGACCAAAATTTGTAGGGGCTGGGCGTGCCATGCCCGACGCTTCTTACGCTTCCCCAAAATTCAACGCATGGTGTAAGGGCACATGGCAATGCGCCCGGCCTCTTTGCGAGATTCACCGTTAAGGATCGGCCATTCGCTATACGCTCCCGGGCATGGCACGCCCAGCCCCTACCAATTCCGGTTCTGTGCGATGATGGGGATAAGCGCCATGTTCAGGGCGCAGCATGCTGCGCCCCTACGGGGGTAATGTTCTGGCCGTATTGTTGAACGATTATATTACGCCGCGGGCGCATTGCCATGCGCCCCTACCAATCGGGCTGGGCAGTGGAGCAAGGTTACCTTCTGTCTGCCTTCTGATTTCTGACTTATAAAAAACGAGCGCCCCCAAAGGAGACGCTCGTCATAGTTCGTTCGTGCAGCAGACGCTTAACGATACTGGCTGAAGATCTTGCCCAGGTCTTGAGCGCGGCCTTCCGGGTTGCTGTTGTGAAGCACCGAACCCATACGCTCATCCAGGGTCGGGCGCTGGGTCTGGTAGAAGATACCCAGGTGCTCGGTCTTGGTGTCGTAGGCCAGGTTGATGGCGGCGTTGAAGTCGCTGGTATCGTGGTTGCCTTCCAGCGGCACGATAGCGGCGTCGAGTTCGTCGTAGGTGCGGTTGAACATCACGCAGGGCGAAAGCACCTGGATGAACGAGAAGCCGTTGTGGCTGATGGCGGCTTTGTAGAGTTCGGCCAACTGCTTGGGCTTGGCCGAATAACCGCGCGCCACGAAGGTTGCGCCGTAGGTCAGCAGCATCGCCATCGGGTTGATGGGGTTTTCATACTGGCCGTAGGGCGAGGTGGTGGTCAGCTTGAAGCCGTGGCCGGTGCCGTCTTCGCTACCCGTGGTGGGCGAAGTCTGGCCCTTGGTCAGGCCGTAGATGAAGTTGTCCATCACGATGTAGGTGATGTTGACGTTGCGGCGCGCGGCGTGCGGAATGTGGCCGCCACCGATCGCGAACGCGTCGCCGTCGCCGCCCATCGCCAGAACGGTGAGGTCGGGGTTCGACATCTTGATGCCGGTCGCAACCGGCAAAGTGCGGCCGTGGACGGTATGGAAGCCATACGACTTGATGAAAACCGGCAAACGCGAAGAGCAGCCGATACCCGAAACGATGGCCGTCTTGGTCGGGTCCATGTCGAGGGCCGCAAAGGCCTGATACAAACCGGCCAAAACCGCGAAGTCGCCACAACCAGGGCACCAGATCGGCTTAGCTTCGGTCTTATAATCTTTGGGGAGGAAAGGCATATTAACTCCAGAAAAGGTGCTGGGTGCGAGGCGCTGGGCACTGGGAGAAACCAACTCGTGCCCAGTGCCTCGCAGCCAGTGCCTTCAATTTAAATTCGTGAAACGGCTACGGCGCCGGCCATATCTTCATTTTGCCCTTGGTGTCCGGGAGTGGGGATAGGAACTTGGCGCTGATGTTGGACGCGGGCGACTTGGGAGAGAACCGGGTCGCTCTTGTCCGGCTCCCAGCCGTGCAGCACCATGATTTCCTTGAGGATTTCATGCGGGGTGAACGGTTGGCCGGTGCATTTGGTGTAGCTATCGACCGGGACGTTGAGCGCGGCGCGCAGGCGCTGGGCCAACTGGCCGGTGTAGTTGAGTTCGGCCACGATGACGCGGTCTTTGCCTTCCATGAACTTGTAGATCACGTCGGCGGGCAGCGGGTTGAGCAGCAGCAGGTGCAACTGAGCGACCGGCAGGCCGTAGTTGGCGGCGATTTCAATGGCTTCCTGCACCGCGCCTTCGGTCGAACCCCAAGTGATGAGGCCGATCTTGGCTTCGGGATCGCCATGCTCGCGGGTGAAGGTGCCACGCTCGGCGGCATATTTCACGGCGAGATCCAGCTTTTTGTGGCGCTTGTCGCTCATCTTGCGGTGAGCGGCCGGTGAGATGTCGGGGTTGCCGATTTCGTTGTGCTCCAAACCGGTGGCGATGTAGTAGGTTGCATCGTCATAAGGCTTGGCCATCGGGGAAACGCCGTTTTCGGTGAGTTCGAAACGCTTGTAGTTTTCGAGCTGCTCGGCTGTCGGGCGCAGACGGTCGATGACCGGGATATCGGCCAGGTTCGGCTCGTCCATGGTGCGTCCGGCCTGCGCCAGATAGAAGTCGGTGAGATACATCACCGGCGTCTGGCACATTTCCGCCAGGTTGAAGGCTTCCACGGTCAGGCTGTAGCAGTCTTTCACAGTCGCCGGGGCCACCACGATGCGGGGGCTGTCGCCGTGGCCGCCGTAGATGGAGATGTTCAGGTCGCTCTGTTCCTGCTTGGTGGGCAAGCCGGTGGAAGGGCCGCCGCGCTGCGCATCGAAAATCACGCAGGGCAACTCGGCCATGGTGGCCAGGCCAATTTCTTCGCTCATCAGGGCGATACCGGGGCCTGAGGTGCTGGTGGCGGTTTTGTAACCGGCGTAGCTGGCACCCAGAACCATACCCAGGGCGGCGATTTCATCTTCCGCCTGAATCACCTTGCCACCGAAACGGGGCAAAAGCAAAGCGAGCTTTTCAAGAATGGTTGAAGCCGGGGTGATGGGGTAACCGGCGAAGAACTTCAAGCCCGAAGCGATCGCGGCCAGCGCGATGGCGTCGTTACCCGTCATCAGCAGCTTGTTATGCGGCGGACGCTGTTCGATGTGGAACGGCACTTCTTTATCCCAGCCGCGCTCTTCGACATAGGAGCGGCCCAGACGCAAACCGTTGAGGTTGTTGTTCACCACTTTTTCGCCCTTGCGGTCGAATTTCTTGTGGATGAGCTCTTCAAACGGCTCGGCAGGCATACCCAGCAAAGCCGAGATGGTGCCCATGACGACGGTGTTCTTGGCTAACGCGCCACCGGCTTCTTTCTTGGCGATTTCCGAGAAGGGAACCTCGTATTTGCTGGCATCGATATTGGTGTCATCGACGTCACAATCGGGGTCGTAAACCAGAATGCCGTTGGGCTTCAAATCGGCTTTGTGCATCTGGTAGACCTCGTTGTTGAAACACACGAGGACATCGACATAGGAACCTTGCGACTGGGGTTTACCCTCGGCCACGCGCACCTGAATCATGGCGGGACCGCCTTTGATTTCGGCAGGCAGGGAGGTGACTTTGAGAATATCTAGGCCCCAGCGGCTGGCAACGATGGAGAAGAATTCTCCGGTGGTGATAACGCCTTCGCCACCGTCGCCGGCAAATCGCACGATGACATCGTTAACGATCTCCTGACCGGCAGGGCGTGGGGCGTGGGTGCTCGCGGCGTTTACGCTCGCGTCGTCGGCTTGCATGAAGTTGTAGTCTCCATTGGGAAAAAGGGTATTGATGGGTATTTCCCAAAATTCAGAATGCGAAGTCTAACAGTGCGTTTTTCCAACGTCAAAGGAATTACATATCACAATTTTGTTAGGTTTTAGGGTGTTTTAGTTATACCTCTTAGTTATGTTTCCAACATGTTTCATGCCTTAATCTTATTTCAGGGTTTTGGTGGCGTGTCATTACCAGGAGGCACCGGCCCCTCCGCCCCGAGATGAGCCGCCGCCAAAGCTTCCCGAACTGGAACCGCCGCCTCCGCCGGAGCTGCTCCGGGATGAAGAGCTTCCGAAACTGCTGTGCGAAGAATTGCTTGTCGATGGTGGCGACTCAACGGGCAGGATGTAGTGTTCCTGTGCACTGTGTTTGCAGGTGGGAAAGCGGCAGGTGACGGTAACCCGCGAGAGGCCGGTGCTGGTGTAGGTAGGATGCTGCAATATCGTGGTTTGCGAAGCTAAAGTGACATGGGAGCACTTGGGGCAGGCGCTGTAGCCGCTGCTCCATTTCACATTGCGCTCGGCGGTGAGGGTGTGGCAGGTATCGCATTGCCAGACCCGGTAATCGACGCTGCCCAGTTGCTCCTCAAAAAGCTGTTCATAGGCCAGCAGCTTGTCGTCTTCTTGTTCGGAGAGATGGCGCATTTGCTTTTTGCACTGTGGGCAGTAGCGCAGCAGGGAACGATAGAACAACCAACCGCAACCCAGCATGAGGAGGCTGCCGATCAACTTTTTGAACCAGTTGCCCGAGGAGCTTTCCGGCGCATCGGGGGTCGCATCGGTTTCGGTGTGGCCTGCGGCAGAGGTCGCGGGCACATGGAGCGGCGGTACCACAGCCTGTACGGGCGGGGTCGCCACTGGTTTGGGCTGGGCGCTGGGTGGCCGCACCATCACGTGTACCAGGGCCTGCACGCCTTTCCATACCCCGTTGTTATAATCGTCTTCCCGAAAATGCGGGATTACGTGTTCCTGTAAGATAGAACTCACTTGCTCATCGGGCAGAATGCGCTCCAGGCCGATGCCGGTTTCCACCTCGATGCGGCGTTCTTCCATCACTAATAAGATCAAAACGCCGTTATTTCGCTCACGCTTGCCGATGCCCCAGGTGTTGAAAAGCCGGGTGGCAAACTGCTTGGGGGTGGAGCCGTCGGTGGTGCGAATCGTGACCACTGCCATTTCCATCCCGTTGGTGCGTTCGAGATAATCGATGGCCTTATTGATGCGCTGCTCGTTCTGAGCGGTTAGCACTGAAGCCATGTCGCTTACCCAGGTGTTATTGGCGCGCTTGGGGTTGGTGATCTCTCCAATGGTTTCAGCAGGGCTGCCACGGAGCATGGCTGTTAAGGCCAATAGTGCCAGGATGAAGCGGAAAAAATGCATGTCCGTATCTTAACCGAAGTTGTTTTCGCTGGGAGGGGGAGATAGGAAACGGCGAACATCGAACGTTGAACTTTCAACGTTGAACGTTCAATTTCAAGCTTCCTCTCAGGTATGGAAGGCCCAAATGTAAAAAACCAGAATCAAAAATCCGAGGATAAACAGCATGCAGGAGGAAGACATTACGGGCGGCTCCGTAATTTTAAGCGGCTGGCCCGAACCTGTGAGTTGAGTGTTACACGCCTGGCAATGCGTCGCTGTTTTCGGGTTCACCGAGCCGCAGCGCTGGCAGCGGCTCGATTGTGGCGGAACCGGCAACCAATTTGAAGGCGCTGCCGGCTTGGGGAACTGAACGGGAGCAGCGGTGGGTGGCGAGGGGGCCGGTGCCGGCTGGTAAGAAGCCGGGGCCGTTTGCGGTATTGGGGGTGGCAGAACGGTAGTCGGCACTCCAGTTCTTAAATGCTCCAGCAACTCTCGCACAGTTGAAAACCGCTCGGTTTCCTTAAGCGCCATCGCCCGCAGGATGCCTTTACTCACGTTATCGCTCACACGGGAGTTGAGTTGTGCCGGAGTTGGAAGAGCTGCGCCCATGGCCCGTTCAGGAGCTGAAACCGGCACTTTTCTGGTGAGCAGGAAATAAAGTGTTGCACCCAGGGCGTAGATATCGGTTGCGATGCCTTGAATGGAACTTTTCAGATATTGCTCGGGCGGGCTATATCCCTCGGTGCCGGTCGCCGTGGTGAGATCGAGTTGCCTGGTGTGATGAAGCCGTGCAACTTCCAGCTTTTTATTGAGGCCGAAATCAATCAGCACTACCCGGCCGTCGTCACAGCGAATGGCATTGGCTGGTTTGATATCGCGGTGAATGAAACCGGTTTTATGTACGACGGTCAGTGCTTCGACGATCTGCGCAATGATGGCCAGTGCTTCCGGCTCCGGCAGCGGCCCGGATTCTTCGACGACTTGTTCCAAGTTCTTGCCTTTGAGCAATTCCATCACCATATAGGCGGTGTTGTTTTCCTCGAAAACCGTCCACACCTTAACGATGTTGGGGTGGCTAAAACCCGCCAAGGCCCGCGCTTCCTCCATGAATTGTTCCAGAGATGCGGAGAAATCGGAGCCACGCAAAACATGCGCGCCCATCCGCGAGGCACCGGGAGGGAAAAATTCCTTGATAGCGACCGGGCGGCGCAAATTGATTTCGATGCCTTCATAGGTAATGCCGCAACCACCCTGGCCCAGCACTGCGCCTACCGTATAGGCACCTCCGTGCAGACGGGTATCGGGTGGTAAATTGGTGCCGGGAGTGGTGGTTGAAGTCACGGACGACATTTTAACAATCTTGCCCTGGAATGCTGAGCGGGCGGGATGAAAGGAGATAGCCGCAAAAAAGGCGCAAGGGGCACAAAAGAGGAGTTTGGTAGGCGTAAGACTCCCCTCCCTGAGGGCTTACAATTACCCACAAGTCTCCCCTTATCGCTAAATTTCTCATTCCAGCGATTAAAATCGCGGCCGGAGGGCGCTATGCGCCGAGTGTCCGCCTGCGCGGACACGGTGTCCACGTAGGTGGACTACTGCGCCGAAGGCTCTCCGGCCGCGAATTCATTCGCTGGAGATGTGGGTAATTGTAAGCCCTCAGGGAGGGGCTGGGGGAGGAGGTCGAGAGTAATCAATGAGTGCTGCATTATAAACCGTTTGGATATCTTGTCCGATCCATCGGTCTTCATTAGGTATTACACTTCAAATCCCCCACCCAACCTCCCCCTGCGGGGGAGGAGCAACGCTGACCAGACTTCACTTTTTGTGCCTTTTCGTGGCTAAAAATTCAAGAAGCTCAAGACCGAATCCCTCCAAACCGCCGCCGATATTCCCTGGCCGTCAATCCATAATGCGCCTTGAAGCGTTCGGCGAAGTAGCTGGGGTCGCTCCAGCCGACCAGTTCGCCCACTTCGACGATAGTGCGTGTGCTGGTGAGCAAAAGGTGGGCGGCCGTCTCAGCGCGCACGCGGGCCAGATACTGCAACGGTGCCAGCCCGATGTGCCGCTTGAAAAGGCGCACCAGATAGCTGGGATTGATGTGAAGCTGCGCTGCCAGCTCCTGCAACGACCACGCATGAGCCATATTGCTTTCCAGAAGCCGGATACCTTTATCGACTGCAGCATGGGGTTGATGGTTACGCAGCCCGGGCGTGGCACTTTGCAATTCCAAACCCGTGCACAGGCTGTTTAATAACAGGAGGAGATGCGACATCCAGCGGATGCGCTCGGACGGATCGGAGCTATTGGTAAGCGCCCAGCAAGCGTTGATTTGCTCACGGCAAAAACGCCACTGCGAAGGCGGCAATTTAAGCGCCAGAATACCGCCGCGCTGCTTATTGAGCGGTCCGGCCCACAAGAGATAGTTAAGCAGCGGATTCTGGATGACGAAGCCAAGCTCTTTTTCAAAAAACTCGGTGCCGAAGAAGCAGTTGAAGAGCTGCAGGCTCTGGCAATCGAAATAATTATGAAAAGCACCGGGCCGCACCACGAAGAAGTCTCCGATGGCGAGCTTTTGTATGCCCAGCGTCGATTCGTGTGTCCCTTTGCCGTTCAAGACAATGGCGATTTCCACGAAATCGTGCCCGTGCATCTTAATGGAGCCATTGTGGTTTTGAAATTGCGAGCCCACCGGCCATACCGGGGAATTGAGGTGAACCCGACGGGTCAAGATCTTCGCCATAACGCCGTGATTATGAGTTAAAGAGATTAAAAAGTCAATATTGTCATAAAAATAGCGTTTTTTACGTGTTTATAGACTATCTTTTCGGGGAAGAATAGAAGAGATGTTTCCAGCTTGTAAAATATCATCGTTATTAAGGAGAACGCTGAGATGCCGTATCAAACTTTCAAACCCTCTGCGGATAACCGTCTCAAGTCATCCGGCTTTACTCTCATTGAACTTTTGGTCGTTATAGCTATCATAGCAATCCTTGCCGCGATTCTCTTCCCGGTTTTTGCCCGTGCCCGTGAAAACGCCCGCCGTGCCAGTTGCCAGAGCAACCTCAAGCAGATTGCCCTTGGCTTCAAGCAATATACCCAGGATTACGACGAGAAATACCCCAACGCGGTTTTCCCCAGCGGTGGGGCCACTTATGGCTGGACGGGCAGCATCCAGCCTTATCTCAAGAGCAAGCAAATTTACCAGTGCCCCAGCGAACCCAACCCCACTTCGACCAACTCCACCGATTTCGGCCTGCCCGGTGTGACCGACTACTGGTACAACTTCGTGCTGGGTCCGGCCGGTGGGGGCGTGAATGAAGCCGCAGCTTTAAACGTATCCCTCACCATTCTGGCGGGCGATGGCGGTGGCAGCAAATCGGGCCGCTACGCCACCGATGGCTGCACAGTGAGCGATACCAGTTGGGCCTACACCACGGCTTTGCCCTGCAACGGCAACACAGCCGGGTTGGCGACCATTCCCGATAGCGCCGCCCAGCGCCACCTGGATGGTTTGAACCTGGCGTTTATGGATGGCCATGTCAAATGGTATAAAGGTGTCACCGCCAGCCGCAGTCCGGTGGTTTACAATGCCATTACCGGCTTCACCAGCACCACGCCTTCTTCGGGCCAAAACCCTACTTTTAATATTTCAACTCCCTGATATGATACCGACATCATCTGCCTGGAAAAAATTGATACGAAGCCTGCCGCTTGTCGTGATGCTGGTGGGCAGTCTGGACGCAGCGAGAGCCGATTCAGTGAAGAATGCCGGTTTTGAAGCGGGGTTGGGCGACTGGAAAATCCCCGCTGCCTTTGCCAATCGGGCCGTTATCGAAACCGGCAAGGCGCATACGGGTGGCAGTTCGCTCAAAATTACCGGCGGCACCGGTTCGCCATACATCGTGCAAAGCGTGGCCAACATTCAGCCCGGCGGTTATTACAGGCTCACGGCATGGGCCTGCGTATTGCCAGACGGGGCGGTGGCGGCGGTTGAGGGCGCGGTAAAGATTGAAAATTATAACGCCGCCGGCAAAAATACCAGCGGCCACTACGGGAGAATCGGGCTGTCGCCCGACGGGCAATGGCGCAAGATCGCCGTGGAAGTCCAGGCGAATGCCGATACGGTGCGCAGCGACGTGTTGCTGCGGGTTTTTGGCAACGCGGTTGTGCTTTTCGATGATGTCGAACTGGAACTGGTAGGCGAGCCGCCCGACATTTCGGTGGTGAACACGCAGCCGATTGCTATCGATGCCAACACTCCCCGGCAATTGGAACATCACCTGGTTTTCCGGCAAGCCTGGGCCGGGCAAACCCTCCCTGAAATTACCGCGACGGTGCGTTCGTTACGCGGTGAATATTCCCACGCCCTGCCCACGAACGTTACCAGGGGCGAAAACGCCCATCAATTTGCGGTGAAATACGATGTCCCGGCGCTGGCCGATGACGATTATGCCGTCGATTTCAGTTACGAACTGAACGCAAAGCCGTTGCGCACAGTGCCGGAAAAACCGGTGTATCTCTTCACCGCCGCCCGGCAGCGTAAACCGGCCTACCTCACCGATAACGGAACCATCCTGCACAACGGCCAGCCGTTTTTCCCCATTGGGATGTATCATCCGGGCTATCAGGACGAAAACTACAAGTTGCTGGCGGAGAATGGCTTCAACGCCATCCAGGGCAACCCGACCACCAATATCGAGGCTTTCGAAGCCTCGCTCAATCTGGCGCATAAATATAACCTGGCGGTGGATGTGCCCTTGTACAATGCCGGGAAAGTCGCGGGCAACCTGGAGAACTCGCTGGAGAAAATCCGCCGTTTTGCTAACCACCCGGCGGTGTTTACCTGGAAAATCATCGACGAGCCCGATTTACGCCCGGAAATCGTCCACGAGGTGCCTACCGTCTATCGTGCGTTGAAGCAGGCCGACCCCAATCGCCCCATCGAATTGACGATGGCGCTGGACGACGGCATCGCATTCTGGAGTAACTTTAGCGACATCGTCCAAATCGACCGCTATCCCGTTCCGGGTCGCCCGCTGACCCAGGTTTCGGATTTCACCCGCCATTCGCTCGCGCAGATGCAGCCGTGGCAAAACCTGACTTATGTGGTGCAGTGCGGTTGGGTTCCCGATCTTTCCAATCAGCCGACCGTCGCCCAGGCGCGCTCGATGGTATATCTGGCGCTCACCAGCGGGGCCAAAGGCATTTTCTGGTATTCCATGTTCGATCCTGGTTGGGACCTCAGCAAAACGCCGTTGTGGCCGCACATGAAAAGCATCAACGAAGAGATCAAAGCCCTTTCCGAGCCGCTCATGCTGGGCGGAGATGTGGCCGGAGTGAGCAGTGACCTTGGTACAGTGCATTTCCTGGCGAAGAAATACCAGGGCAAACTCTATCTCCTGGTAACCAACCCGGAAAACAGCGCGGCCCGGACAACTTTGAGCCTGCCACAAAACCTGGCCTTGAAAAACGGCCGGAGCTTGGACGGGAAAGAGGTGACAGTCAGCGACGGCAGGAAGATTCCGCTGGAATTAAGTGCGATTGATTCACGCACGCTGGTTTTCGATATTGACGGGGAATAGGCGCACTTTCTTTATGACCGTTATGTAAGACGCTAATGAGAAGAATACCCGCCCGTATAAGGATGGGTATTCTTCTGGCAAAAAGTCAATATTGTCATAGTAATAGCGCATTTTCAGTGTTTATTTACCTGACTTTTGGGGAAAAATAAACTATACGGAAGCTGTCTTAAAAATGAGGAGATGTTAAGTATGTTCAGTAACACATCGTTTCAAAGCCGGTCGAACAACAAGGGGACCTCTCGGGCATTCACCCTTATTGAATTATTGGTCGTTATAGCCATAATAGCAATTCTCGCCGCCATCCTCTTCCCGGTTTTCGCGCGCGCCCGCGAAAACGCCCGCCGCGCCAGTTGCCAGAGCAACGAGAAAAACCTCATGCTCTCGGTCATGCAATATACCCAGGATTACGACGAGAGAATGCCAATGCACTGGGCGGGCGGCGTCGATGTGCAGCTGCAATGGGTTCAAACGCTCCAGCCCTATGTCAAAAATTACCAGGTTTTCTTTTGTCCCAGTGCCAAAGATAAGAACTCCGGCGCGACCGTCTCATCGGCCAACATTGCCTATGGTTACAATTTCGCCTATTTAAATGCCGTGGCGCTGGCCGCCATTAACGAGCCTTCCGAAACCATCGTCCTGGCCGATACCGGCTTAAACGGCACCGCCTATGTTATCGACCGCACCAACACCACCCGTCTACCGAACGACATCCATCTCGAAGGCTGCAATTTTGCCTTTGCCGATGGGCACGTGAAGTGGATGAAAGCCAAACCAGTTATCGATCTGACGCCGAAGAATTTGTGGGATACGAACTGATAGTAGATAGTAGATAGGAAACAGAAAACAGGAGGCAACCGGGCGTTGACGCCACCTGTAGGGGCGCATGGCAATGCGCCCAGGGCTTCTTGCATTCTTCATCGTCTTACTCTGTCGATAACATAATAAGCCCGTCATCCTCGCGAACGCGGGGATCCAGTACACAGCAAAACGGTTAGGGCAATATTTCTTTGCTTCTCCGATCATAATCCAAGATCAAAGACCAAAGTCCCAAGACCAAATCTTTTATGAAAACTTTTTCAATATTTTTATCAGCCGCCCTTCTCGGAACGGCTGCTCTTCCCATATCCGCCCAAACCGCTCCCCTCGTCGTCCGCGACTCCATCTCCGAACGAGAAAATTTCAAAAAGCGCGATACCCACCAACCCGCACGTGGCTTTTCACTTTTAGAAGCCAACCAGCCCAAAGCCGTTGTGGTGCTGCCCGCAACACCGTTCCCTTCCCAGGAATACGCCGCGCAAGAGCTGGTGGAACACGTCTTCAAAGCCACCGGAGTACGGCTTGCCATCGTGCGCGAAAACGCCATTCCTCCCAGCCAGAATGCCGCTTCGCGTATCTATATCGGCGGCGTGAAAGCGCTGCGGGAAATCGGCGTGCAAGGTAAAGCCGGGTTGGGCGATGTGACAATGCTCCCCGCCGCCCAGGCCACGGTTACCAAACCCGATACCGTGCGCCAGGCGAGTGAAGTCTCGGCAACGCTCTGGCAGGCTGCCAACATGGCGGGGGCCGATGGGCAGCGCGACAGCTTTATTGATGTCGTGCTCGACCTCGGTGAAAAACGCACCCTCAATGCCATCGCTATTCAAAACCGGCAAGATACCGCCACCAACTACAACATCGGCCGCGTGCAGCTTGCAGTGGGCACTGCCGATGACGGCCACAACTTCGAGCAGAACCTGGTAGCGGGCACGCCCCTGCCCGCCGTCAACGAAGCCGGGGCGCAACGCCTGCTGGCCCTCGCCTCCCCGGTCAGCACGCGCTATGTGCGCCTGCGCATTGAAAGCAACCTCGCCGCCACGCTGGATAACCGGCAATCGACCCACAACGTGGTGTGGAGTGGCTTTGGCTATGTCGCAGCCGAAACCGCCCGGGGCGCAAACGCCGGGCTTTTCGATTTGGAAACCCTGCCGCCCAACGGCTTTATCGTGCGCTCGCAGGGCAATGCGCTCTACCTGGCCGGACGCGATGAGAACGGCCCCGCGCTGCAAACCGTGTATAACTCGGGTTCGCTGTTTGCCGTCTACGAATGGCTCGAACGCCAGATGGGTGTGCGCTGGATTTGGCCCGGTGAACTGGGCACCCACATTCCCAAGGCTCAAAATATCACTTCGGGCCATTGGGACGTGCAGGCCCAACCACCGCTGCTGCATGCGCGCATGCGCCAGACTATGGGCCGTCGCGGCTGGATTCCGGCAGCGGGCGGTTTCACGGAAGAGCAGCGCGCTAAAGTAATTCACGATGAAGCGGTATGGTATCGCCGCCAGCGTTTTGCCAGTGGCGTGAGTTTGGAATATGGTCATGGCTACGAGGATATGTGGGGCCGCTTCTCCAAAACCAATCCCGAATATTTCAACCTCCTGCCCGATGGCACGCGCCGCAGCGACCCTTTCTATCACGGCGCGGCCGATCGCTTGATTTCGATGTCGGTCGCCACGCCCGGTTTTCAAAGCCAGGTGATTGAAGACTGGAAGACCCGCCGCAGCGCTACCAAACCGTGGATCAACGGCTGGGAAAACGATACCGCCGGTAAGTGCCTGTGCGCGCAGTGCCTGGCCTGGGACGTGAAAGACCCGGCGCTGGGCGCGGCCTGGGAGAGCCGCCTCGAAAACGCCCGCCGCGCCTTTGAAAACAAAGAGCCGGTGTGGGAGCGCCACCTCGGTTCGGTCAGCGACCGCTATGCCCGCTACTACCTCGCCTTGCAGGAAAAAGGCCGCGCCACCGACTCCGGCGCGACCGTCATTGGTGGGGCCTATGCCAACTACGCCAAGCCACCGCTGCAAACCAAGCTCAACCGCAACATCGTGGTGGGCGTGGTGCCCGAATACGGCTGGCCGATGGACGATAAAACCCATGCCGGTTTCTCCCACCAGTGGCTGGGCTGGCGCAAAGCAGGGGTATCGCTCTATTTGCGCCCCAACTACACGTTGTGGGGCCATGAGCAGCCTCTCTTCACCGCGCGCGACTATGCCCGCGACTTCCAGCTCGCCTACAAAAACGGCATGATCGCCACCGATTACGACTCGCTCACCTCGATGTGGTCGACGCAAGGCCCCAGCCTCTACGTGCTCTCGCGCTTGCACTGGCGTCCCGACTGGCCGGTGGAAAACATCCTCGACGAGTATTACAGCCTCTTTGGCCCGGCCAAAGCCGACGTGCGCCGCTACTTCGAGTTCTGGGAAAAGCAAACCCAGAGCGCGGCCCGCACCGCACAGGCGGCCTCGACACAAGAAGGCGGGGCACAGCTCTTTGGCAACTGGGCGGAATTCCACCGCTCCATCAGCCAGATGTTCAAACCGCAAGATTATCAGGCCGCCGCCGTCTTCCTCGAAGCCGCCCGCAAAGCAGCCGGTAGCGATGCAGCGGCCCGCCAACGGGTGGAATTCCTGCAAAGCGGCCTCGAAGATGCGCGCCTGGTGCTGGGCGCTGTGCTGGCGCAAGAAGAGTTCAAGCGCACCACCAAAGATGAAAGCCTCATCGCCGCTATCGGCACGCTCGACCGCCACCGCGTTGCCACAGCGCAAAAGTTCCCTAATGCGCTCAACCTCGATTTAGCCGCCTGGATGGAAAACCGCGTCTGGAACCGCGCCGTGTATAGTGCCATCAACACCGCCCTGGAAAACGGCACCATCGTTTCCCAATTGCCCCGCGAATGGCGTTTGCGCTGGGATGAAAAGAAAGAAGGCACCGCGCAGCAATGGTTCCAAAACCCCGGCGAGGATAGCAACTGGCATCCCGTGCGCGTCGATGCCCCGTGGGAAGCCCAGCCGGTAGGCAAAGCCTGGCGCGCAGCCAACGCGAATAAAGATTACGACGGTCTGGCCTGGTATCGCGTGCGTTTTAAAGTCGATGGGAAATGGCGCGGCCAGAAGTTGGCGCTGCTCTTTGGCGCAGTCGATGAATCGGCCACGGTTTATATCAACGGTAAGAAAGTCGGCACGCGTCCGTTCGTGAACCCCAACGACTGGCAAGTGCCTTTCACGATGGAGGTAGGCGATGCGCTCCGCTTCGACGGCGAGAACGAACTGATGGTGCTGGTGGAAGACACCGCCGGAGCGGGCGGAGTGTGGAAGCCGGTTTGGTTGGTGGCACCGAAATAACGTGCCCCATGAAGAACCACGCGCGTGAGCAAGTGGACTGTTTCAGGCTCTTTGCTAACCCTCGGCTCCCGGTGACATCATTTGCGAGGAATGATTACCGAAACCGGCAACACCAAGCCGTTCCCATCACTAACACGACTCTGAAAAGTAATCTCGTCTTTAGCCGCGTAGCTTTGGGGAAGGCTGATCTCGAAATCCATTACATAGTGCCGGGTTATGGCCGGTGGCGGCTCTTGCTCGCTATTAAGCATCTGCCCCTTCTCGTCCATCTCGCTGGGGCCGGTAATCACGCTGGCACTGGGAATCAGCTTGCCTTGACTATCGGTGGTCTTTATCAAACCGCCATGCCACACCGGTGCTTTTTGTAAGTCAGATGAAGCTCGTTGAATAAAGACGCGCACCATCACCCATTCTTTCCACACAGCGGACCGCTCCCCACTTTTGGCCGGGCAATATTCCACCACCGCGCGCATGCTGCCGTCTTTCCAGGCCCGGCCTTCCAGTGGAGTGACCACGATCTTCTCGATGGTTAAGTTTTCCTCGCTTTGCGCTGTTGCCTGACCGAAGAGATACGAGACAGTGCTTACTGCAAGAATGGCAACCGCAATTAAAGAGAGACCGCGATGTTTCATAATGGCGAGCGATACGTGCCACCGTATCGTATAGAAATGCGGCTGTGTGCCTATATCAGTAACTGCTGGCATTCCTCCCACCAAAATTCATATTCCCGGCAAGCAGCGGGGTCGATTTCTTGCAGTGTTTTGAAGAGGGCTGCGACGCTTTCCGGGGTATTGGTGTAGGGATCATCCTCTGATTCTAACGGAAAGTCCCGAAATTGAAGCAGGCAGGTGGAAAAGGCGGCGAACGATGTGCCCATCAAGATGCGAGCAAAATGGAAATCGTGGTTGAGGTAGACAATTTGCCCCTCTGCCCCTTCGTCGATACAAACCGGATCGCCTGAACCAGTGCTACCGATCACGCGATACCGTGCAAAAGTCGGGGAAAGCCCCCAGGCCACAGAAGCCCGTTCCAGATTTCCATCAAAACTCAAGCAAGGATAAGCCTCGCATGGCAAGCCAACTATAAGAAGGAAATCACGCGCATCCACCGGTAACAAAACGTCCGCTAACTCTTCTGGTGTATACGGTTGCAGACCAAAACCCTCTTTGTCGCCCTGCTCCCAACGTTGCTTGAACTCTAACGGCGTTAAAACAAGAGACATCTTGCGCTTCCCTGTTTATTTGTATTTTCATTAACCCATACAACCAATCCTGCCGCTTCTCCGGCTCGACCATGCGTTTATATTCGCCTTGCATCGCACTGGATGAAATATACCAGGCAACGCCTGCTACCAGCAGCACAATCCACAACCTCTCCACTGCCGCCCCGCCACATGTGCCAAAAGTTTGGGCCATCCAATTGGTGGGCGGTGACGCATCTGGCAAGGACTCGGGCAAACGTGAAAACAGGTAAAATCCTGCCGCCAATGGCCATAAGACCAAATGCAAATATGCGATAAAACGCTTCTCAAGAAATTCCGGACTTGTATCGACCCGAGCCATCGCCAGATAAAAAGTGCACGCCAGGGCGGCGATGAAGAGGAGGAGAGAAAAAACAAAGAGGGGTAATGAGGAGGACTTGTTTTTCATTACAGTTGCACCCCCTTTTGGAGTGCGGTGCTCGTCACCGCGCCGTGTCGGGGCCTCATAGAACGGATGACTTAATTGTAATGCCCCTCGCAGTGACAAGTCACCGCACTCCAAAGAAAGTTCCGCATTGTAAAGAGATAGACACCCTGCTTACCGAGTAGCCTGAGCCGGTATTTTCTGCTTAAAATACTCCTTAATCGGTTTAGTATTAAGCCAATACAGCAGATAAACGCTGAATATCATGTCCGCAGTTGAGATAGTGATTTGAAGGAACGTGAATTCTGCAAAGTAGAAAACTTCTCCAAAGACAAGCACAGAACACACGAGTACAACGATTCTCGCCCAGTCGTAGCCTTTCCAGAAATACCAGAACACCACAAAAAAGAGCGTGATCAAAGTCGTAAACCATGTAAAGTCAAACCATACGTATTCAGGATCGCGATCAACCCATAAATAACCAGTCAGGTTAGAGACACACAACAACGTGGTGACGGTATCCAACCCCGCAGGCCGTTTCTTTGAATGTGTTCTTGCGCCTTCGGGAACCTCTGGAATGGGCGTTTGCATAAATGCCTTCGATTGTAACACACCAATCTGCGAATTTTGGAGTGCGGTGACTTGTCACCGCGCCGTGTCGTGGCTTAACAAAAAGTCAGGCATAACTGTGACGCCCTCGCGGTGACAAGTCACCGCACTCCAAAAAGGAAGCACTGTTATGCTGTGAATTTTATCACAGACTAATTTCTGCTACACTTTGCCGCCGATACCGATAACCGATCAAAAACCCAAAACCATGCCTAAAGTCCTTATCTGCGACCCCATCGATGAGCGCGGCGCTAAGATTTTGCAGCGCACTGCCGACGTCACCATTAAAACCGGCCTGAAAGAAGACGAACTGATTGAGCTCGTGCCCGAGTTCGACGCCTTGATGGTGCGTTCCCAGACCAAAATCACCCGTGCCGTCATCGAAGCGGCCAGCAAGCTGCAAATCGTGGGGCGCGCCGGTGTGGGCGTCGATAACATCGACGTGCCTGCCGCCACCGAGCGCGGCGTCATCGTGGTCAATTCGCCTGGCGGCAACACCGTGGCGGTGGCCGAACTGACCCTGGCCATGATGCTCGACCTGGTGCGCCGCATCATGCCTGCGCACGCCAGCATGCTGCGCGGCGAATGGAAGCGCAGCGCCTTTTTGGGCCGCCAGCTTTGGGGCAAGACTCTGGGCGTGGTCGGCGTGGGCCGCATCGGCGTGGAAGTCATCCGCCGCGCGCAGGCCTTCGATATGAAAGTGTTGGGCTTCGACCCCTTCCTCACCGATGCCCGCGCCAACCAACTGGGCATCGAAGCGGTGACGGTGGAAGAGATCCTCAAGCGCAGCGATTTCGTGACGCTGCACACCCCGCTGACCAAGGAAACCAAGAACCTCATCGATGCCGAATCGATTGCCACCATGAAGAACACGGCAGTCATCATCAACTGCTCGCGCGGTGGCATCATCGATGAAGCAGCGCTGTACGACGCCCTTAAAAACGGCAAGCTGGGCGGAGCCGGTCTCGACGTGTTCGCCGTGGAACCCTCCACCGATTCGCCGCTGCGCGAACTGGAAAACGTGGTGCTGACCCCGCATTTGGGCGCATCGACCGAAGAAGCCCAGGTAGAAGTGGCCGTCGACGTGGCCGAGCAGATTGTCGATGTATTAGCCGGACGCCCGCCGCAAAGCGCCGTGAATCTGCCGCCGTTGCCACCCGAAACCCGCGAGTTCTTGGCCCCCTTCCTGCCGCTGGTGGAGAAGCTGGGCAAGGTGCATTCGCAGATGTGCGATGGCCGCATCGAAAGCGTCGATCTTTCCTACTGCGGCGAACTCAACGAATACGACGTCGCGCCGCTCACCCGCCTCTTCCTCAAAGGCTTGCTGCAACCCAGCTTCGACCAGGCCGTGACCTATGTCAACGCACCCAAGCTGGCCGAATCGCGCGGCGTGAACATCACCGAAACCAAGTGCGGCAAGACCAAGGGCTATGCCAGCCTGGTGGAAGCGCGCGTGAACTGGAACGATAACGGCCGCATCCGCACCCGCCAGATCGACGGCACCATCTTCAACGGCCGCGACCCCTTCATCGTGGGCATCCAGGGCCTCAAGATCGACGTCGCCCCCGAAAACAACCTGTTGGTGCTCTTCAACACCGATAAACCCGGCATGATCGGCATGGTCGGCACGTTATTAGGCAGCGCCGGAGTCAACATCGTCGGTATGCACGTCGGCCGCAAAACGGTGGGCGAACGCGCCGTGATGGTGGTGACCTGCGAAGAACCGATTCCCGATAGCGTGATCGAGCAGTTGGAAGCCCACCCCGATTTGTTCGGAGCACGGCAAGTCGATTTGCGAAACGGCGGTTGAGAGTTGATAAGGGAGAGTGGAGAACGAAAGTTCTTCACTCTTTCGTGTTTATAGCACGCAAAGCCTTCGGCTGCGCAAACTTCGTCGCAAATTTTCGCAATTTTAAATTTAGCCACAGATTGACACAGATTACACAGATGAGGGTTGAAGTCACGGTAAGCAGACGGCCTCCGCCAATGGATGGCGAGATGAGACGTTAAAACGGCTCTGTGCCCACAATCTGTGTAATCTGTGTCAATCTGTGGCTAATCCAGCCCCTCGCCCCTCGTGCCTTATCTCCCTAAACTAACGCCGTGAACATCTCTCTGGAAAACCATGTCGTCGTTATCACCGGCGGGGCCAGGCGGTTGGGCCGTGCCATTGCGCTGGAATGCGTGGCTTCGGGCGCGAGCGTGGCTATCACCTACTGCTCCTCAGCCGATGAAGCCGCCCACACCTTGCATGCGGCGCAGGCGGTGCGGGTTTCTTCCGGGCAGAAGATCGCGCTCTTCCAGTGCGACCTCACCCAGACCCCGGAAATCTCTCGTTTGGCCGGAGAAGTGAGCGCTACGGTAGGCACGCCCACGGCGCTGGTCAACAACGCCGCCATCTTCCGGCGCACGCCGTTTCGGGAAACCGATCTCGAAGCCTGGGAGCAGGCCTTCGATGAGCACATCGCCACCAACCTGAAAGCGCCTTATTTGCTCTGCAAGATTTTCGGTGATTTGTTCCTGCAACAGCAGCGCGGCGCGATTGTGAACCTGGCCGATATCTACGGCACACGTCCGCTCGCCAATTACACGCCCTACTGCCTCTCCAAAGCCGGGGTGATCATGCTTACCCAATCGCTGGCCAAAGCCTTGGCTCCCCACGTGCGGGTGAACGCCATCGCGCCGGGCACTATTCTTCCCCCTTCCGAGCACCAGAACGAAGCCGACGACATTGCCACGCTGCTGGCGCGCATTCCACTGCAACGGCTGGGCACGGCCGAGGAAATCGCCCAGACGGTGGCATTTCTCATCGGCGGGCCGCAGTTCATCAGCGGCGCAATTCTTCCGGTCGATGGCGTACAAAGTTTGCGTTGACGCCTGAAGGTTCGCGTCCTATAATTAACACCTGAAACCGGTTTTAGTTGCCGGGAATGTCGTAAACCCTCACCACACGTTTGAGTTAGACTGAAATTGTTCCCGTCGTGCTTTCGACTCTTGTCGTTTCGCATGTGCACACTGCCTCCAGGCATCAGGCCGACCATCGCTATCCGCGCTTTATCAGCGCAGGATTCGCGCTCCCTGGAATGGCATGGCGGGCAAGACCGCCGCTCTTTCTACGACCAGCAAACCCGCGCCCACCTGGCCGGTGAAATCCACGTTTTCGTGGCGTGCTCGGCCTGGCAGGGCAACCCCGATTTCCCCATCGGCCAAGCGGCGATTCACTGGAACGGCAAACCCACTCACCCGGCTATCCCTGATATTCAGTCGGTGCGTGTCCATCCGGCATTCCGCCGCCTGGGTATTGCCACACGCTTGCTATCGGAGTGTGAGCAGCATGCTGCGGCTCGGGGGCATGGTCGAATTAGCCTGTCGGTGGCTCTGGATAACCCCAAGGCCCAACGGTTGTACGAGCGGTGCGGCTATCGTGTGGTGGGCGCACCCTATAGTGACGTGTGGTTTTATGCCGATGCGGCCGGTCAGTCGGTGCGCGTCGAAGAAACCGTGTTGGATATGATCAAGGAGCTGGATTAATTCTCATGTCGAATAAACCAAGTCTGACCGCACTCGATGCGTTGACCTCGGCGCAAACCGTCGATTATTATTTCGACCGTGCTGCCGACGTAATCGACCTGCCGGACTATGAACGTACCGTTCTCAAGCGCCCCCTGCGCGAGCTGACGGTGGAACTGCCCATTAAGCTCGATAACGGGCAGTGGCGTGTTTACCACGGCTACCGCGTGCAGCACGACAACACCCGCGGCCCCTGCAAGGGCGGCTTGCGCTATCACCCCTCGGTTTCCGACGACGAAGTGCGCGCCCTGGCTTCGCTGATGACCTGGAAAACCTCGCTGGTCGATTTGCCTTTTGGCGGGGCCAAGGGTGGCATCGCCTGCGAGCCGCAGCGCTTGAGCGAAGATGAAAAGCAGCGCCTGACGCGTGCCTTCGTACGCGCCATCGACGATATCATCGGCCCGCAGCGCGATATTCCCGCGCCCGACATGAACACTTCGGCCCAAACTATGGCGTGGATCATGGATGAATACTCCTCGCGCCACGGCTATGCCCCGGCTGTGGTCACCGGCAAGCCGATTGGCCTGATGGGTATCGAAGGCCGTGAAGATGCCACCGGACGCGGCGTGCAGATGCTGGTGGAAGCCGCCAGCCCGCACTTCGACTGCGATTTGAAAGATGCCCGCGTGGTGATTCAGGGCTTTGGTAACGTGGGTGGAAACGCCGCGCTGCTATTGCACCAGTCGGGCGCTAAAATCGTGGCGGTGGGCGATGCCACCGGCTCTATCTACAACGAAAAGGGCCTCGATATTCCCGAACTGTTCAAATATTACAAGACTCATCGCACGTTGAGCGGGTTTGCCAATAGCACTGCCCTCAAGGCGGAGGAGTTTTTGCTCACGCCTTGCGAAATCCTCATCCCGGCTGCGCTTGGCGGCGTCATCGATGTCGATATTGCCCAACGCCTGGAAGCGAAAATCATCGTCGAAGCCGCCAACGCCCCCATCACGGCGGGTGGCGATATGGTGCTGCAACAGCGTGGTATCCCGGTGCTACCCGATATCTTGGTCAACGCCGGTGGTGTGATCGTCTCCTATTTCGAGTGGACGCAAAACCTGACTTCGTTCCGTTGGAAGGTGGAAGCCGTGCATCACGAACTGCGTGAGACCCTCACCCGCGCCTACAAGGAAGTGCTTGAAGCCTCGGCGCATTATAAAACCGATATGCGGACAGCGGCTTATGCGTTGGCGATCAACCGGGTAGCGACGGCTAAGCGGATGCGTTGGCTGAGCTGAACGGCAAGTCGGAACGATGAATGATGAATGCTGAAGTAGGTAACCGGACGTTGAGGTAAACCGTTACCCTCGCAGCCCGTCATCCTCGCGAACGCGGGGATCCAGTACACAGCTTATTGTTTGGGGTAATGCTATTTGGCTTATCCTAAACCTCACTTCAGCATTCATCGTTCCGACTTGCCGTTTGAAGAACCACGCGCGTGAGCAAGTGGATTGTCGTCGGTATTACGTTAGGCCGAGTAGATGCTGGGAGAAGCAATACGCTGAATCAATCCACTCGCTCACGCGCGTGGTTCTTCAAAACTCATGCGAAAAACTTTGCCGGTGAAATGGTTGGTGACTATGGCCCTTACGCTCTCCACTCTTGCATCTGTGCAGGCGCAAGAAACCTTCCTCCTCAAGCCCAATGCCCTGCGCACTGCCAAAACCCGCCTTTCAAACGGTGACAAGACCTTGCAACCAGCGCTCGACAAGCTGATTGGCGAAGCCGACAAAGCTCTCCAGGCGGGGCCATTTTCCGTTACCTATAAGAAGCTCACCCCACCCAGTGGCGATAAGCACGACTATATGAGCGTCGCGCCCTACTGGTGGCCCGACCCCGAAAAACCCGATGGCCTGCCCTATATCCGCAAAGACGGCCAGTCCAATCCCGATCGCAACAACGACAACACCGATTCGACTTCGCTCTCGCGCATGAGTTCGGCGGTGCGCACGCTTTCGCTGGCTTATTTCTTCACCGGCAAACCAGAGTATGCCGAGCGTGCTGCTACACTGTTGCGGACCTGGTTTCTCGATCCGGCCACCAAGATGAACCCGCACCTCAACTACGGCCAGGCCATTCCCGGCCGGGTGGAAGGCCGCGATATCGGCATTATCGATACCCATCGTCTGCCCGAAACGCTCGATTGCATCTTACTCCTAAAAGGCTCTGCGGCCTGGAGCCAGGACGATCACCAGCAGATGCAGCGCTGGGTGGGCGATTATTTGCAGTGGCTGCTCACCAGCAAACACGGCCAGAGCGAAGCCAAACAGTTCAACAACCACGGCACCCATTACGATGCCCAGGTGGCCTATTACGCCCTGTTCTCGGGCCGGCCGGAAGTGGCGCGCAAGACATTGGAAGAAGCCAAAGCCCGCCGCATCGCCGCCCATATCGCGCCCGATGGCGGCCAGCCCCACGAACTGGCCCGCACCCGCTCTTTCAGCTATAGCTTGATGAACTTGGGTGGTTTGTTCGACCTGGCAACGCTGGGAGAGCAGTTCGAGTTGGATTTGTGGAATTTTAAAACCGCCGATGGCCGCAGCCTGCGCGCCGCGCTCGACTACCTGGCTCCCTACGCCGACCCGCAAAAGAAGTGGCCCCAACAGCAGATTATCGATATTAACCGCAGTAGCTTGTTGGCGCTGTTACTGCGTGGCAGGGCTGGTTTCAACACGACGCAGTATGAGAAATCGGTTGAATATCTGGCTCCGGGCCTGGTTGCCGACCGGGTGCAGTTACTTTACCCGGCCCCGTAGGGGCGCAGCATGCTGCGACCTGGAGCATTTTGTAAATCGCATCGTTTACATGGAATGAGGCGTCTACGCTCCTGGGCATGGCACGCCATGCCCCTGCAATTCAGGGTCGTTTTCACCGTTTTGGGAGAAATATAACGCCCTGGGCGCAGCATGCTGCGCCCCTACGGGTGATGTCCACGGTCGGTTACCTCCTGTTTCCTGTTTTCCGTCTACTGTTTCCTGTTCTATCACGATAAACTGACGCCCCGTGCGCCCGTCGCACAAATCCATTGATTAAAACGGACGGAATCAACAGCATCATGGCCAACGAAAACACCACGCCAGTCAAAGTTCTTGTGTGGGACGAAAACCCCTCCCACGCCGATAAAACCATTTACCCCGACAGCCTGCGCACCGTCATCGCCGATGCGCTCAACACGCTGGGCAACGGACAGATTGAAGCCACGGTTGCCCATCTCGATGAAGATGAACAGGGCATTACCGAGCAGCGCCTGCAAGAGGCCGACGTCTTGCTGTGGTGGGGCCACGGCCGCCATGCCCAGGTGAGCGATGAAACCGTCGCGCGCGTGAAAAAAGCCGTGCATGAAGACGGGCTGGGCTTTATTCCGCTGCATTCGGGCCATTACTCCAAGACCTACAAAGCCGTTCTCGACGCCACCGGCGACCTCAAGGGCGGCTGGCGTGTGATCGAAGGTTATGAATCGGAAGAAATCACCGTGTGTGCCCCCAAACATCCCATCGCGCAGGGCATTGAAGATTTCGTCATCGACGCCGAAGAAATGTATGGCGGTCCGTTTGGCGCACCGCCGTTTCAGACACTGGTCTTCCAGTCGTATTTCCCCGAAGGCGGCGAATACTTTCCCTGCGGCTTCACCGTGACCGTGGGCAACGGCATCGATCCCGAGTTCAAGTCGGGCGCGGGCAGCGGTGCCAACCAGGGCGAAGGCGCCGGCCGCGTGTTCTATTTCCGTCCCGGCCACGAAACCGTGCCGACCTTCCACATCCCCGCCGTGCAGGTCATCCTGCGCAACGCCGTGCTGTGGTGCGCGCGACGGGCATAACGGCAAGTGTGAATTATGAATTATGAATGATGAAGTAGGTAACCACCGTTCATAATTCATAATTCATCGTTCATACTTGCCTTTGGGCGGGGATCCAGGTCGCAGCTTCTTGCTCTGGCCATCACCAATCCGCACTCCTCAACAATAATCAAAGATCAAAGCCCAAAGATCCAAGACCAAATTATGACCATATCTAAAGTCACCCCTGTCCTGCGCGTCAAAGACGGCCGGGCCGCGGAACAGTTTTACTGCGGCTTACTGGGCTTCAACAAAGATTGGGAACATCGCTTTGCTGACGATTCACCGTTGATGATGTCGGTGAGCGCCGGGGAATATACGTTGCATCTGAGTGAACATCGCGGCACCGGTTGCGATAATTGTGACCTCTACATCAACGTGGCCGAGATCGATAGTTTTTATAACCAGCAATCGGCAGCCGGTTTAGCGTTTGAAAAACCGCCCACCGATGAGCCGTGGGGGATGCGTGAGGTCACATTGCGCGATCCTGACAACCACCGCATTACGCTGGGCGCGGTGAAGAGTAAACAGTAGACAGGAAACAGAAAACAGGAGGCAACCGAGAGGAGACGCCCCCCGTAGGGGCGCAGCATGCTGCGCCCAGGCATAATGCCTATTCCATACATAACGCAAGGACCAAAATTTGTAGGGGCATGGCGTGCCATGCCCACGAGCGCCAAGGATACCTCCGCCGCACACGATACGCTTCGCAAAACGCTCCGGGCGCAGCATGCTGCGCCCCTACGGGTTACGCCCACGCCTTGTTTCCCGTTTCCCGTTTCCAATGTTGTTAAGATAAACCTCATGTTGGAACACAATCTCCCCTTCGACCCCACCTACGGTTATAACCTCGATCAATTGCTGCAAGTCGGCGCACCTGAAGCGCCGGCCGATTTTGAACAATTCTGGCAAAAGACCTACCATGAAGCCCTGGCCGAGCCTCCAGCCATAACACAGCGCCTCATGGAAAGCCCGGTGCCTGAAATTGAGTTGTATGAAATCGAGTTCAATTCCTGGCAGGGCATGCGCATCGGCGGCTGGCTCACGGTGCCGCAGGGCCGGGAAGTGAAGCACGGTTTTGTGGTCACCCACGGCTACGGTGGGCGTGAAGCTCCCGACATGCAACTGCCGCTGGAGAATGCCATCGGCATCTTCCCCTGCCTGCGCGGACAGCGCACTCGCTCGTTGATGAAAGGCGTTTCTACCATTGGTCAACGCCATGTACTCACCGGCATCGAATCGCGCGAAACCTATATCCATCGCGGCAACACCGCCGATGTGTGGTGCGCGGCCTCGGCACTGTTGGAATTGTTTCCGCAAGTATCACAATCGTTACACTATATTGGCGGCAGCTTCGGCGGTGGTATCGGGGCGCTGGCATTGCCCTGGGATGAACGCTTTACCTCCGGCTTCCTGCGTGTGCCCAGTTTTGGCAATCATCCGCTACGTGTCACCCTGGAATGCACCGGTAGCGGCTCTTCGGTGAGCAACTACTACCAGAAGCACCCTGAAGTGCTGGATGTATTGGCCTATTACGATGCCGCCACCGCCGCGACTTTCATTAAAATTCCAGTGATGGCGGCTTGTGCCTTGTTCGACCCCTCGGTGCCGCCACCCGGCCAGTTCGCGGTGTATAACGTCCTGGGCGGTCCACACGAGCTGCTGGTGGAACCCGCCGGGCACTTCAGCTATGAAAACGAAGAACAGGTCAATCAGACGCGGTGGGAGAAGATGGTGGAGTGGTTTGGGCGTCACAGTTGAGGAACCACGCGCGTGAGCAAGTGGACTGCGTAGCCTTGCGCCAGGACGAAAAAAGCCTGGGGAAGCAAAAAACTCAAACAGTCCACTCGCTTACGCGCGTGGTTCTTCAGAGGTGCGGGCCGGTGAAGAGGAACGAGGGTTTTGTCAGGCCGCCCACACCGTAGAAGCTGGCGCGCGAGGTGCGGGGTGAGCATGTAATGCCCGTGGTGGCATTTTTTTGGAGTAGGCAAGGTGTTGATCCCCAAAAGTGCAAAAAAAAACGTCGTCGCCTTGAGTTTTGACACAGCCTCGAACGCGGAGATCCAGTACACAGCTTCTTGGTTAGGACAAAAGCAAACCGCTTATCGAAAACTTTAGTTCATCATTCAGCATTCATCATTCAAACTTGCCATTCCGCCGTTCATACTTCGCCGCCAGTTCATCCAGCTCTTTCGGACTCAGCACGCGTCTCGGCTCGGGGAGATGCAGCACTTCCTGCCAGTGCTCTATCACCTGCGTAATGCCGGGTGCGCGGGGTTCCTGGGTGCGGCTGTCGCGGCCAATCCAGTGGGTTTTGCATTTGCGTCCGAACTCCTGCACCTGTTCGATGGTGGCGTTTTCTGCTTTCAGGCCCAGTAAGACATAGGCCAGTTTAGCGCCATCGCGGGGCGAAAGGATTTTGCCTTTGCAGCACACCTCACGCACCGCCATCGCCAGGGGTGAACTCAGTTGAGCCAACTTATCTGAGCCGTTACCGCCCTCATGGCCAGCCGTTGCCGGTAAGCCGTTATCGGCATGAAATGCCAAATTAGCAGCGCGCGCGTCGTGGCCGTTTTCTTCTGTCCTCTCCTCGCTTCTCCTACGCTCTTCTCTTTTCTTCTCTCCTATACTCTCTTCTTCTCTTCTCTCCTCTTCTCTGCCACCGGACATCCCCCGGACATCCGGCGGACACGAAAAAACCGGTAAATCGGCTTCAATAGCCCCTTCCAGGCCAGAAAAAGCGTCTTTTTCACCTGAAACAGTGGTTGCGGACATCTCCGGCACTGGTTCAACGTGAGCTGCGGACATCCCCCGGACGTCCGGCGGACAGGGTGCAACACTCATTTCCGCTTTCTTGCGGCGCTCTTTTTTGCGTTGGGCTTCGGCGCGTTTTTCCATGATCAGCTTGCCGCCGTAGTCGTTCCAATCGTGCAGCAGGAGGCGCGAGCCTTCTTCATCGAGAAAACCACAATCCAGCAAGGCGTCGCGCAGTTTTTCCGGCTGCGCCTGCGACATCATGGCGTGCGCCACGTCGGCGAAATCGTGCCTGGAAAGATCGCCATCCTGCGCGAAATCCATGCTCCAATACCACAACAAATGCAGTTGCCCGATGGTTTCAGGCAGCGTCTGCCCCAACTGCCGCGCCAATCGCAGCGTTTTCGGATGACGGCTGAGTTCTTGATGACTGGGGATCCAGGACATTACTTATTCTCCTTGGGAATTGGTTTGGTTGGGAGAACGGCAAGTTTGAATGATGAATTATGAATGATGAATTTTGGCAACCGGACGTTGATGCAAAACGTTAGCTTAGAAGCCCGTCATCCTCGCGAACGCGGGGATCCAATACACAGCTTTTTGAATAGGACGTATCCAAACCGCTTCTTCTAAACCCCAATTCATCATTCATCATTCATAATTCATCACTCATCGTTAGCCGTTCTCCCGTTCGCTAAACTTAATCCTTCTATGCATACCTTCCACGCCACTACTATTTGCGCTGTGCGCCGCAACGGCTGCACGGCTATTGCCGGAGACGGTCAGGTAACCGTCGAACATCACGTTGTGAAAAACACCGCACGCAAAGTGCGCCGCATGAACGGCGACAAGGTGATTGCCGGTTTTGCCGGCAGCGCCGCCGATGCGATTACATTGTTTGAAAAATTCGAGAGCAAGCTCGATCAGCACCGGGGCAACCTGCGCCGCGCCGCTATCGAGTTGGCTAAAGACTGGCGCACCGACCGCATTCTGCGCCGTTTGGAAGCGCTGATGATCGTGGCCAACGAAGAAGAAATGTTCCTGCTTTCGGGCAACGGCGACGTGCTTGAACCGGATGAAGGCGTGGCCGCCATCGGCAGCGGCGGAACTTATGCGCAGTCGGCGGCAACGGCTTTGCTACGCCACACCGAAATGGATGCCGAGGAAATGGCTGTCAGCGCGTTGAAAATCGCCGCATCGATTTGTATTTATACCAACGACAACATCAGCGTTGAAGTCGTCCCGGCCAAGACTAACTAAAGAAGGACTGTGCCATGTTTAAACTGCATAACGGCGACCCTGCTCCCGAGATCCATCTCAAAACCGTCAAAGACGAGGAATGGCGCCTCTCCGACCGGCGCGGCAAGATGGTGGTTCTCTTCTTCGTGCGGGGCGAGTTCTGCCCCACCCCGCGCGGCGAAATCGCCTACTGGGACAACTTCGCCCACATCTTCGCCAAGATGAACTGCGAAATCGTGTTCCTTTCCAACGGCGGGCGCGAGGAATATCGCAAATACGCCGAGTTCATGCGGCTGCGTTCTTCCATCCTCATCGATGAAGACGGCTCCATCGGCGAAACCTACGGCGTTTACGGCGTCAACACCCCGGTGCGCGGCGACCTGAAAACCTATCTCGCACCGTCGATTTACCTCATCGATGCCGACGGTGAAATCTCCTGCTTCTGGCTGCTCAGCGGCCCTCGCGGCGGCCCGTCTCCCGAGTGCTTGCTGGGAATTTTAGGCTACGCCCAACACAACGGCTGGAAATACTGAGCAATTTATTGAAGGGGGTGGGGATAAGGTTAATTATACCATAAATTGGGTCTTTGGTCTTGGATCTTTGGCCTTTGTGGACCGGTCACATAGGCGCATATGTCAATGCGCCCTAGAAATTCGCTGATTTCATTCATAACGCAAGAGCCAAGATTTGTAGGGGCATGGCGTGCCATGCCCCATAGGCATCAAGCTAAGGTCATTTGAGATTCTCCACTCTCTGAAAGGTTGCTGGCTTTATTCGTCTGCTGGGCCAAAACCTTAACGGCGGACGCAGGAATCAGAGTGGCTAAAGCGGCTCCCCCGGCAACGCCAAGGAAGTGACGGCGGGAGAAAGTAGAGTTGGGCGGTGGTTTCTGCATGGCTTCAAAAGACTTTAAATTACTCGACGAAGGGATTCAAAATGGGATTCAACCGGTAACATTTGCCGGTGCAACTGGCATTCAAAACCGTAATGCTTGTATTTGAGATCTGTTCGACATAGCCGTTTACAATCGAAGAAGCCTTCATCCATTTGACATGGCCGTCGGCGAAGGCGATATTGGCACCCTCGAAGTGGGGTGCGGCCCATGACGTGGGGGGAGTATTCCTGAGAACATTGGTGGCGTAGTAAGAGGTGTTGCGGTCGCCATATTGATACTGCATCTCCAGAACGGCAGCCGTTTCGGAGGGGCGGCGCACTTCGGCGATATGGGCACCGATATTTCTGTTTGCCGAGCCTTTGCCAAACAGGTCGTTATCGTAACCGCTGATTGCGCCGCTATAAGCGTAGGAGGCGGCGCGTAGCCTGCTCCCGGTCAGGGTCAGGGAATCGGGTTGGGAAGGGCACTCGAAAATCGGCACACTTTTGACGTAGGGAAAAATAAGATCTTTCCAGGAGATAATGAAACTGGTTCCCCCGGTGTAGAATTTTCTTCCCGGCATTCCTGTAATCGTCTGGGTTTGGGGCGTGGCATGTGGGCCTAAATGCGCGGCCGGATAGCGGTCGTCGTAATCCTGCACATATTGCATGATGCCCAGGCCAATCTGTTTAAGGTTGTTCTGACAGGAGGCGCGGCGGGCGTTTTCGCGGGCGCGCGCGAAAACCGGGAAAAGAATAGCGGCGAGGATAGCTATAATGGCTATAACGACCAAAAGTTCTATGAGTGTAAAGCCCTTCGTCTGTGTTCGTCTCATTGGTCCATCTCCTGATAACGATGTTATGCAAAATTATATACCCATTCTTTTGCTCTTCTAAACGGAAAACGCTATGAAAAATGTTGCAAAAATTCAGATAATAGTGAAATTTGTCCTTTTATTGTGTTTTTGACTGGCGGCGGTATTCGCCGGGGGTAAGCCCGGTGTGGCGGTGAAAGAGAGTGCAAAAGCTATTGGCGTTGGCAAAGCCCACCAGCATGGCGATGTCGCCGATGCGCTCGGAGTTGTCGGATAGCATTTGTTTGGCGGCTTCGATGCGCATGCGGGTGATGTAGCGCATGAGCGTGGTGCCGTGAGCCTGTTGAAACAGGCCGTTGAGATGAACGCGCGAAACCCCGAACCGGGTCGCCAGCCCTTGCAACGAGAGCGGACGATGCAGATTAGCGATGATGTATTCGATAACGCCAAAGCACAGTTCGCGGTTGCGGGGAGTGAGTGAACCGGCATCGGTGGGCAGATAGATTTCGGGCCGCACCCAGGCGGAATTGGGAATGGAAGGACGGTGGGTTTGGATGTAGTCGCGCAACGCCAGCATCATGGCGAGGTATTGATAACGGGCGATGCGATGCTGTGACTGGCTCCGCATGAGTTCGATAGCCATCTCGTTCATTTGGGCGATCAGGGGACTTTCGATTTCCAGCGGATGTTGCACTATTTCTTCGATGGGGCCACGCCGGTTGAGGGCCACCAAGAGCCTGTTTTTTTGCAGTCTCAAGTTCATGGCGCGCCCATCGGCCTGTTTGTTTTCGGGGCGGGGCACGCCCAGTGAGCGTAGCATATAGGCCGGATAGCAAAGCAGGGCCGGTGCTTCCAGTTTCAAAACCGTCAGGCCGTTCACCGATGGCCGTATCTCTTCGTCGAGTGCTTGCGCCGTGGCTGTCGTGATGCCGGTGCGTTCGTAGCAGACGCCCTCGTAGGCAAAAACAAACGAAGGGGTGCTGGTCGACATCACCATTTCATCGAACCATTTCTCATCGACTTGCAGGGGCGCATACGGCCTGTCCGCGATGGGTGCTTTCCGAATGACTTCGTGTTCTACCGCCGAAAAATCAAAAGGCGGTGCGACCATTAACAGGTTGACCGCCTGCGCCTCAAGCGCCGGGATGATGAAATGATCCAGCACGTGGAGAATCTCTTTGCGAATGCGGGGTGCGAAGGGCATGGCGGAACCGCTTTGAATGATATACGGTTCGCGGTGAGGAAGGCAAGTCAGAAGTCAGAATGATGAATGCAGAAGTATGGCAACCGGGCGTTGACGTTGTCGTAGGGGCGTGCGGCGGCACGCCCGGGTGCGTTTTTGTCATCATCCATCTTTTTGATGAGGACGTGAACCCCACGCTCGCGGGCATGGCACGCCATGCCCCTACGCGGTAAGGCCCTGGCCCAATTGTTGGACGATTATGTTATGTCACGGGCGTGCCGCCGCACGCCCCTACAAGGGGCATCGGCACAGCAAGAAACAGGAGGCGCATTAATTTGGTTACCTCCTGTTTCCTGTCTACTCTCTACCGCCGCTAAACCACTTCCACATCGAAAATCAACTCGTAAAGGCAAGTTTGCTCGGTTGAGGCGGTGTTTTCCATTTCGATGCGCAGGGTGATTTCCGGGCTGTCCAACAGATTGTCGGGCATGGCGAGAGCGGTGCCGGTGAGTGGCTTTTCGGTGAAAACGTGTGAGCCCTTGCTGCTGCTGACGATGATGTTGTAGTTGGTGAACTTACTGCCGCTCACCGAACGAATGGTTGGCTTGAACGACTTGATGCGGTGGCCCGGCATCGCTTTGACGGTGATTTCAAACCAGGCTTTGCCGCCCGCTGCTATGCGGTAGCCCCATTCGGTGCTTTTCAGGCCGCTGGATTTCGCGTGGAACTTGCTGGAACCGCCATAGTTCATTTTATCGACATATTTGTGCGTGCCGGCCGGCAACGCTTCCAGGGGAACGAGGAAGGGTTGGGTATATTCCCGCGACGCGACGGGGCCTTCCATGAGAAAAAGCCCGTATTCACCATTGGCGGCGTAATCGAGAACGCTCTGGAAGTTGGCTCGTATCTTTTGCAAGTTCGCCAGGCTGGGAGGCTGATAAAAAAGAGTGACGGCTTCGCCGAACAGGGCGCTCAGGCGCCAACATTCGGTGACCAGATCGGTGCGCCAACGAGTGCCTTCGTCCATCTGCGGCATCAGGGCACGGGCTTCTTGAATGAGCTGGTTGCAACGGTCAATGACGCGGCTGGTCAATACCAGGGACAGGTGCCAGTAGTTGCCGCCCACGCGCGGTGCGGCGTCCATCGATGCCTGGAGCGTGTTGTAGTAGGCGCTCATCAATTCAGCGGCCGGGCCAAAAGCCGCCCGGCAGTAATCCTTCTGTAAGGCGTCGGCGTCCTGCTTCGCGTCCCAGCCCAACTTGGCCAGGAAATACATGCCGATGCCCTGATTGCCCCATTGGGTGCGATATTCGCAGCAATAGCCCCGGAAGCTGGGGTTCTGGACGTGCCGTTTCAGGTCGTAATCCATCTGGGTTTTCATCGGCCAGGGCGTCCACCACACGTAATGGCCATAATACTGGTAGACGGTCACGTTCGAGCACATCTCGCTCCACCTCTGGTAGGCTTTGGCGAATTTGGCGTTGCCTTGTTCCATCAAACCGGGTTTGGCGTTGTTGAAGAAGAAGGAATCGGCGCTGGGCCACTGGGTGATTTGCACCGCCACGTTGGGGTCGGCTTTGACATGATCGGGCGGGGTGGAGTGGTTCCAGTAGGCCAGGGTATAGATGAGCAGGCCGGGATACACCTTGCCCACTTCGCGCGCTACCAGATTGGTATAGTTCACCACCATCGAAGTGGCCGAACCGTCTTTATCCACCAGCTTCTGGCAATTCTCGCATTCGCACCAGGCACGCACGTCGTTGGGCATCACCTTCACGATCATGCGGCGCGGATCGCCGGGGTTCTTTTTGATGTCGGCAATTACGTTTTTGGCGAATTCCTTGGCGCCTTCCTCGTTGGTGAAGCAAACCTGCATGCCTTCTTTCTGGCTGCTCCGCCGCCTGCCACCGACCAGATTGTACCATTCGGGGTGATCTTTAAAATACTTTTCAGCGGGCAGAAAGCGAAAATAGGAGTGCCCCCAACCGATATTGCCGACTTTATCTTCCGGTGAGATATAGTTGTAGTTATCCCACACACGCAAACGCAACTGGTGGAGGTTCCAGGCCGGAATGTCGTGCTCCAGTTCAGTAAACGCCCCCTCTTTCTTTTGCCTGGAACCGGCCCAGGGCCAAATCCATCGCTGGTTGATGTCGGGCGTGAAATAGCTTTCACCGGCAGTGGTTGCAATCTCTTTCAATTGCGGCACGTATTCGCCCCTGGGGGTGGGAAACAGCCAGCGCACGCCGAGTTCTTCAAGCCACTGCCAGGCGGCGAAACAAGTGGCGATTTTACTGGCGCCGACCATGCCGATGAAATCGGCGTTGGCAATCAGGGCGAAGGAATCGGGCCGCACTCCGTGCAGGCTGTCGAGCTTTTCGGCGTATGGTTGCAAGGCGGGATGGCGGCCGATAATAAACGCCTTTTGCTGCTCTAACTCATTGGACGCTTCGATTTTCAGTGAGTAACCGATGAGTTTTTGGATGTAATGCTGCAACTCTTCGGCGGCGAAAATTTCCGGTTTGGTGGCGTTTTGAGCCACGATGATGCGCCAGTCGGTGGTGAGGGGAATCTTTTCCCCGGTTTGTTGTTGGGCCAGCACTTTCACGGCGGCTGAGGGTAATAAGGTGGCCAGAGCGGCAGTTCCGGCCACGCCGATGAACTGGCGGCGGGACAAACTGGGGTTGAGGGATACAGAGTCTTGTTTCGACATGATGGGATTTTTAAGTAGTCCGTAAATTAATTTTTTGCCTTTTGAGAACTGCCAACCGATTGTTATGAACTGAAAAGCCAACGGTTGGCATTAGCACCCGGTTACCGGCTTCTGCATTCTGCATTCCGACTTCTCACTTCCCAAAGTTGCCTCAGTTGATACTGAAGGTGGCTTTTCCTCCGGTGTCGGCGGCCGGGACAGCGCTGTTATAAACCGCATCGCTGCGGAACATGTCCCCCGCGGCATTGCCGGCTGTCCCCCTGAGCCATTTGACATGCCCATCGGCAAAGGCATAATTGGCGCCGTCGAGGTGGCGGCCCAGCATGTTGCTGGTACTAAGATTTATGGTCCCCGCCGTTGCACAAACGGGTGTCGCTGCACCTGCTAAACCAAAATTGCCCGATGAACCGCCCGTTCCCGAATTGGAACTACAACCATTGGAATTGTAACGGGCGCTATTGCCGTTCCCATCGCCGTTCATCACGGTTTGGGAAACCGAGACTATGGCAGCCTGGGCCGTGCCGTGCAGCATGCGGTTGTACCAGTAATCGCTGTAGGAACCGGTGGCGGCTGTGGCAA
>Ga0209369_1000359_pt1 | contig 73707 bp, 67 predicted proteins | sample EBPBio142010_DNA_FD_185865 | JGI IMG/M metagenome (GOLD analysis project Ga0209369, IMG submission 185865) | Wastewater treatment Type I Accumulibacter community from EBPR Bioreactor in Madison, WI, USA - Reactor 1_10/4/2010_ DNA (SPAdes)... | ecosystem: Engineered > Bioreactor > EBPR >...
AGGTGTCAGGTGTCAGGTGTCAGGTGTCAGGTGTCAGGTGTCAGGTGTCAGGTGTCAGGTGTCAGGTGTCAATATTAAGTTTACGTTAGGCGTCAACGCTTCTCCAGCCCTGCTTACACCTAACACCTTACACCTGTCTACTCGTCCACAATCGTGGACTCCACCATTTTAATCTTGTCGCGCAGGGCGGCGGCTTCTTCGTAATTTTCGGCGGCGACGGCTTCCTTAAGGCGGTTTTGCAGCATTTGCAGGCGATTATCGCGTTGTTTGCGCAAGTGGGCGAGGCGTTGGCGGCGTTTGAGGAGGGCGACGGGGATTTTGCCGACGTGTTGCGCCTCGCGCTGCATACGTCCCATCACTTCCAGCAGTTTGTCTTCGAACGCCTCATAACAAAAGGCGCAGCCAGCGCGACCATCTTCGCGGAGCCGGTCCCAGGTGGTATCGCATTTGGGACAGCGCTTGGAAGATATCTCGGGCAAGAGCGAGTTGGCCGGTTGGAGCTTGTCCAGCATCTCGACAATTTCATCATCATCGAACTCTTCGTTGCCCAACTCTTCGAGAATCGGCCCCGTCTCGTCTTCACCCAACTCTTCCAGCATCGGCCCGGCCTCGTCGAAGAGTTCCAGCAATTCGTCATCGTCGAACTGGGCTATCAAAGCGGCATCAGGGTCATTATCCGGATCGGCGTTGAGTTCGGCTTCGAATAGCGCGCTATATTCTTCCGGATGCGGAGTGCCGTTTTCCGAGCCGCCGCCGGTTTCATCCTCAATCGCCTGGAGCCAATCCAGCCCGCTGCCTTCGCGGGTGGCGCACTCCCGGCACAGCCTGCGCCGCACGGTGTGGCCGTCCACGTCTTGCAAAAGCGAAAACGTGGCCAGGTTCTTGCGGCAAACATCACAATAGGCAGCTTCGTGCGGCATGATTCTTATACTACTAAATATATGGAAAATGAGCCGTACTCTTATTGCTGGTTTGCCTGCACGGCTTTATACCAGAACTGGTAGAACTGGTTTAAATCGATTGAAAAGCAAGCGAGCAGGCCCTGATTGAAGCTTTTGGTTTGTTTCACCGCATTGAGAAAATCGATGAGTCCGTTTTCCGGCATTTCCCCGATTAAATATCGGGTCATATGATAGCTCTGAGTATAAGCGGAGTAGCTGGGAGACGTATTGGTCTGTTCAATCATTTGCTTGCGAACTTCTTCCAATGGTTGGAAAGCATGGATATCCTCAATTGAAGCTGGAGCCAGAAGAGTATTTTTCTCGACCATCACTGCCATTTGTCGATCATTCTTTGAGGCATATTCTTTATCGGACATTTCCACAGCATATTCGGCAAGCCCCTCGATGAACCAATTGGGAGTTTTTGCATTACCCATGACGCGTAAGAATAGGTTGTGGTTGTATTCGTGAATGACAGTTTGCTGTATATGCTTTTGCGAATATTGTGAGGGAGATCCATCTGCTTCAACTGTGCAGAAGCTGATGCCCTGACGACTGGCACTGGCCCAAACGGTTGTTCCAGAACTTATCAGGCGCATAAACATCTTATGCTTACGATAATCATGAAAAATAAAGACTGGTTGTTCACTTCGACTGGTGCCTAATAATTTGGCATTAATGTCGTAGGCTTTAGGCAGAGTTTTAATAATGAGTTTTGCAAGTGGATCCTTGGAATCGTGGTAGACCCGGAAGATAACTTGCCCGCCGTTCTTTACCTCTTCTATATCGGGAGGAAGACAGGTTTTCATGGCCTGGATATCGCCCATGAGTTTCCGGGGAGTAAGTGTCTGGTCATCTTCTCTGTAGTCGGGAGATAACACTAAATCCCGTTCAGCTTGTTCAAACCATCCTATATTGTAGAATGCATAGGCTCGCCAATAGAACAATTTTGGTACAGGGTTTTTTTGCGTTTTGAGAATTTCCGTTGAAAAGCGGATGGCTTCCTCATAATCTCCGTTATCGCACAGTTGTTGAAGATGACGATAGGCCAGGGTTTGGCAGCGGGCTTCCTGCATACTGAGCGCGATGCAGATGAAAACCAAAAAGAGGGAGCGCAAATTTCTCCACATAAGTTATCTCCTCGTTTTGAACGAGTTTGATATCAGGCGTTAAAAAAACAGATGACGTGCCTGGAGCGGTGGCCAGGCACGTCATGATTTAAGGTTAAGCCGTATGGCACGGTTGGTGAGAGAGTGATGTTTAGAAAACCGGATCGCCTTCGGTCTGGGTGAGTTCGCGATAGCGGGCGTTGATTTTCTTGGTGATTTCACCCGGCTTGCCATTGCCGATTTCACGGTTATCTAACATGGTCAGCGGCACCACTTCGGCGGCGGTTCCGGTGAGGAAGGCTTCGTCGGCGTTATAAACGTCGAACAGGGCGATATCCACTTCGGCGCAACGGATGCCCAGTTCTTCGGCAATCTGCAACACGGCGTCGCGGGTGATGCCTTCGAGGTTACCCGCCGTCACCGGGGGCGTGCGCAGTTCTTGGCGTCCGCGATAGTCGGTGTGAAGGATGAAGAGGTTGTCGCCCGAACATTCGGCCACCAGCCCGGCGTCGTTGAGCATCACGCATTCGGGCACACCGGCGCGGATGCATTCGATCTTCGCCAGAATGTTGTTCAAATAGTTGAGCGATTTGATGGCGGGGTTGAGTGCGTCGGGGCGGTTGCGGCGGGTCGCCACGGTGATGCATTCCATACCCTGTTCATAAACCTCGGGCGGATAAAGCTTGATGGCATCGGCGATCACCAGCACGGTCGGCTGGGGGCATTTGCGGGGGTCTAACCCCAAATCGCCCGCGCCGCGCGAGATGATGGCGCGGATGTAGCCGTTTTCCAGTTCATTGGCGCGCACCGTGTCGCGGATGATCTGCGCCATCTCTTCTTCCGTATGCGGCGGAGTCAGCCAGATGGCCTTGGCCGAACGGTAGAGGCGGGTGACGTGCGCTTCCAGCCGGAAAATGCGGCGATTGTAGACGCGAATGCCTTCAAAGACACCGTCGCCATATAAAAAACCGTGATCGAAAACCGAAATTTTCGCATCTTCTTTCGAGACAAGCTGGCCGTCGAGATAAATCTTCATAATCGTATTTCATTATGCCAGAAAAGTAGGTGATGGGTCATAGGTGATGGGTGATGGGTGATGGGTGATAGGTTATGGGTTATGGGGGAAAATCAGACAGGAAAAAAGGGGATGACAGCATCCCACTGTCATCCCCCTTCTTTCTCTTCGTGTCCTTAGCGTTCTTCGCGGTGAATTACCTCACCCCAAAAACGTCTCATCGTCCTCTTCATCCACCAGCAAATCGCTGATGACTTCGCGCACGCCGGGAACTTTGACCACGGCGGAAAGCAGGGCGTGTTCGGTGGCGCTATTGATGACCGGGCCGCGTAGCGTGACGGCACCCTGATAACAATCGACGTTGATGCGTTCGAGGTCGTGTGTTTCTGCCAGGTGTCCCATCACCGAGCGCACGCGGTCGGCGATGGTGATATCATCGGCACGGTCGCTGGTTTCAATGGCTTTGCCGTGCAGCCGCTTGGTGACATTATGGGCCACGCCTTCGGCGCGGTTGCTCAGGTCGCGGGCTTTGCGCGAGGCAGCATCGCCCAAATCGCCCGCCATGTGCGCGCCCCTGTTCATTTTATCGCGCACCAGGGCGCGGCTGCGGCGACCGCTGGAAGGGGCCAGCATGATACCGATAATCACGCCGGCCAGGATTCCGGCACCCAGATAGACCCACTTCTGGGTGGGGTCGGGCATGATGACGGTGGTTTCGGCGGCGCGGGGCACCCGGTCGAGATGTTCTTCGACTGCTTCGCGTGCGTCATGCGATTTCCGCGCCAGTTTCTTTTCCAGGAGATGCCGCTTGTCATCGAGCACGTGGCGCGCCTGGGCAGCGTGCTCGTGGGCACTTTCGGAGACATCTCCGGCAGCCGAGTGGGCGCGGGCGCTGAGTTTGGAAACTGCACTGCCCAGGCGCGAGACGGCATCGCCCAGCGTGTCACCGGCGCTCGATTTCAAATCGTGCAGTTTATCCGGTGCATGGTCGATTTTGTCATGAACGACATCCGTTGCCTGATGCAGCACGTCGCTGGCCATATCGATTGCTTCATGCGCCTTGTCCATTGCGGCCTCGCGCAACAGTTCCAGACGCGTCTTCTTTTTATTCCAAAACATGTGAATCCTCCACTAACGACATAAGAAAATAGAGATGTGTAAGTGTCTTAACGCTGGGAAACAACGCAAATGGTATGCCGCCGACAGCGGATTTTTTGCCGCAGGACGCTCGATACGCTAAAATTGACCCGTTGTTTCCGTTGATTTTTTCAGCAATCCCCGAATGTTTTAAGGAGTTTTTGTGGCACTTTCCACATCTGATTTTAAGACCGGCCTGACCATCGAATACGAAGGAGTCGTTTACCAGATTATCGAGTTCCAGCACGTCAAACCCGGTAAAGGCGGCGCGTTCGTGCGTTCGCGTTTGAAGAACCTCATCACCGGCGCGACCCTGGAAAAGACCTGGCGCGCAGGCGACAAAATGGAATCGGCCCTGGTCGAGCGCCGTAACGTCGAGTTTCTGTACAAGAGCGGCGATGACCTGGTGCTGATGGACATGGAAGATTACGAGCAGTTGACACTGCCCGCCGAACAGGTCGGCGACTCGGTGAAGTTCCTCAAGGACAACACCCCCGTGCAACTCATCACCTGGAAAGGCCGCTTGCTCAACCTGGAATTGCCCCAGACCATGGAATTCGCCATCGCCCAGACCGATCCCGGCTTGAAAGGCGATACCGCCCAGGGCGGCTCCAAACCGGCCACCCTCGAAACCGGCGCCACCGTGATCGTGCCGCTGTTCGTCACCGAAAGCGACATCATCCGCGTCGATACCCGCACCGGCCAGTATGTTGAACGAGTAAAGTAATTGGGAGATGGGAGATGGGAGATGGGAGGTAGGAGGTGGGAGATGGAGGCAACCGGACGTCATAAACGACGGTTGCCGCCCATTACCTATAACCCATCACCCATGACCTATTTTGTCCGGCACGCAATTTCCACTCACACGTCTAAACATGTAGTTTGGATGTGGGAGCATAGGCAATTGGAGATGAGGAATTGAAATCCCCTCTCAACTTCACTTCCTATCTCCCACCTCCTTCGCCAAATCCTACCGGGAGCCAGGACTTGAGAGCGCAAGGAACCCAAACGTTCCCCACCTCCCATCTCCTACCTCCCATCTCCCAACCATGCACAAACGCCGCGAGCTTATCACCATCTCCCGCCAGATTGGCAGCATGATGGAAGCGGGCGTAGACATTCTACGCATCACGCGGGTTTTGCGGGCGCAAACAGACGACGCCGAACTGTTGCGCGGTTTCGACGTTCTCGACCATAACCTGCGCATGGGCCAAGGCCTTTCCGACGCCATGGAGCAGGTGCCGCTGATGTTTTCGCCGTTTGCGATTTCACTGGTGCGCCAGGGCGAAGCCCGCAACGATATTGCAGGCGCTTTCCACAAGATCGCCGATTTCCTGCAAAAAGAAGATGAAGCCGACGTGCTGCACGAAAGCAACCCGCCGCGCGAGGCCAACCCGCAACGTTCCCCGGCCACTATTACACCCTCAACTTTGCTGCCGGTGTGGGTGATCGACGATCTTATCAATCGCGCCCAGGTGGCGGCCCTGCGCATTTTCACGCTCAGCGCCGGATTATTATTGAGCATGGCCGCTGTGTGGGGGAGTGTGGAAGCGGGCTATGTGGAGCGGCGCTGGCAAAACGTGGTGCTGTGCAGCGTGGCGGCGCTGTTCATCGGTGGTGCGGGCGTATGGCTGCGTCGCCGCATCGATGCCGACCGCAAACGCGAAATCGAGCAGCGCAAACAGCTCGAAGCCCAGGCCGCCCAGGCGATGGCCGAAAAACCGGCCTCTCCGGTGATGCCGGCTTCCCCGCCTACGCCCCGCAAGGCCCCACGCGAAGCGACTTTCGAGTAAAGTAACTGCCGGATAGACCAACCATCAAAGACCCATTATCATGCGAGTATTATTGTTAGACGGTAATCAGGAATTTTGTGAATTTTTAGCCACGGTGCTCATTGAAAACGGCATCGATGCCGTGGCGACTACCACTGCCGATGCCGCCCTGGCGCAATTCGCGCAGGAGCGTTACGAGGGCTTCGTGGTCAATTCGATGGTCGATAATACCGATGGTATCGCGATTGCAGAACGTGTCCGCGCCACTCCGTCCGGCAAAAATGTGCCGGTGCTACTAATGTCGGTTATCACCACCTCGCTTGCCCGCCGCGTCGCACAAGCCGCCAACTGCCAGTTCATCGCTAAACCGTTCGGTATGACGGAATTCGTGGAGCAGGTGCGGTCGCTGCGGTAGGTTTGGGAATTCACCGCAGAGGACGCGGAGGACGCAGAGATTTTTGAATTACTGATGACCTGTTGTAGGGGCATGGCGTGCCATGCCCAGCGTCTTATCAATCTGGAAATTAATACGAGGACGATGTCATCGTAGGGGCGCAGCATGCTGCGCCCACGGCATTATTGCAATCGACATCATTTCAAGTGGACGTCGTCCGGCGCTCGTGGGCATGGCACGCCATGCCCCTACGAAGAGCGGATAATCTTCAACGCGAGACGCTGACAAACTCCAACTGCACCTGCTCGCCGTGCGGGGTGGGCAGAACAATCACCGTCATCTCGTAATGCGTGCCCTCGTGGATAGCGGGAAAACTGCCGGTTTGCTCACTATCTTGCGCATCGACATCCAGGCTGGCCATGTCTTTGAAGCGCGCGGCCAGGGCGTTATGCAGTTTGAGCGGCAGAATGGCGGCCTGTTCCTTGCGGTCGGGATGTTCAAACACCAGTTCCATCTCCAACTCTTGCGGGGCCAGCACTACTCCTTGCGCGCCGCTCTGCACAGCCCATTTCAGCAGCGAGCAGGTGAGGTCGAACACCGGGTGCGGGGCGCGATAGCGTGCCCCGGGGTGGCTCTGGCGCAGGGCTGCTTCTTGCGCATCGCCGGAGTTGAGCTGGTAAAGACAGCGCGCTACTTCGTCTTCCACTTTGTCTAACAGGGCATCGTCGGTCATAAAAATCCTCCTGCGGGCCGGAATACTCTCATGATACCCCGGCCAGGCAAGGTTTAAACATCGATTTACCGCGCGATAAACGCTTCGAAGCCACCACCCAACAAGCTTTTGACGTCGCGTTCGATTTCCTGTGGTGTCACGTCCCAACCCGTCACGGCCACATCGACGTATTTATCGGTGAGCACATCGGTGAGGATGGAGCGGGTATGGTCCCATTTGTAGATGATCTGGTCGATGACGCGGGCATCGGAATGCTGCGGGGTGAAGGTGGGGCCGATGAGTTCCAGGCGCATGCGCGTGGTCTCTTCGATAAGTAGCGGTGTGTTGACGAACCACCAGCAGCCAAAGACGTGCAGATTGCGAAACTTGCGCGCCAGCACGCATAATTCGTGCTGGTTTTCGCGGGCCAATACCGTGACCAGGAATTTATTGTCGCTGTGGTTTTGCAGCAAGCTCTGCAAAGCATTGAGGTCGCTGCGGCCCACGCCGTCGCCCGCCATGCGCAAGTCGGGGTTCACGGCGCGTTTCACGCCCAACATGAGCGCCAGCGGCAGGTTCTGCTCGCGGCAGAAGGGCAGCACCGCGCCTTCGAGAATGGCGTTGCACTCGGTGTTATCGGGATAGGCAAAGGTCGGCGGCAGCGACACCATGGCATACATCGGCTGCATGCGCCCTGTCCAGTCGTCGAGGAAACGGCGGATTTCAGCGAAGGTCTGCCCGCTAAAATCGGCCTGAACGTTATAGCCTTCACCGGCCAAAAACTTCACGGTATTTTGCCAATCGACCAGCAAGGGATCGAGGCGCAGCCCGGCGGCGAAGCGGTCGTCGCCTTTGAAGGTTTCCCAGGTCGGGCGCTCGGCGTCGTCGAAAGGAGAGTTAGTCATGCCGATTTTATGCACGTTCGCCAGCTTCATGCAGTGGGAGATATATTCATCCGGGTCCCAGGCGGCAAACCATTGGCGCAAGGCATTGAGGTCGCGCTGCTTCACATCCAGCCCCAGCCGGTTAAGCGTAGTCAGCACGCCCCGGCAGGCTTCGGAGATGGGCGAATTTTCGATAAAAAGCTGTTGCCACGCCAATTCGGCCTGGCCCGCTTTATCGAGCTTCCAGAACTCATCGTAGGGCATGTCCAGCGTGCGGAAGGTTTCGGAAACCAGGTAATGATACGTCAGTAATTCATCAATCCCTGCCGCTAACAAATTAGAAAATGCCGGGGCGTAGAGGTGGGTGTGAATATCAAAAATCGGGGTCTGGGCAATGGCCTTTTCGACCAGTGGTTGCAGGGTAGCGCGCGCATCTTGGCGGCGAAGGGCAGCAGTAGGCATGGGGTTATTTTACTTCAGGAATACGGGAGACGGAATACGGAATACGGGAGGCAATCAAGCGAGAGATGATAACTGATTTTTCTCTGTGTCCTCCGTGCTCTCTGTGGTGAATCAAGCCTCTTTTTCCAACAGCTTCATTCCGCAAATTGAGCAATCGTCGCCCGCTTTGGTGCTGGTGATCCATGGGTGCATCGGGCAGGCATACAGCTTTTGCCCTGGCTCGGTGGTTTTTGCCGGAGCCGTGTCATCCTTTCCGCCAAAGAAAAACCATAGCGTAAAGCCAATGGCAAGCACACCGCCGATGAGCACGAAAATTTCTGGAGTATCCATTGTTTTAGTTTTGAGTGATGAGTTTTGAATTTTGAGTTCCCCAATTCAGAACTCAAAATTCAAAATTCAAAACTACACTTTAAAGTTCCGCAAACGTAGCGCGTTGGTAACCACGCTGACGCTGGAGAGGGCCATCGCCAGCGAGGCGAAGATGGGCGAGAGCAGCCAGCCGGTGAAAGGGTAGAGAATACCGGCGGCTAAGGGGATGCCCAGCACGTTGTAGATGAAGGCGAAAAACAGGTTTTGCTTGATGTTGGTCACCGTCGCCCGTGAGAGCGCGATGCTTTTCGCCACACCATTCAAATCGCCGCGTACCAGGGTGATGTCGGCGGCGTCCATCGCCACGTCGGTGCCGTGGCCCATCGCCAGGCCGATATCGGCTTGCGCCAGGGCGGGGGCGTCGTTGATGCCGTCGCCGACCATCGCCACCACTTTGCCTTCGGCTTGGAGTTTCTTCACTTCATCGGCTTTGCCTTCGGGGAGCACCTCGGCCAGCACGCGGTCGATGCCCACCTGCGCGGCAATCGCCTGCGCGGTGCGGCGGTTGTCGCCGGTCAGCATGGCGACTTCCAACCCCAGCCGATGCATTTCGGCAATCGCCTCGCGCGCGCCGTTTTTCACCGTATCGGCCACCGCGACGATACCCACTACGTTGTTATCCAGCACCACGAATACCGGCGTTTTGCCTTGCTCGGCCAGCTTTTGCGCGGCTTCTTCATCGGGTGTCAGCCCCCGGTCGCGCAATAGCTTGGCATTGCCGATCAGCACTTGCCGACCTTCGATTTGCGCTTCGATACCATGTCCCGCCACCGCTTGAAAACTCTGCGCCTGTGCCGGTTCGATGCCGCGCTCGCGGGCGCTGCGCACAATCGCTTCGCCCAAGGGATGCTCGCTGCCGCGTTCGGCAGAAGCAGCCCAGAAAAGGATTTGCGATTGCGGGTCGGGGTGGTCGATACCCAAATTGACAATATCGGTCACTTCGGGCTGACCGCGTGTGATGGTGCCGGTTTTATCCAACACCACAGCGGTGAGGCGGTGTGCGGTTTCGAGCGCTTCGCCACCTTTAATGAGGATACCGCCCTGTGCGCCGCGCCCGGTGCCAACCATGATGGCGGTGGGCGTAGCCAGCCCCAAGGCGCAGGGGCAGGCGATAATGAGCACGGAAACGAAGGTGAGCAGCGCCATCGTGAGACGGTTATCGGTCGGTGCGGCAATGAACCACACCACGAAGGTGGCAATCGCCACGCACAGGACGATGGGCACGAACACGCCGGAAATGCGGTCGGCCAGTTTTTGAATCGGCGCTTTGGAGCCTTGCGCTTCCTGCACCAGGCGCACAATCTGCTGCAACACGGTATCGCGGCCCACCTTGGAAGCGCGCATCCGGAAAGCACCGGTTTTGTTGAGCGTGGCACCAATCACCACGTCGCTGGGACGTTTTTCCACCGGCAGCGCTTCACCGGTGAGCATGCTTTCATCGACAGTCGATGTGCCGTCGATAATTTCGCCATCGACAGGCACTTTCTCGCCGGGGCGCACCAGCACTACGTCGCCTACGCGGACTTCTTCGATGGGAATATCGGTTTCCCTTCCATCGCGTTCCACGCGTGCGGTTTTGGCTTGCAGGCCCATCAGGGCGCGAATCGCACCGCCGGTTTGGGCGCGGGCGCGGGCTTCGAGCAGACGGCCCATGAGGATGAGCGTGACCACGATGGCGGCTACTTCGTAATACACCATCACACCGTGCTCGCTATGACCGCCCGGTGCGCCGTGGAAAAACTGCGGCGCAACCGTGGCGGTGAGGCTGTAGAGATAGGCCGAAAGCGTGCCGACCGCCACCAGCGTGTTCATATCGGCGGCGCGGTGGCGCGCTGCCGTCCAAGCGCCGGTGAAGAACTCGCACCCGGCCCAGAACAGCACCGGCGTGGTGAGCGCCAGCTCGAACCAGGCCCGCCACGCGCCATTCAAAATATTCTGCAACGGCGGGATGAGGTGCGAACCCATCGCGGTGAAAGCGACGGGAACGGTCAGCACCAATGCGACGATAAAGCGGGTTTTCTGAGTCTGGTATTCGGCTTCGCGCGCCTGGTTTTGGGCGTCGTCGAGGCTATCGGTGCTTCCGGCTGTTTCTTCCGGTTGCGGCACGATGGCATTGTAACCGGCTTTTTGCACCACGGCGCGGAGTGCCTGGAGGTCGGTCTGGTGCGGGTCGTAGTGGACTGTGGCCCGAGTAGTGGCAAAATTGACGCTGCTTTGCGTCACACCCTCGGCCTTGCCCAGCGCTTTTTCAATGCGGTTGGCGCAAGCCGCGCAGTGCATACCGAGCACTGGTAAATCGACGCGCTCGGTATGCTCTTCCGGCAAGTTATCAGTGGGCGCGGTAGGCGTCATAGCCTTCTTCCTGCACCGCTTCGATGAGGATGTCGGCATCGACATCCGCACTTTGCACGGTGGCGGTATTGGTTGTCAGATCGACCACGGCACTTTGCACGCCGGGAACGTTTTCCAGTCCTTGTTTGACATGTTTGACACACATTTCGCAGGTCATGCCCTGCACGATGAGTTTGGTTTCCATAATAGTTATTTCCTTTAGCCCATCACGCGCGAACCCATCCAGCCGGTGACGGTAATAACCGCCAGCCCGGCCAGGGTGAGCAGCGAGTAGGCTGCAATTTCGATTTTGCCCATGCCCCGCGCGCGAACGATACGCCACAGCGCCAGCACTCCAAAAATTCCCACGACCGCGCAACCGGCATAGAAATGGAATTGCGCGCGTTGTCCCAATTCGCTCTGGTTGCCCGCCACCGGGTTGCCGTAGAAACCCAGCGCAAAGGTGCCCACTAAAAGCACCGTGCCCACGACCTGCGACCAGAACGCCGTATCGCGCAGCACGCTTTTACGCGTCACCGCCGCCAGGCAATCGAACAACACCGCGCCCACCAGCAAGCCGATGGAAAGGTGCGTTGAAGCGCGATGGGCTTCGATGAGCGTAAATTCCGGCTGGCCGAAGAGATCGAGGAATTGAGTGAGAAGTTCGGGCATAGTAGTTGGAATACGGGAGACGGAATACAGAATACGGGAGGGAACGGTTAGTCACGAATTTAGCGTATTGCGTATTGGGACGTCAACTGCATTCGATATGGATGATAGGGCAAAAAGGGCCGGGCTGGTTGTAATACCTCCCCCGTTCCTCCCTAAGATCTAAAATCCAAGACCTAAGTTCTACTTCACAATCAACGTTCCCTTATACATATCCATGCTGCAAGCGAATTTCAGTTCGCCGCTTTTTTCCGGGGTATAGACCACCGTGGCACTCTCGCCCACTTTCAGGTTTTGCTTCCATTTGGCGGCGGGCAGGGCGATAAAATTGCCACAACCGGCGTCTTTGGTGAGCTTGAAAGTCAGCGCGACCGGCACACCGGCTTTCACGGTGGCAGCGCCGCTTTTGTAACCGGCAGGCAGTTCGACCGTCACCTTCTGCGCATTGGCCGGGATTTCGACAGGGGCCTGTGCCTTGGCGGCTTTACCCGGCTCGACTTTCACCACATATGCAGCAGTGATGATTTTATCGTTGTGCTGGAACTGGCCCCACACCTTGTATAGCCCGGCTTTGGGGAAGTTGGAGTGGAACATCACGTCCGAGCCGCCGGTGCCGTGCGAGTCGCCACCACTGACTTTGCTTTCCATCGGGTGGCTGTGCAGGTAAGTGTTAGCATCGGCATCAAGGATGACGCTGTGGCCCATCGCACCCAGATATGGCTGTAAAGCGTCTACCCGCTTGCCGTTGGCGTCGCGCACCTGGAAGTGCAGCATCACGTCTTCACCGGCCACGATTTTTTCGGGCATCGGCATTAAAGCAACCTGATACGGCGTGGCATCGGCGGCGGGCGCCTGGCCTTCGGGCGCGCTACGGGTGCTTTTCACAATCCAGCCATCGACAACCTTATCGGCCACCAGCGTGGGCGTGGCCGGTAGCGCGTTGCCGCCTTTAACGACCACTTCCGACAACGCCACTTCGCCTTCTCCGTCCTTGGGCTTATAGTCGGCATAGAGGCGATATTTCCCGGCGGAAGGGAAGGTGGCTTCAATTTCAAACTTGCCATCGCCCTTGAACTCGGGATGCACGTGGTTGAACCAGCTTAAATCGCTGGAAGCCAGAATCATATGCAGCTTCTTGTCGTGTACGACTTCAAAATCGTTGATCGGCGTCGAATCGGCGTTATCCACGATTTGCAGCGTCAGCTTCACCGGTTTCCCGGCTTCAATCGCTGCCGGGGCGCTGCTTACCCGTAGCCGCGTGGTGTGCGTGTGTACGGTCGAGTTGTGTGCCGCATCCCCATGTTCATGGGCCGGAGCTTTGGCCGGTGAGGTGATGACGACATCTTTCTTTTCCGCCGTTGCATCGGGCGCATTAGTGACGCAGCCTCCGACATACATCGCCGCGCCAAAAGCGGTTAGTTTGAGAAGTTGAGTAGTGTTCATAAGTTATTGGGAGATGGGAGGTAGGAGTTGGGAGTTGGGGGCAACCGGGCGAGGAAGCTGAAGTATTAACGCTGAATTCTTACCAGCATTATTCTCAGGACCCAGCCGCCGAGCGCCCCGTGCCTTCACCAACTCCTATCTCCCACCTCCCATCTCCTAATTCAAAATTGCCGGGAATACCCGACGGTTAATTTCCATTTTTCACGCGACGGGCCGCCGGTAACGTCGCTGAGTACGCCCACGTCCAGCACTGAAGTGACGCCGATTTGCTGGCGCAGCCCCAGGCCCACGGTCGTGATGCCATCTTCGCCCCGCACCGGGTTGACCCGGTAGCCCACTTGCGCTAGCACGGTGCGGTCGAAGCGGGTGGGGTAGCCAATCGGCTGCGAATAGCCCAGGATCACGCCCGGCGTCACACTGCGCTGCCCTTGCGGGGCGCGGCTGTTGCCGTTGAGATCAAGGTTCAAATGCAAGCGCCCATACTGGCGCACCTGCTTGGTGGCGATGGCGCGCAGGCGATAGTCCACGCCTTCCGAGCCACGCCCGGTCGGTAAATAAACGTCTGCGCGCAAAGCCAGTGCCGGAGTGTTGCCGTGTTCACGATTGAAATTGTGAAACACACCAATGCCGACATCGCCTTTGTCAAAACGCCGCTTGCCTTCGTCTTCGCTGGCCCAGTGCGGGTGCATGTCGATGGAAAGGTGCGAGTTTTTCGCAAAGCCATAGAGATACTCCACCTTGCCGCCGACTTCGGTTTTGCCGGTTTCGGGCCGGGAGAGATTGACGCCGAATTCCACGGCTTGCTCACGGTAGGCGATGGAATAGGCATCGTCAAAGTCGAGCGGGCGTCCGGCGTCGAGGTTGTTGTGATCGACGGCGTGGGCGGTGCCGGTTGTCAGGGCAATGAAAACCGTAAATGCAATAGCTGTTCGTTGAACAACTCCAGCGAATGAATTCGCGGCCGGAGAGCCTTCGGCTGAGTGTCCACCTGCGTGGACACGGTGTCCGCGCAGGCGGACACTCGGCGCATAGCGCCCTCCGGCCGCGATTTTAATCGCTGGAACTTTGGTTGGTATTTGAGATAGGGTAAGACGTTCACCCCTCACCCCCGGCCCCTCTCCCAGAACAGGAGAGGGGAGCGCGAGCGTCCGCTCTTCAGCTCGTGTGGTGCGTTGCGGTGATTGCAGCGTAACCCCTCTCCCCTTCGGGGAGAGGCTGGGTGAGGGGAAGGGGCTTTGGAGTTTGTTTGGGGTTTGAGACAGGGTAAGACGTTCACCCCTCACCCCCGGCCCCTCTCCCAGAACAGGAGAGGGGAGCGCGAGCGTCCGCTCTTCAGCTCGTATAGTGCGGAACGAATTGTGCTTTTTCATTCCTCTCCCTCCTTCTCCGGCGCACTCATCCCAGCCGGAGCTTCGGGTTTTTCGTAGGTATCGGGCTTGTCGCCATATAATTCCTTCCACTCATCGAAAGAAATCAGCTTGGCATCCTTATACTCTGGTTTGTCTTTGGCCCACGCTTCAAATGCGGCGCGGTTGGAAAAGGCTTTCGACCACTCGTGGCATTTCACATGGCTGGCTGGTTCTTCGATGAAAACCACGTCTTTATCGAGCGTGGTGAGCTGCCCCATGTCGTCGGCAAAAATTACCAGGGTTTTATCGGTCGATTCCAGTGGAATGCGCAGAATCGCCTCGCCCTTGGTTTCGGCGCTCATATCGCGAGCGCAAAGGGCGCAACGCACTCGCATCGTCGTGCCGGCGGCCCACACTTGCGGGCTGCGCCAGGCGTTTTCGCCTTTGGCCAGGGGCATCGAGCAGTGGTGGCATTCGGCGGTGCGCATCCAGCCCATGCCGTCCATCCACATGGTGCCGCTGTCGCTGCGCGGCATCATGCCCATGCCCGGCATGCCGTCGAGGTGGCGGTGGTCGTGCTCACCACTGTTGTTCTCACCGGGTTTTTCGCCCTGGTGGGCCTGCGCCGAAACCAGCCAGATAGCGCGCTTGATCTGCCGCTCTTTTTCGGCTTCGCTCATGCCGTCCGTGGCCAGGATATCGTTGACCATATCGTGCAGCATGTGCAGGTTATCGAAAGCGTTGGCGATGTGCGGGAAGCGCAAGGCAAAACGCGGCGAAAGCTCCGAAAACATCGGCATAAACGAGCGGTCGGTCTTGTAAAGCTCGGTGGCGTGGTAGCGCCGTCCCATCACTTCATAAGAAGCCTTCTGCTGCGCCGGGGTGAGGCTGTAGAGGCCGTCGTACATTGCACCCTGCAACCAGTGGTAGCCCCAGAACAGGCCGTTGGTTTTGGGATATTTCTTGCGAAACGCCTTGCTGTAGGGCTGGCTGTCGAGCATATCCATGTTCATCGGCAAAGAGGTGATGGCATACGGCACGCTCTCGCTGTAGAACCGCCACAGCTTTTCAATTTCCGCGTCTTTGAGCGCGTTGCTCATTCTGGTGTTGGCCAGCACGTCGATGGTCTGGTCGTGCAGAATATGCGTCCAGTCGAACACCTGCTCCAGCACGCCGTATTTGCGCCCGAAGGTCGGCGAAATCAGCGCTTCGTCGGGCATGAATTTCGGCGGGTTCTTGAGCACGGTGTTGATGCGGTTGTAAGTCTGCGTTTCGAGACGCGACTCTTTGCCAGTCACCAAATCCTCATAGGCCAGGGCGTGCCCCACGGTGACGGCGTTGAGGTCGCGCGCCAGGGCGGGGATTTTGTAGACATCGTAGTTGTAGTCGCCGCGTTTGCGAAACAGGTGGTTGGTCTTTTTGTTATCGAGCCACGACGGCAGGTTGGGCGGTAGCGCGGGCCACGGAGCCTCCGGCACCGGGGCGCTCTGGGCCAGCGCGCTACCCCCGGCAACCATCGTGAAAGCGATGGCTGCCGGTAGTATGGTTTGAATTTTCATGGCCTTATTTCGCCAGCGAAACGAGCTGGGAGAGCGAAATCGGCTGGCTCTTCAGGTTGTTGGCTTTGATGTAGCTATCAGCGGCGCCTTTGGTGCGAAAGGCGCGAGCCGTGACTTGGCAGGAGCGGTGCTTGATGGGCGTCTGCGCCACGAACACGGCGGTGGAAGGAGTGGCACTCCAGTTGCCGCCGGTGCGCTTGACGATGACCGGTTCGCCCTTTTTCTCCGAAGGCGCGGCGATGGAAATATCGCCATTGGCATATTCGGTTTTGGCTTCGGCCAGCGCGCAGTAGACGCATTTATATTCGATGCGCTTGCGGCCATATTTCAGCACCACTTCGTTATCTTGCGTGGGGGTGTCTTGCGTGACGGGCTGCTTGCAGTAGGGGCAATCGGTTTCGTGGGCCGCTGCGATGTTGAGCGGCAGTAAGTTCAAAGTTAAAGCGAGAGCCGCCGCCATGAAGGCGCGGCGAGAGAGTGTTTTCATTGGGGTTTCCTTTTTGACAGCTTATTTGTGAGAGGCGCAATAGGTGAGTGTAGAGACGCGATTTATCGCGTCTTGGACGTAACACCAACATCATTTCTGATGGAGGACCCGTAATTGACAAGAACGGCAGACGCGATAAATCGCGTCTCTACGGGGAACTGTGCCACCCAGCGTCTTCTGTAATTTTTCCAGAGGGTGGGTGCGCCTTTAAGCGCACCCACCCAACGCAGATTACTTTTTCTTGCAGCAATCGCCGCTGCCTTTGGTGCAGCATTCCTTTTTATCGGGTTTGCAGCAAGACTCGCCGGCCTGAGCCGTGGTCAGGGAGCCAAAAGCAAGCGCGGCCAGCAAGCCGAGCAGTGTGAGGGTTTTTATGGTGATCACCTCCTTGGTTGTAAGAGCAACACGAAGAAGATGTCAAAAAGGAGGGGCGCGCCCACTGAGACGCAAAGGGGAATGCTGTGATATCAGCGGGGGAGAAATCGTGGGGGAGGAGGAAACGACGAGACTGCGAACCGGGGCCTGGAACTCTACTTTGGGAGCTGCCACAAAAAGCAGAGGCAACAAAACCGGCGAGGGGGCTACTGTGAGCGTAGCTGCCGGACTGATGAGCATATTCCAGCCGGGGCCGGAAGTATTATCGGATGGGAGCGGCACAGAATCGCAACAGCTGTGGGCGGCTTTATGCTCTTCACTTTCGCCTTGCGTAGCGATGGCGCAGGGACAGGCTTTTTCCGGGGTGAGTGCGACTTTGCCGGTCATCGAACACGCCCAGGCCAGCTGTGGCATTGCCAGCGCGATCAGCGCCAGCAAGCTCAAAAGCGGCCAGGTTGTGCGGTGTCCCCATGAAGTGCGCATCAGGCTCATTTTACGTCTTGCTGGGCGAAAGGTTCCCATCTAATCGGCTTTTGATAAAATGGAAACGATGCAAACACTGCATTTACGCACGAGCGAGCGTTGCTCGATGGTCAATATCACACGCGAAGTCGCCGATGCCGTCGCCAAAAGTGGCGTGCGGCGCGGCCTGTGTTTGGTTCACGCCCCCCACACTACGGCGGGAATCACGGTGCAGGAGGGTTACGATCCCGACGTGGTGCGCGATATTCTGGCTCATCTGGAAAAGAACGTGCCCGAGCGCGGAGACTACCGTCACGCCGAAGGCAACTCGGATGCGCATTTGAAAAGCCTCATCACCGGTGCCAACCAGGTGCTCCCGATCGAATATGGGAAACTGCAGTTGGGCCGCTGGCAGGCGATTTTCTTTTGCGACTTCGACGGCCCGCGTGATCGCACGGTTTGGATTCAAATCGTTAAAGACGAAACTACTGAATAAGGAGAGACACATGGCCCGCCAACGTCAACAAGAAATCAAGCGCCGCCGCAAGCGTCGCAAAGAAGCAATCAAATTGCGCAAGAACGAAGCGATCAAAGCAAGCGGTAAATAATCGGCTTGATCGATAAAAGTCCACCAAATTCTTTCCTTTGGGAGAGGGAGGTGGCACCATGAAGAACCGCGCGCGTGAGCAAGCGGATATTCCAGGTTTTTTGCTTCCCCAGGCATCAGTTTGGTTGAGCAAGAGGCTTCCCCAATCCACTCGCTCACGCGCGTGGTTCTTCAAGAGAAACCTTCGCAACTAACCCCAACATCTGCGTCCGATTTGCTTCCTCTCGCATGACCATCATCGCCCTTGCCTCCAGCGACCGCAAATTTGCCCGTGAACTGCGTCTGCAACTCATCGGCTGGGGCTACCGTCCCTGGATGGCCGACCCGGAAGAACCCCTCATGGACCAGCTACAGGAACGGGGTGCCGATCTCCTGATTCTCGACTTCACCGCCGCCCTGGGCGACCCCGAAAGCCTGGTTCGCACCTTCAAGAGCACCTCCGAAACCAAACACGTTCCGGTGGTGGCCCTGGTCGAAGCCCGCGAAACCGTGGCGCTCGATTTTTCCATCGGCCTGGAAGATTTCCTGGTCAAAAGCGATTCGTTCGAAGAGCTTCACACCCGCATCCGTTTCGTACTGTGGCGGCTCTCCAAGCTCGATTCGGACGACATCATCCGCGCCGGTGCCCTCACTATGAACCTGGCCTCCTACCAGGTCTCGGTGAGCGGCGAACAGCTCTACCTCACTTATAAAGAATTTGAATTGCTGCGATTCCTGATGACGCATCGCGGCCGGGTTTTTTCACGCGACGCATTGCTGCGCCACGTGTGGGGCGAAGAGTATTTGGGTGGTACCCGCACTGTCGATGTACACATTCGCCGCTTACGCGCCAAGGTGGGGCCGCAGTTTGACGAGTTGATCCAGACCGTGCGCAACGTCGGTTATAAGATGATTAAAGACAGCAAGAATTGAGGGACGCGAAATCGCGTCCTTTTCTTTTTGCGTGGAACAGTAACGATTGATTTTTACGTCCGCGTAACACAGCCGTAACATCGGTTTTTTACACTGCGCGCCGTTACCCGCCGGAACAACACTTTAACGGTGCGAATAATTTGTTCGAGGAAACGATTATGAAGTTGATTGAAGCAGTGATCCGTCCCCACAAGTTGCAAGACGTGAAAAGCGCCCTCACCGATATCGGTGTGGTCGGCATGACCGTCACCGATGTGCGTGGCTCGGGCCGCCAGAAAGGCCACGTCGAGCGCTATCGTGGCAGCGAATATACCGTCGACCTGCTCAGCAAGGTTAAGATCGAACTCGCAGTAGCCGATGCCCAGGTCGAGCAAGTGGTGCAAACCATTTCCGAAGCCGCCCGCACCGGCGAAATCGGCGACGGCAAGATTTTCGTCCGCCCGCTCGAACAAGTCATCCGCGTGCGCACCGGCGACCGCGATGAAGATGCTCTTTAAGGTGTCAGCTGACAGGTGCAAGGTGACAGTTTTCTTACACCTGACACCTATCACCTAACACCTATTTACCCCTAACCTCAGGAGAAAAAATGGCAGATGTAAAGTCGGTTATTGAAATGGCAGAAGAAGCCGGTGTTGAATTCATCGATGTGAAGTTCACCGGCCTGCTGGGCGACCTGCACCACCTGACCTACCCGGTCGAGGCGCAGTTGAACGAAGAGTTTTTTGAAGACGGCGTGGGCTTCGATGGTTCCTCCATCCGTGGCTTCCAGTCCATTGAAAAGTCGGATATGCTGCTCATCCCCGACGTTGAGACTGCTTTCATCGACCCTGCCTACGACACCCCCACGCTGTCGGTATTCGCCGATATCTACGACCCGATCACCCGCGAACCTTATTCGCGCGACCCGCGTTATATCGTGAAGAAGGCCATTGCCTACATGCAGAGCACCGGCATTGCCGACCAGGCCTTCTTTGGCCCGGAAGCCGAATTCTTCCTTTTCAACGGCGTTTCCTTTGGCGGCCAGAAAGCCGCTGCCGGTGGCGACGGGCACTTCTCCCACTACAAAGTGGAAAGCGTCGAAGGCGACTGGCACAACGGCGACCCGGTTTACAGCGATGAGACCGGCGAATGGAACAGCGGTCGTCGTCCCCGCAACAAGGGCGGCTATGTGCCGGTTCCCCCCACCGACAGCCTGCACGAAGTGCGTAGCGATATCTGCCGCTACCTCCGTGAAGCCGGTATCAAAGTCGATGTTCATCACCACGAAGTCGCCAGTGGCGGCCAGTGCGAAATCGGCATTGCGCTCCAGCCGCTCGACAAAATCTGCGACTCCATGCAGATTCACAAATACATCGTGAAGAACGTGGCCGCCCGTCACGGCCTCACCGCTACCTTCATGCCCAAGCCGGTCTTTGGCGATAACGGTAGCGGTATGCACTGCCACCAGTCGTTGTGGAAAGACGGCAACACTCTGATGTTCGATGAGAACAGCTACGCCCAGCTCTCCGATATCGCACGCTGGTACATCGGTGGCATTCTGCGCCACGCCCCGGCGGTCCTGGCCTTCACCAACCCCTCCACCAACTCTTTCCATCGTTTGGTGCCGGGTTACGAAGCCCCGATCTACCTGCTCTATTCGCAGAGCAACCGTTCGGCTGCCGTGCGTATTCCGCTCTATTCGAAGTCGCCCAAGTCGAAGCGTATCGAGTTCCGCACCCCGGACGTCACCGGTAACGTGTATCTCGCCCTCGTCGCCCAGCTCATGGCCGGCCTGGACGGTATCAAGAACAAGATCGAGCCGGGTGAACCGTTCGACAAGGACCTCTACGAACTCGAACCCGAAGAGCGCGTCGGCATCCCGACCGTTCCTGGCTCGCTCGAAGAAGTTCTCGACGCTCTGGAAGATGACAACGAGTTCCTCAAAGCCGGTGGCGTGTTTACCGACGACTTGCTCGAAAAATACATTGACCTCAAGCGTCAGGATGTCGATGCGCTCCGTCTGCGCCCGCATCCGTATGAGTTCAACCTCTACTTCGACGTATAAAAGCTGTTGTTACCATAAGCCTCCAAACATCAGGGCCGCCCGATTCATTTCGGGCGGCCCTGGTATTTTAAACGGCGAGTGTTGCCTCGATTGTAGGGCGCATGGCAATGCGCCTGGCCTTACAGCTCACCTCACAATTCCGCCAGGACAATGCCCTCGTAGGGGCGCAGCATGCTGCGCCCACGAGCGTAGAGCCACCACGCCATTTCAACGATGCGGTTTGCAAAACGCTCGCGGGCGCATTGCCATGCTCCCCTACGGGTTGCGTAATCGCTTGCCCATCACCTATAACCCATCACCCATAACCTCGATTATACTCCCCCTATGAAAGCGATTCTCGTTGACGATTACGGTGCCCCTGATGTCTTGGAATTGAAAGACCTCCCCGACCTCCAACCCGATCGCGGCCAGGTTTTGGTGCGCATTCACGCAGCGGGTGTGAACCCCGTGGAAACCTACATGCGCACCGGCAACTATCCCATCAAACCGCCGTTGCCATGGACGCCGGGCGGCGATGGAGCCGGGGAAATCGTCGCGGTGGGGCAGGGCGTTTCCAAAAGTTTGAGCGTGGGTAAGCGCGTCTATACCTCCGGCTCGCTCACCGGCACCTATGCCCAGTTTGCGCTGTGCGACGCTGCTACGGTGCATCCGCTGCCCGAGAACGTTTCCTATGCCCAGGGCGCGGCCATCGGCGTGCCCTATGCCACGGCGCATCGCGCCCTGTTTGGCAAGGCCAGGGCGCAGGCGGGCGAAACCGTGTTCATTCACGGCGCCAGCGGTGGCGTGGGCATCGCGGCGGTGCAGATTGCGCGGGCGGCGGGGCTTACCGTCATTGGTTCGGCGGGGACCGAGCGCGGGCGGCAACTGGTTTTGCAGCAGGGCGCACATTATGTGCTCGATCATCACGAAGGCGATTATCTGCAAGAACTACTGGGCATCAATTGCGGGCGCGGGCCGGATATCATCCTCGAAATGCTGGCCAACGAGAACTTGGGCAAAGACCTTTCGGTAGTGGCTCTGGGCGGACGTATCGTGGTAATCGGCAATCGCGGCACGGTGGAGATCAACCCGCGCGATATCATGGGCCACGAAGCCACCGTGCTGGGCATGGTGCTCTTCAATGCCAGCCCGGCCGAAAAAGCCACCATTCATGCCGCGTTGGGTGCAGGGTTGGAGAATGGCACATTGCGGCCCATCATCGACCGCGAGTTTCCGCTCGAACAAGCACCCCAGGCCCACGAAGCCGTGCTGGAAGCGGGTTCGCACGGAAAAATCGTTCTTATTCCTTGAGCCGAACGTCTTAATCTTTTCTTAAACGGAACATAACAAACTCATGGCCGTAACCAAAAGTGAAGAGACAGGAACTCAAGCCATGAACAACAAGGTTCTTATCGTCGATGACGAGCGCATGCTCGTGGAGACCATCGAATATAACCTGCAAAAAGCCGGAATCGAGACCGTATGCGCTTTCGACGGTGAAGAGGCGCTCGCCAAAGCGCGGGAAGAGCGGCCTAACCTTATCGTGCTCGACCTCATGCTGCCGCGCCTTTCCGGTTGGGAAGTGTGCCGCGCCATCCGTCAGGAAACCAACTACGACCCCGCCATCCTCATGCTGACGGCACGCGGTGAGGAGTCCGATAAAGTCATCGGCCTGGAACTGGGTGCCGACGACTACATGGTGAAGCCGTTTTCCATGCGCGAGCTGGTAGCCCGCGTGCGCGCCATCATGCGCCGCGCCGCCAACACTGTGCCCACCCCCGTCGGCGGCGACGATATTCTGCACGGCGGCCCCATTCAACTCGATGTCGCCCGCCACGAAGTGCGCTCCACGACGCCCGAAGGCGAACTCAGCGAAGTGCGCCTTTCCCTCAAAGAGTTCGAGTTGCTGCGCGTGCTGATGTCGCAAAAAGGCAAAGCCGTGCCGCGCGAAATGCTGCTCGAACGCGTGTGGGGCGACGACTTCTTCGGCGATGAGCGCACATTAGATGTTCACATCCGCTGGCTGCGCGAGAAAATCGAACGCACGCCTTCCCAACCCGAGTTCATCCAGACGGTGCGTGGCATCGGCTATAAGTTTAAAGAGTAGAGCTTAGATCTGAGGGATGCCTGGGAAAGCGTTGCGCTCGAACCCCGATGTAGGGGCGCATGGCAATGCGCCCGGGCATAACTCATCTCAACAATTTAGCCAGGACAATATCCTCGTAAGGGCGCAGCATGCTGCGCCCACCACCTTAACGCTTCTACCGAAACACCACCCGCCCATCCCCCAGCACCGTAACCCGCCCGCCGACATGCACTGTTCGCGTTTCGGTCACTAACATTTGGCCCGCGAAATTGGGGATGCTCTGGACCGTCTTCTCGGACAGTGCGGGGTTACCCCGATAGGGCGCACCCGCCGGACAGTAGAAAATGCTGGGATCGTTGGCATAGGGAGCCAATGCCTCCTGCAAACTGCCCGGTGAGGTCATATCAGGCAGACGCCCCTGATTATTACGGCTGTAACTCACGATCAGCCCGGCTAGGTTGCGGGCGTTCTCCATGCACGCTGCGCGGATGGCGTTCTGCTGCACCCACAACTGCACCCGTCTCGAAGGCGGACGGGTTTTCGCGTCGGGAACCATCGGGGAAGCGACAAAGGTGAGCGCCATCACACCCAGCGCCAGGCCTTGCGCCCATCTGCGGCTTTTTCGGGGAATGGTAAAGGTTCGCATAACGTCTCCTGCTCGAATTTCGCCTTTAACGAAATTGGAAATGCTTCTGTTGGGCAAAGGAGCGAAACGCGTGCCGGAGAGAGTTGCGAAGGGTTATAAGAGAAGACTTACTGCTGTGCAAACTAAGTTTTGCACCCTGCGGTGTACGAACATCGCGCCCTGTCATTCCGAGCCTGCGAGGAATCTCGTAGCAATGAACTAAAACACCTGCCCTTGTCGTATAAGCTTTAGAGAGGTGAAATGAGATTCTTCGCGGGCTCAGAATGACAGATTTCAAGGTCAAATCTTCGCACTGATATTCTCGATGTTGGAAAAGTAAAAAACTTAGTTTCCAAAGTCCTTATCTCTCAGAAACCTTCCAAACTTTTACAACCGAATCACTGGTGAGGGTGGCCACAGTATTTCCATCCGGCGAAAAGGCGATTGCGCGGATAACACCTTCGTCGGGCTGCTTAGGGTCGGGTTTAATCGCTGTAATTTCCTTGCCGGATTGCACATTCCAGAAACGCAGCGAACGGTCGATGCTGCCGGTTGCCAATACACTGCCATCGGGTGAGAAAGCCAGCGCACGGGTGACCGAGTGGCCTTTGAGGCTGCGCTGTAACTTGCCGGTTTTGGTGTTCCAAAGGCGGATGGGTTGGTCTTTGCTCGCGAAATAAGCGACACGCGCAGAGGTATCTTTCAAAATTTCCCGCTGGGCTAAAGAAAGGCTCAAAGGAGCCGGCACCGCCACCAAGCCTTGCCGGGATACGGCTAACACTGTGTCGATAGCAAACTCGTCGTTGTCGGTTTGCAGATTACGCAGTAACTTACCGCTTTTTACATCGTAGAGATTTACGCTTTCATTGCTACTACCGACCACCAGCGAGTTGCCATCGGGCGTGAAGGCCATTGCATCAATATAGCCCGGTGCTGTCAGTTGTCCGGCCGTCAACCCCGTGCGAGCATCGGTTAAGGTAATATTTCGATTTTGACCTATCGCCAGAAGCTGGCTATCGGGTGACCACTGCACGTGCAGACTGAGTAAAGGCTCTGCTTTAGGTGTCGGCAAATCAAAGAGAGGATAGAGGTCCGAGTATGTGGTGTCGCCTGTGTAAATGCCGGATGCGTTGAGGAACGCCAGCGTATGCGGTGCTATCGGTGCAAATGCCAGGTCTGTATCGATACCAAAGAACTCTTTTTCCGGCTCCATGATGTTTTGCCGCGTCCAGTCTTGGGTGTCCCAAAGTTCGACTTGAAAGGGCATCTGATAGCCCAAAGCCAGCAGCTTCCCGTCGGGAGAGAATTGCAGGGAAGTCGCTTCATTCCCACGCAGGGGGAGAGTGGTGCTTTTGATTGGTGGAGCTTTGAGCCGCTGGGCCAGGCTTTTGGATTGAGATGAGCTTTGCCCGCATCCGCTAAGATGGAAGAGGCAAAGAAATGTGGTTGAGAGAAAAAGAAGCCACTTTGCTATTCGCATAAGATGAGTCTCCATCCTCATTTTAAAGTATATTCTTCACAAGAACGCTAAAAACTGGGAAGAATTTTCATGAACGCCATCGAAGAACCGGCAACTCCCGGTAAAACCGCCGTCTCTGTTTTGTTGGCTGGCGTCTATACGGTGGTGCAATTTTGTAGCACTGTAGTGCAGACCATCGACCTACCGACTTTTCATAAAGGGGAGCCTTACCTCACCCCCGCTATTGCACCGGCGATTATCCCATTAGCCCGGTTGGTAGAGAACGGCTTGCAGCCGTTTGTTCTTTTTCTCTGGCCCGCTTCCCTTCTCTTGCTTGCAACGCTGTTCCTGCGCGGTAGCGTGTTTTCGCGGATAGGAGTCATCGTTCTGGCATTGGTTGAATTGTGGGGTGCGGTGATGACTTTTTACCTTACTCGTGCCCTGGCAATTGCAGACGGTTCACCACCGTATGTCAGAGACGTGACAGCTCCTCTGCTGCACTTTGGCGTTACTTTTTTCCTGACTATTCTCATCGCCAGTTTATTGGCGTTTGGTTATGGGAGTTTGATGAAACGACGCCACACGTAGGGGCGGCAGCATGCTGCGCCCGGGGCGTTTTGGGCGTTTCCTCATTGAGGGGTGGAGGTTGGTAAAAGGCGCGCGGGCTTGCCGCCGCAAGCTCCCTACGGGTGCGGTTCGGGTGTGATGGCGGGGATAAGCACAAGGTTCAGGGCGCAGCATGCTGCGCCCCTACGGGGGTGTTGTCGTGGCGGAATTGTTGGGGTGAGTGGTAAGCCCGGAGTATTGCCGTGGCAAATTGCCCCGTGCGCCCATTTAAAAACCTTCGCGTTCTTAGCGTCCTTCGCGGTGAAACACCCCTACCTCAACTCGCGCCGCGCGGTTTGACCAGCACTTTGAGGGTTTTGAAGAGCAGCTTGACATCGAGCCACAGGCTCCAGTTGTCGATGTATTCGAGGTCGAGTTTCATCCATTCGTCCACTTCGGTGATGTCGTTGCGTCCGGTGGCCTGCCAGATGCAGGTGAGGCCGCCTTTCACCGACAGCTTGCGGCGCTGCCACGGCGCTAACTCGGCCACTTCCTTGGGCAGCGGCGGGCGGGGGCCGACCAGGCTCATATCGCCTTTGAGCACATTCCAGAACTGGGGCAGTTCGTCGATGGAGTATTTGCGGATGAAGCGGCCAATCGGTGTGATGCGCGGGTCGTCACCATCCTTGGCTTTGAAGAACGGCTCTTCCATGATGTTGATGGCGTCATACTGCTCGCGGTTCTCGCGCTTCATGGTTTCGAGAATCTCCGGCGCGCGTACGTGCATGGAGCGGAACTTGTAGAACTTGAAGATGCGTCCGTTCAGGCCCACGCGGTCCTGGGTGAAGAATACCGGGCCGCGGTCGTGGATTTTAATGAGCAGCGCGATGACGGCAAAGAGCGGTGCCAGCATCACCAGCGCGAAGAACGCGGCGGTGCGGTCGAGCAGGCTTTTGAGTGCCAGGTGGGTGGGGTTTTGCGGAGTGTTGTGCAGCACCAGCATCGGCATCGAACCCATCATGGCGGCTTCCACTTTGGCACCGACCGGCGGAATCATGTCGTCGAAGAGCGAAACCGAACGGCCGCGCTCCAGGCAGAGTTGCAGCAGGTTGCCCCAGCGTTGGTTGTTTTCGGGCGTGTCTTTAGCGGCATCGGCGGTGCTGCGTACGATGACCACTTCGTCGATCACGGTATCATCGAGAATCTTTTCCAGGTCGTCGAGGCATCCCAGGCGTGCGGGTATGTTGTCGCCGGCGCTTTGTTCGGGGCAGTGGCCGTTTTCGTCGCAGACATAACCCACCAGTTTGCTCCAGCGGTAGGCCGGGGCTGCCAGCACGGTGGCGAAGCGTTCTGCCGCCTGTTGATGGCCGATGACCAGGATGTTGCGTGCAATTTTGCCGCTGCGCCTTTGCAACAATGGCAGGGTGAGGGCACGCACGAACCACAGCGCACTCACGCCGCAGATGAAGAAGTTGGCAATCAGCAAACGTGAAACCGCGTTGAATTTCGCCAGGAACAGGAAGATGACCAGCGCGCCCATCGCCAGCATACCGGCGTTGGCACAGGTCGCAAAAATCTGCCGTCCACTGCGGGGTTCATGCAAATCGTAGCCGCGTTGTGAACGCAGGAAGAAAATCCACAGCGGCAACGCAATATAGAAAATCCACAAATGGGAGCTAAAGTCGATGAGCGGGTTGTTCGAGAGCAGGATGCGATAGAAGAGGGGCAGGTCGGCGTTGGTGCGCACCATCTCGCGCACCGGGTAGCTGATTTTATCGCCCAGCCACAGCAACGCGCTGCCCAGTGAATCGCGCAGCGCCCATGCCATTGCAAACGCAACGAACAAGGTGAGAATATCAAGAACCAACACCATCGCAGCCGAAGCCGCCCGCTGGGATTTCAACATGATTGCAAGACTCCAAAGACACAAAGACTAAGGATATTTTAACCGACATTGATTTTATCGGGGGCCAGGTTTTTTGTTGATGGCAAATATAGCCACGAAAAGGCACAAAAGACGCAAAGGTTGGGGTAACGTTGGGTGTATGTTTGGGATAGGGTAAAAGGCTTACCCCTCACCCCCGACCCCTCTCTCAGAACAGGAGAGGGGAGTGCGAGCCGCCACGTTTGCCCCTGTGTGGGGCGCCGATTTTGTTGGTGGCAAATTATAGCCACGAAAAGACACAAAGGTTGGGGTAACGTTGGGTGTATGTTTGGGATAGGGTAAGAGGCTTGCCCCTCACCCCCGGCCCCTCTCCCAGAACAGGAGAGGGGAGTGCGAGCCGCTACGGTTTACCCCATATTGTGCGCCAAAGTATATGCAGCGTGCCCCCTCGCCCCTTCAGCTCTACAAAGAAAATTTTCCGCGAAAATGGCACTTTTTCTAACTTCAAGTTAAAAAATGTCCTTCAACTTTACAAAGAAAGTTTTCCGCTCCCCTACCTCCACTTTTGTGTCTTTTGCGCCTTTTCGCGGCTATCTTCCCCCAGCCTCCGCCCCCTAGCCTCCAGCCTCTGATGTAAAATACTCCCTACCGATACTTTTCTGTGAACTCAACGTCTAAGGAAGGCGTGTTAGGTTTTATGAACTCATCTCGCCCGGCATTTTTATCTGCCCTGTTTTGTGGTTTGAGCCTCGTCGCCGCTGTTCCGGCGTTTGCTTTGACTGTCACTTCGAGCACCCATCCCGCCCTCGTGGCGCGCGATTTTTCCAGCGAAACCGCTTTTGCGCCCTATCAACGCGATAACGGCGTACCGTCGGGTGCGCGGTTTGAAATTGAAGACGGGGCGCTCACCATTACCAACGCTTATGCCGGTTCGTTCGGTGTGGATACCAAAACTCCCGGCTTCGATGCCGAGAAATACGGCCACGTCTTTTTTGACTATCTCATCCCACCGGCAAGCGACCCCAACAAAATCGTCAAGGTGAACATTTTCTTCCGGGTGAAGGGCAGCTACCACGGCGTGCAGTTCACCGGGCCGCCCGAAGTGCGCGCGGGCAGCGTGTTTCTGGGCACCTTGAAGGGCATGGCAGCCGATGGCAAATGGCATCGTGCCTATATTCCGTTGCGCGACTGGCTACGCCGCCTCTACCCGCGCGACGCGCAATTGCCGGTAGAAGAAATCATCATCGGCAACTGGGATAACGAAAACTACCTGATGGCCGGAATCGGTGGCAACGGCACCGGCGCGGTGTGGAAAATCGATAATTTCGTCGTCACCGGCGTGGGTGGCGAGCAGGCCAAGTTTGAAATTAAAGGCTCTGCCGGTGGCGCGCTCACCCAGCCAGGCGATTATCAGTGGCGCTTAGACGACGGCCCGCTTACCCCGCTGGCCTCCCCGCAGCTCGATCTTTCCGTCGGCGAAGGCGCGCACCTGCTGCAATTGTTCGACCGCGATCAGAAAGTCGTGGCCGATTACGGCTTTTTCGCTGCGGGCACTGCTCCGCGCGTGGGCACTGCCACCTTGCAGAACAACCGCCTGCAAATCCCCATCGAAACCAAGAGCGGACTGCGCCTGCCGGAACTCAAGCTTACCGTGGGCGGCAAAAGCTTTGAAACCGATTCACCCTACCTGCGCTGGGACGGCGGCATTGGAGTGCTCTCCTTAGCCGCTGCCGATGCCGGGCTGAGTTGGCCCGACGGCACCGCCGTGCCGCTCTCCCTTACCGGAGTGAGCGACCAGTTAAACCGTAGCGCGCCGCCGTGGCAGGGCACCGTGAATGTGAGCTACGCCGCGCAGCAGAACGCAGTGGCACTGCCGCAGTTGACCGAACTTCGCAGCCTGGGTCAGGGCACTTTTGAAGAGAGCCTGGACGAATGGGCGCCCAAGGAAGGCGCGGGTGCGGCCATCGTCGAGCGCGATCCGGGTATGGCGGCCAGCGGTAAATACTCCGTGCGCCTCACCAGTTCGGCCAACGCTTCTACGATGGGGGCCTGGATTCGCCGCACTCCGCTCGATGCGGTGAAATTCCCGGTCATCGAATTCGATTACAACCTGCCGCCCGATGTGCGTGTCGATTTCGAGCTGCGTGTGGAGGGCCAAACCTACTCCATCGGCTTTACCGACCGCACGCCGCAGTTCGCCCGCATCGGGCAGATCGAAAACGTGAAAGCCGATAACAAATGGCATCGCGCCCGTATCGACCTGCTCACCTTGCTGCGCAAGGCGCGACCGGCTTCCAGCTCGCATATCGTGGAGTCGCTGGCAATTTCCGATTCGGGCTACCTGGGCAATGGGCGCGGCTTGCAGATGTGGATCGACAACTTCCAGATTATGCCGGTGGTGAAGGGCACGCCTTTCCGCTCGGCAGTGACCCTGGCCGATGTCACCGGTATCAAGGCGCTTGCCTGGACGGTTGACGAAAAGGCCGATACTCAACCACCTGCGACTCCCACCAACGATGGCAAGGGATTGGAAGTGGCCGGAGCGGGCAGGCGCTGGCTGCACCTGCGCGCCCAAAACGGGGCAGGGCGCTGGAGCGAAACCGCCCACTACCCGGTGGCGTTCGATACCGCGCCGCCCAAAGTGGGCGATCCCAGCCCGGCGGCGGGCAGCAAGTCGGGCGCTTCGCGCCTGGCGGTGGCAGTAACCGATGACACCGGCCTCGATACCGCTGCGCTCACCATCACGCTGCAAGGCCGCGATTACACCCTCAGCAACCCCGCCTTCACCTACAACGACGCCTCGGGCAAGATGACGCTCGATCTCGAAAACCTGGTGCGCCAGGGGCTTTTGCCGTCGCTGGACGATGGCAGCGAAGTGCTCTGGAAGCTGGCCGGTATTAAAGATGCCGCCGGGCAGACTGTGCCGGATGTCACCGGCAACTGGAAATATGAACTGGCCAGCGATAAAACCCTGCCCACGCTCAATGTCGATGCCCCTACCCGGAGCGCGGTGTGGCGGCTCGATTTTGAAAACGGCATCGGCACCGCAATTCCGGTGACCTCGCGGCCCGAAATCGTCGATGATAAAACGCTCATGCCCGGCCAGCCCAACAAAGTGTTGCGCCTGTTTCCCGTTGCGGTGGGACAGCAAATGGCGCTGCGGCTCTCGCAGCGGGCCGTCAATATCAACTCGCAAAGCCTGATCGGTTTCCACTACAAAATCCCGCCGCGCGCCAAGCTGGCGTTGCGCGTTCTGGTGGGGCGCGATACTTTTCATGTCAAGATGATCGGCGATGCGCCTAACTCCATCGGCGAAATTCCCGGCATCGTGGCCGATAATACCTGGCGCTGGGCGCAATTCGACCTGCGCAAGCTGGTCGGGAAGATTCGCGGCAACAACGTCAATTCGATTTTGCTGGTCGATTATTCGGCCACCACTCCCACCGACGTGCCGATCGAGCTTGATAACATCGTGCTGCAACCGGCCGGTACCGGGCCGCTACGCCTCACCTGGAAGGCCAGCGATTTGAGCGGCATCGCCAAATACCGTTTCGCCTGGGACCAGAACGTTGCCACCACTCCCACCGAAGAGACAACAGAAATATCGCGCAATGTGGAAGCCACCAGCGGATTGTGGTGGGCGCACGTGCAAGCGCAGGATAAAGCCGGTAACTGGAGTGCCGTTGCCCACTATCCGGTGATTGTGCCGTAAACTGAGGGGGTATTATGATTACTCGTATCCGTATCCCGCAGGCGTTCGAGAACATGGAAGAGGCCACCATCGGCAAATGGCTCAAGCGCGAGGGCGACCTGCTGCGCAACGGCGAGCCGCTGTGTGAACTCATCACTGAAAAAACCACCTTCGATTTGCCGGTGGAACACCTCAGCCAGCCGGAGTATCTGCGCCGCATCGTGGCCCCCGAAAAATCCATCGTGCCGGTGGGCTATATCATCGCCATCGCTGGAGACGGGCACGACGTTCTGCCCGATGTCGAGACCGAGAACGAGGCGTTATTGCAGATTAAGTCCACCTCGGTGCGCGAAGCCATCGTCGCCGAGCCAGTTGCCGCCATAGCCCCACCAACCCGCACAGCGACGCCCACCGGAACACGGCTGCGCGCCACTCCCGCCGCCCGGCGCGTGGCCAAAGAACGTGGCATCGACCTTGAAGAACTGGCCCAAAAATTAGGCGGCAAGGTGATTACCGAAGAAGACGTTTTAAATAGTTGATAATTGAAAATGGAGAACGGAAAATAAGGGGTTTAGCAGCCTTCATTTTCCATTCTCCATTTTCAACTTTCCATTAAATATGATCATTGGCCTTGGCACCGACTTGTGCCGCATCGAACGGGTGCAGGTTTTTTTAGATCGATACGGCGAGCGGTTTACGCGGCGTTGTTTCACTCCGGCTGAAATCGAGCAGAGCACGCGCCACACTCCCATCCGCCAGGCCGAGCGGTTCGCCGGGCTTATCGCCGCCAAAGAAGCCGCCAGCAAAGCCCTGGGCACCGGTTGGCGCAATGGCGTACATTGGAAACATTTTGAAGTGGCCCACCTGCCCAGCGGCAAACCTACCCTGCGCATCCACGGCCGCGCCGCCGAGTTGGCCTCGCAAATGGGCGTCACCAACGCCGTGGTTTCCATTACGCACGATGCGGGAGTAGCAGCGGCGACGGTTATCTTCGAAGCAGATTAGTCAGGTGTAAGGTGACAGGTGTTAGGGAACGACCTGCTGACACCTTACACCCAGCACCTGACACCTATTTTCATTATGTTAAAAATACTTGCGATGAGTTGCGTATTGCTGGCCACCATCACTGGCGGCATGGCCGATGAAGTTCCCGAAGGCGGCAAGCGGCTTGATGCGTTTGCGGTGGATAAGGAAACGACCCTGGAACAGGTCTTGGAAAAAACCAACCGTTACCTGGCGACCACCAAACCACGGCTGCGCCTGGACGATTACGTGGCGATTTTAGAGGAGCTGAAAGACACCTCGCGCTATCAGGTTGTCACGGCTGGTGAGTTTGCCAAAACCCAGACGCCCGATAAGGTGCTGGTGTTCCTGCGCCACGATGTCGATGGTGCCCCCGAAACCGCCCTGCGCATGGCCCGGGAAGAGAACAAGCGCGGCATGAAAGGCTCGTATTTCTTCCGCCCCACCGCCGTTTATTACGGCCAGCGCGAAGCGCACCGCATCGTGCGTTATGCGAGTATGGACGAGCATTACCGCAAAATCCAGGCACTGGGCGCAGAAATTGGGGTGCATACCGATTTGCTGCATATGAAAATCACCATGGATATCGATCCGTTGGCGTTTCAGAAAGAGGAACTGAAATACTGGCGCGATAACGGCTTTCCCATCGTGGGCAGTGTGAGCAACGGCGATGCACTGTTGCGGCAGTTGGGCGTCAACAATATGTGGACTTTCTCTGAATTCGGCAAGAAAGGCTTCGTCGATTACAAAGGCAAGCGCTACACCTACGGCGACCACTCCGTGAGCGATTTCGGCTTTGAGTATGAAGCCTACCGCATCACCCAGAACAAACACATCAGCGATATCGGCCTCACCTATAAGAACGGGGCCGATTTCGTGGCCGCCTTCCGCCAGTTCAAACCCGGCGACCGCGTTTCGTTTCTCAGCCACCCGATGTGGTGGCGTGCGGATGAAATAGAAAACAAACCAACAGCACCTTGAGTGCTCGCGAGTTTTCGCATTTTTAAACGACAGATTTTAGATTTTAGAACTTAGAGCTTAGGATGGCACCTCTATGCGCGGGAAGCTTCTCCTAAGATCTAAGTTCCAAGACCTAAGATCTAAAAAAATCTGTGGCTAAATTTCCTATAGGCGATATCGAAGCCCGGTTGTCTATTTCTGCATTCAGCCTTCTCACTTAATTTTATTTCAGCCACGGCAATAGCAGCGAGGCCAGCCAGAGGAAAACGGCGAAACCGATGACGTCTTGGAACGCGGTCTCGAAAGGTCCGGCGCTGGTGGCGGGGTCGAAACCGAGTTTTTTCGAGAGCATGGGAATGAGGGTGCCCATCAGGCTGGCGGTAATCATTGAGCACGTCATCGCACCTCCCACCACCAGGCCGAAAGTGAGGTGCTGCGACCACACCATCCCGATCACGCCCAATAGGAGGCCGCAGGCCAGGGCCATGAGCGCGGCTGTGGCGAGTTCCCGTGACAAAGCGCGCCGCCAGCCGCTGAGATGCACGTGGCCGGTATCCAGCCCGCGCACCACGATGGCGGCGGCCTGCAAGCCGACATTGCCCGAGATGGCTGAGATAACCGGCATGAACGAGGCGAGGAGGATGACCTCGCGCAGCACGTAGTCGAAGCGTGCAATCACTCCACCGGCGCACAGCTCGATGGCCAGGGTTGCCATGAGCCACGGCAGGCGCATTTTCGCGACCTGGGACGGTGTTTTCTTGTCCATTTCGTCGGCATCGGAGCCGACGAAACGCATGTAATCTTCGTTGAATTCTTCCGCTAATACGTCGATAATATCGTCTACCGTGATGATACCCATCAGATACCCTTCCAAATCGAGAACGGGCATGGTGAGAAAATCGTATTTGGAGAACTGCCGCGCCACCTCCTCCTGGTCCTGATCGACTTTCGCGGCCAGAAAGTCGCGCGTCATGAGTTGGCTGATGAGAGTAGAACCGTCGGCGCGAATCAACGCGCTCAGCGAAAGCATCCCCACCAGTTTTTCCCTGGCCCCGTCCTGCTCGACGACATACAGATCGGTGATGGTTTCCGTCTCATCATCCGTGCGGCGAATGGCTTGCAGGGCCAGTTCGACCGTCATAGCGGCAGACAGGCGAATGAAAGTGCCCGTCATCAGCCGTCCGGCGGTGCCTTCGGCATAGGTCAGCAGTTCACGCACTTCGCGGGCATCGCCGGGCGCGTGCTGCTGCAGATGGGCCAGCAGAAAGGCAGCGTGCTCGGGTTCTAACTCCGCCATCAGCCAGGCGGCATCATCGGCCGGGAGCAGGCCCAGCAGTTCGACTATGCGCGTGGAAGGGGCATTGTTGAGCACGTAATATCGCGTTTGGGCATCGAGGCTGCCTAACACTTGTGCGGCCCGTTCGTTATCGAGCCAGTTAAAAACGGCCAGGGCTTCGGGCTGCGTTAAATCGCGCAGTGCTTCGGCGAGATCGGCAGCGTGTTGGTTGCGGGTGGCCGCCGTCAAAGCCACGTCGCCGCCGTTGCTCAGCGGGGTGCGCAGGGCCAGGTGGAATTGCTGGGCCAGGTTCACGGAAAAATTCGTCATTGTCCTCTCCTTTACCAGGCAGGCCGTGTCGTCTGTGCCGAAGGGGCGCAGAAAACAAAAAACCTGCCACGCGTCCGTGAACGCGCGACAGGCTTCCATCATTGCCAAAAGAGAGTGGACAAGGGGAGAAGCCGCGTCAGAAGAGCGGCTATTTCGGTGTCAGAAAGAGCGCCCCCGGTTCACGGACGAGTTTATTTGTGGATTCGATTTACTACTGGGGATGTCGTCCATAAGTTGATTACCTCTGGGGGCGTGTTAAACACGCAAACGCACACAATATGCCACCCGCCAACGCGCTTGTCAAGGCCTTGGAGTTAGGGGGCATGGAATCAGTTTGATACACTTGCCGCACCAGGTGCCTTTCCTGCTGACACCTTACACCTGAAACTTTATTATGTTTGATCTTTCTGGAAAAAATGCGCTGGTGACGGGGGCCAGCGGCGGTATTGGGCGCGCGATTGCCCTCGCCCTGGCGGGGCAGGGAGCTAACCTGGCTTTGCATTACAACAGCAACGAAGCCGCCGCGCGGCAGGTGCAAGAACAAGTCGAAGCTCTGGGCTGCAAAGCCGTTTTGGTGCAGGCCGATGCCCGCGATAGCGCGGCCTTGCAAAGCGCCTGGAAGCAGGCCGAAACCGAGTTGGGCGCGGTCGGCATTCTGGTCAACAACGCGGGGCTGCTCAAGAACTCGTTCTTGATGATGACTTCGGAAAGCTCGTGGGACGAAGTGCTCGATATCAACCTCAAGGCCGCGTTCATTCTCAGTAAAGCCGCCTCGCGTTCGTTCGTGCGCCAAAAATATGGGCGTATCATCAACATCTCCTCCCAGGCCGGGCAGATGGGCGACATGATGCGCGCTTCCTATAGCGCCTCTAAAGCCGGGTTGATCGGTCTTACTAAAGCCACGGCGCGTGAATTAGCTGCGCAGCATGTGACTTGCAACGCCATCGCGCCGGGGTTTGTGGAGACCGATATGCTCGAAGCCGATGAAGCGATTCGCGATGCCCAGCGCAAACTGGTGCCGCTGGCCCGCTTTGGCAAACCGGAAGAAGTCGCAGCGCTGGCGGCGTATCTGGCCAGTGATGAAGCGGCGTATGTGACCGGGCAAGTGTTTGCGGTGGATGGCGGGTTGAGAATGTAGGATGTGGAACAACAAAAGATATTAGCCACAAAAAGGCACAAAGGGCACAAAAGTGAGGGTAACGTTGGGATATGTGTTTGGGACAGGGTAAGAGGTTTGCCCCTCACCCCCGGCCCCTCTCCCAGAACAGGAGAGGGGAGCACGAGACGCCACGCTTCACTCTGTGTGGTGCGTTGGGATGAGTGCAGCATGCCCCCTCGCCCCTTCGGGGAGAGGGTTGGGGTGAGGGGAACAGGCTTTTAAATTTCCTCTAAACTTAAGCCAAGGCAACCTCCCCCTGAGGGAGGGGAGTTTTACGTTTCCCAAGCCCCATTTTGTGAATTTTGTGCCTTTTCGTGGCTATCCTTAATTACCATGACCAAACAATGGGACGTCCTTGCCCTGGGCAACACTGCCGTTGACGATTTGCTTTATGTGCCGGAATTCCCGGCACCAGACGTGAAAATGCAGGTGCTGCGCTCACAGCGGCAGTGCGGCGGGCTGGCGGCTACGGCCATCGTGGCGGCGGCGCGCCTGGGCGGGCAGTGTGCCTATGCGGGGGCGCTGGGCGATGACGAGCTTTCGCAGCTCATTGAAACCACGCTCACCATCGCAGGGGTGGATACCAGCCAGATCGTCTATCGCGAAGACGCCCGGCCCATTCATTCGCGCATCATCGTGGGGCAAAACGGCAGCCGCAACATTTTTTATGAAGTGGGCGGCTTTAGTGGTGCAGACGAGAACGGTCCCCCGGAAGGCGTGATCGAGGCGGCGCGCGTGCTACTGGTAGACAGGTGGGGCGTGCAAGGTATGCTGCGCGCCATGAAAATCGCCCGCGCCGCGCAGATTCCGGTGGTGGGCGATATCGAGCGTAGCGATTTCGAAGGCTTCGAGTCCTGGCTGGAATGGGTCGATCACCTCATCGTGCCCGAAGGCTTTGCCTGCACGCTCACCGGCGAGAGCGACCCGGCGCAGGCGGCGCGTAAGCTGTGGACATCCTCGCGCGCGGTGGTGGCCGTCACCGGCGGCGAGGCCGGTTGCTGGGTACTCACAGGTGCGCAAGAAGAAGTGCAGCACTTTCCGGCGTTTGAGGTGGAAGCGGTCGATACCACCGGCTGCGGCGACGTGTTCCACGGTGCCTATGCCCTGGCGTTGGCGCAGGGTCAGGATGTGGCAAGCTGCATCCGCTTTGCCGGCGGGGCAGCGGCGCTTAAGGCTACCCAGCCGGGCGGCCAGAGCGGTATTCCCACACGCGAGGCGGTGGAAGAATTTTTAAAATGAAGTTGAAAATCGTTGCCGTGCTGTCGTTGATGTGGACCGTGCTTGCGCCCCTGGCGGCGCAGCAAACCGCCACTCCACCCACCGCGCAGGAATTGCGCACCCGCCTCACCATGCTCGAACGCCGCCTGGAGCAAAAGCAAATTCCGGCCGATGGCCGCAACCTGGCGCTGCTGAAATACAAGATCGAGCAGGGGCAGCTTTTCTTGAAGAAGCTGGAAAGTGAAAATGGCTATACCTACCAGTTCGGTGCTGCTGAGAACACGCGTTCGCTCTTCGATGCCACCATCACACGCGGCGAAGTGGTGGCCGAAGCGATTGGCGATGCCGCTGACGTGCTGTTTTCGCAAGTGCATGAACGCGCCTATATCGCCGCCAACGACGGCAGCGCCCAGCCCTACTGGATTTTCCTGCCGCGCGACTACACCCCGGCAAAGCAATGGCCGCTGGTGGTTTTCTTACATGGCTATAGTCCCGATATCACCAAAATCAATCCCTGGTTGCCGGGTACCGAAACCTGGCAGTTAGCCACCGATCGCGGCTTCATTCTGGCCGTGCCTTATGGGCGGCGCAACTCCGATTTCGTGAACATCGGCGAAGACGACACCCTGACAGTCACGCAAGCGGTGAGCAAACAGTACAACGCCGACCCTGAACGCACCTTCTTATTGGGGCCTTCAATGGGCGGCTATGGCGTGCATACTGTGGGCCTGCATCACCCCGATCGCTTCGCTGCGCTGGCCCCCATGTGCGCGCGCACCGATTTCTATTTGTGGTTCAACCTCAAGCGCGAAGAGCAACCGGCCTGGAAGCAGATCAACTACGATGCCGACGACCCGCGCCACCTCAAGGCCAATGCCCAACAGTTGCCGATTTTCATGCAGCACGGCGCACTCGACAACCTGGTGCCGGTGGAGCATTCACGGCGCTTCTATGCCGATCTCAAGGCAATGGGCGCACCGGCCTTCTACCGCGAAATCGCCGATGCTTCGCACTATATTTACTTTGAATACGGCACCTACCAGATCGCGCTCGACTGGATGAAAAAACTGCATCGCCAACCCGTGCCGCGACACGTGCGTTTCACCACCGGCACGCTGCGCAACAATCGTAACTACTGGGTGACGATCGACGGCTTTACCGACTACAGCCGCCTGGCCCACCTCGATGCCGAAATAAAAACCGGTAATATCCTGGAAGTGAAAACCGAGAACGTGGCCCGCTTCACCCTGCAGGTGCCCGCCGCTTTTGCGGAAAAGGATAAGCCGCTCACCCTGGTTGTGAATGGCGAAATTCAGGAAGAAAAATTCGATGCCGCCCAGCCCGTGCAATGGCCGCGCGGCGCAACAGGTGCAAAAACCCCGCTGCTTTCCGGGCCGATCAAGGAAGTCTACCGCCACCCGTTTTTGCTGGTCTACGGCACGCTGGCAGACGGCGTGGATAAAGCCGCTGCCGAACGCTTTCTGGAAGAGTGGGACGCCTACGCCGATGGTCGCCCGCCGATCAAGGCCGATACCGCTGTCACCGATGAAGACAAAGCCAATTACAACCTCATCGTATTCGGTACCCGCGAGAGTAATGCGCTTCTCAAAGAACAGGCCGCGGTGCTACCGCTGGAACTCACCCCCACCGGCTACCGCCTGGGCGAGCGCGAGGTAGCAGTCGAGGGCAAGACACTGGGCATGCAGCTTTGCTACCCCTCGCCGTTCCACAAAGAGCGGTTCATCGTGGTGCAATCGGGCGTATACTGGGGTTCCAAGCTACCAATCAACCACAAGTTCGATTTACTCCCGGAATATATCGTCTATGAGGAAGCCATCGAAATGTCCGACCTCACCAACCGCGCGGTAGTGGCGGGGTTTTTTGATGATAATTGGAAGTTGCCGGAAGGAACGGCGAACATCCAACGTTGAACGTCCAACATCGAACGTCGAATATCGGCAACCGGGCGTTGATGGTAAGCCGTTAGACTAACAGTCCGTCATCCTCGCGAACGCGGGGATCCAGTACACAGCTTTTTGTTTTAGGCCAAACCACACTGTTTTACATTCACAAATCTAACAAATCGTAAGAGAATTTTTCGTTATGAGTAACCAGCCTCCAGCCTCCAGCCCCCAGCCTCCAATCCGCATCGTCGTCACCGGTCTGGGCTGCGTCACGCCGCTGGGCAACAACGTGCCCTCGTTCTGGGACAACCTCATCCAGGGCCGTAGCGGAATCGCTCCCATTACCAAGCTCGATACCACCGGCCTGCGCAACACGAACGGCGGTGAAGTGCGCGATTTCGATTGGGAGCCTTATGGCGAAGAGGGCGATTGCGACGAAGCCTCGCAGTTTGCCTTTGCTGCCGCCCACGAAGCGATTGCCGACGCCCACCTGAGCGATGCCGACTTGCGCGAAACCGGCATCGTGTTCTCCACCAATTTCGGCGGTGCAGCCAGTTGGGAAACCGTTCTGGAACTGGCCGCAGCCGGTGAGAGCGACCCTGAACTGTGGAAGCAATTCACCCTGGAAGATGCCGCCGACTACACCGCTAAAACTCTCGACATCGCCGGTCCGCGCGTGACGCTGACCAACGCCTGCTCCAGCGGCGGCAGCGCCATCGGCCTGGCCTGCGACTGGCTGCGCACCGGCCGCGCCAAACGTGTGCTCTGCGGCGGGCACGACGGCCTGGGCCTCTCTTCATTGGCCGGGCTTTCCATCTTGCGCACCATCTCGCCCGATACCTGCCGCCCCTTCGATAAAGACCGCAGCGGCACCATCTTCGGTGAAGGCGCGGCCATGCTGGTGCTCGAAACCTGGGAAGAAGCCGAGCGCCGCAACGCCAAGGTGTATGCGCAGGTGCTGGGCTATGCCATCAACAACAATGCCCACCACCTCACCGCGCCCGATAAGGAAGGCGCGGGCCTCGAAGCCGTGATGCGCGCCGCCCTGCGCGATGCCGGGGTGGGTTCGACCGATATCGACTACATCAACGCCCACGGCACCGGCACTCAATACAATGACCTGGCCGAGACCCAGGCGATTAAAAAAGTCTTCGGCGCGCATGCGCAAGAACTGCCGGTTTCCTCGATTAAAGCCGCCACCGCCCACATCATGGGCGGCGCGGGCGCGCTCGAAGCCATCGCGACCGTGCTGGCGCTGCAAAACCAGAAGCTGCCGCCGACCATTAACTACCAGACGCCCGACCCGGAATGCGACCTCGATTACGTGCCCAACCAGGCGCGCGATGCCGAGCTTCTTACGGCGCTTTCCAATTCCAGCGGCATCGGCGGTAATAATGCGAGTGTTGTATTAAGGGTTTTGTGACCAAAACCGGTCTTGGGACTTTGATCTTTGGTCTTTGGCAACCGGGCGTCGATGTGTCCGGTGAACTTGTAGGGGCGTGCGGCGGCACGCCCGGGTGTAATAATAACACGAGACATTGCGCTATGCGTAAATCCTCGTAGGGGCGCATGGCAATGCGCCCTGAACGTAACAATAACGTTCACCAACGCGCCAAACCCGCACCCCGTAAGGGCGCAGCATGCTGCGCCCAGTGCGTGATAGTAATAGAAACACCTGACGATGCGGTTTGCTTTTCCGCAACAGTCAAACAATAACGGAATTAAAATGAGCGAATTACAACCAGTCGTCCTCACAGGCTTAGGGGCCATCACCACGCGCGGCGATTACACCTTGCAGGGCGCGCTCAACCAGCGCCCCGCTCCCGGTGCGCTCGGCTCCATCGAAGGCTTCGAGCTGGGCAATTACCTCGCCTCGCCCAAAACCTACCTCGACCGCGCCTCCTCGCTGGCGTTGGCCGGTTGCGCTCTGGCGCTCAAAGACGCTGGGGTGGAAACGCCGGTGGCGGGCAGCGACTTCGGCATCACCCTCGGCACCCATTTCGGCTGCGTGGAGACCATGAAAGCCTTCTGGGACAAGGCGCAGGAAAAAGGTGTGCGCTTGGCCAACCCGCTGCTTTTTTCGCACTCTTATTTCAATTCGCCCATCTCGCTGTGCGCCATCGAATTCGGCCTCAAGGGCTATCACGGCACTTTCTGCGCCGGGCAAAATTCGGGCACCGAAGCGGTGCGCGCCGCCTTCGACGCCATTCGCCTGGGCCACGCCGGAGCGGTGGTGTGCGGCGGGGTCGATGCGGTTTCGCCCACCCGCCAGTTGGTGGTGCCGTCGGAACAAAACACCGAAGCCTCTGTCTTTTTCGTGCTGGAAAGCGCCGCCCACGCCCAGGCCCGCAACGCCCGGCATGCCGTGCCGCTGAGCGTGGAGTGGTTCGATGCCCTTAATCTCGAAACCACCCAAACCCTGTTCGGCGATTGCGGCGGCGCGTTGGGCGCATTGGCATTGTTGACGGCGGTGCAGGTGGGTTAAATCGTACACGGCACCCGTAGGGGCGCAGCATGCTGCGCCCGGCGTTTTGTGCGGTTCATCGTTAAAGATGAGCCATTCGTATGACGCTCGTGGGCATGGCACGCCATGTCCCTACAATGCCGGTCTTGATATATTGCCGAAGATATCTATCACGCTTGGGCGCAGCATGCTGCGCCCCTACATCAGGGGCCGAGCGCGGCGCTTTCCCGAACATTCCTAAGATCTAAGTTCTAAAATCTAAGATCCAATCCAAAAAAATGTTTAAAGCGGAGTAGAATGGGGCATAATGTATTTGCATGAGCGCTCCAGCAAGGCGGGAATCAAACATGGTAACGATGAAAGACGTGGCAAATGAGCTTGGGATTTCCATTCAATCGGTTTCGGCCGTGCTGAACGGGAAGGCCGAGAAATACCGCATTTCAGCCGCTACCTGTGAGCGTGTCACGCAGAAAGCGCAGCAGATGGGATACCAGCTCGAACAGAATATGGGCGCGCGCCAGTTGGCGGCCAGTAAGTTCGGGCATCGCATTCTCAACGATGTCATCGCCATCACGGCGGCTTCACTCTCCAACCATGCCAATGCCAGTGCCTGGACATTGCACCATCATCCCTATTCCGGCGAAATCGTGCGCGGCATTGAGGATAGAGCGCACCACTACGGGCTGGATGTGTTGCTCTGCGGCATAGCCGATAATAAGCTGCCGCGTTTGCTGGAAAAACGAGATGTGGACGGTATCATACCCATCTCTTCAACTCCCGAAAGCTGGGAGAATATTCTGACCCTGGATATTCCCACGGTAAAAATGGTGGGGCCGCAGCCCGGTGTACACAATTTGCTGGTCGATAACCGCGCGGGAATCCGTTTAGCGGTGCAGCATCTGGTGGAATTAGGGCATCGCCGTATTGCCTATCTGGGACATCGCACCGAGATGAATGCTTATGAAAGCGTGTTGCTGGGCGCGTCTCGCGAACGCGTGGCGGCTTTTCGCGAAATCATGCAGGAATTAGGGTTGGATACGAGTTGCATGAACACCGGCTTAAAGATGCAGAGCCGCGAGGTGGCCAGCGAGGCAGTCCGTGAATTATTGCACTTGCATCCCGGCATTACTGCCATTGTCTGCCATAACGATACCCTGGCGATAGGAGCGATCGAAGGAATTCAGGCGATGGGGCTGCGGGTGCCCGAAGATATCAGCGTGACGGGTTTCGATAACTGGGCTATTCAAACCGATTTTATCCCTCAGGTGACTTCGATCAATAGCGACCGTTACCTGATGGGAAAACGAGCTGTCGATATGATCTGGGAAACAAGGGAACTGTGGGCGGCGGGAGAACAGTATCCCCTTTATAAGGAAATTCATCCCGTCACATTATGCGTGCATCAAAGCACTGCGGAGGCTAAAAAATGAAAAGAAGCTTTAAAGATGGAAAGTTGAAAGCGAAGTCGGTGCAAACGGGCTTTACCCTGATAGAGTTGCTTGTTGTCATAGCCATAATAGCTATTCTCGCGGCTATCCTGTTTCCGGTGTTTGCCCGGGCGCGCGAAAATGCCCGGCGTACCAGTTGTTTGAGTAACCTCAAGCAGGCAGGGCTGGCCATTATGCAATATACACAGGATTATGATGAAATGTACCCGCCAAATGAGAGCCCCAATGCCTCGCCACCGCCCGACGGTGGTTCTCACTGGTCTACTGGATATTGGTTCTGGCAACAAATCATTTTTCCGTATCACAAAAGCCATCAGGTGATGTACTGCCCGTCCTCACCCAACCGCAATCTCACCATCCCGCGTCACTTTAATTACGGTGCCAATAACCTGGTGTTGCGCACTTGGTCCGATGCTGTTCCGCTTCGCGTCCCGGCGGTAGTAAGCGTTGCCACCACCTATATGCTTATGGATGGAGGAACAATGCGCACCTCCGCCGGTTGGACGGTAAGTTCGTCGGGCACCAATTTTTATACGCCCGGGCAGGGAGTTTACGGCGGAGCCTGTAATATGACTGATACCTACGGTAAACCTGATTGCGAAAACGGCCGCCACTTTGGTGGAGTTAACGTCACTTTCGCTGATGGCCATGCCAAGTGGCTTAAAACCTCGGTCATACTGGCGCAGGCCCGGCGTCAGGTGGCTTGGTCGCCCAGTGCATGGGATCCTACCAAAGATAACAGTAATCTCTAAACCCACATGAAAAAACACCTGTTGCAATTCCTGTTTGCTCTCAGTTTTATCTTTATATCGGCCTATCAGGCGACGGCAAATGTTTCCAGTGCCGAGCTTTATGCCCAAAGTGAGTTCAAGCGCATTGTCGGAACCATAACCGGCTCCGACAAGCTCTCGGATACGATTGACGAGGTCGTCATCGGCACGCCGCAAAGCCAGCCGCGCATCAAAAGCGCCAACTTGTTTCGTACTGACGATGAAGAAGAAATCCGTATCGTCACGCAGGGCAAGACCCTTTTCCTGGCCGGAAAAACCTCCAGCGCCGCGTTGTATGCGACCTATACCTTCCTCGACGAGGTGCTGGGCGTGCGTTGGTTCTGGCCCGGTGAAAGCGGCGAATATATTCCGCGTAGCGTGAATGTCTCGCTCGCTAATCTCGACATCACCCAGGTGCCGGATTTGAAAAGCCGCTCGCTTTCGATCAACAGCCCGCATTACGACGGAGACACCCTGGTGTGGATGGCGCGCCAGCGCATGAACGTGCATCTCATTCCTTCGGCCAACGCCAAAGACCGCATTATCAACCTGAAGGAAAAAGGCTTCCTGGTGGGGGTGGGCGGGCACAACGTCGTGCTCTCCGATGAGATTTTGCAAAAGCATCCTGAATATGCTGCGGAAATCAACGGCAAGCGCGAACTCAAGCCTTCTGGGCATCCGCCGCACCTGTGCTGGGCCAATCCGGGCGTGCAGGAAGAGATCTATCAGAAAATTCTCTCCTGGATCGAGCAAAACCCCGATATCGATATTCTCAGCTTCTACGGGGCCGATCACAACTATTTTTGCCAGTGCGGGCTGTGCAAAAATTGGGCAGACGACGTGAGCACGCGTTGGCAGAAGTTCTCGCACATCGTCATCGAGCGGTTAAAGCAAAAATACCCCGCCAAGCGCTACCGCACGCTGGCCTACCAGGCTTATCGCGGTGTTCCCCAGGAGGTCGCCACTGAATACGACCTCATCAGCTACGCCACTTATAACATCAACTACACCAAGCCACTCGATCATTCCAGCAACGAAACCGCCCGCAACGAAATGCTGGCCTGGAAGAACCTCGGCGCGGCGGTGGGCATTCGCGGCTACCAGTTCATTCCCTTTAAAGAGCGTATGTTCGCTCCTATCGTTTCCACCATTACGCAGGAGATTGCCTGGAGCAAACGAAACGGGCTGAAAGGCTGGTATTCGGAATTAACGCCCTACAATCATCCCCGCAACGCGCAGCCTGAAGATTCGAACTGGGTCACCAACCGCATGGCGTTGTATGCCGCTGCCAAGGCGATGTGGAATGCGCAGGTCGACCCTAAAGAGATCGTGCGCGACTGGACAAGCCACGTTTACGGCCCGGCCGGAGCGGCGATGAACGATTATTATTGGATGATGGACGATGCCTGGAACGGCAGTGCGAAGGGCCTGACCTACTTCTTGGTTCCGGCCGCGGGTTTTTCCGACACATTGCTCAATGATGAAAGAATTCGCCTGGCCGACGGTTATTTTGCCCAGGCCCGCGCAGAACTGAGTAAGGTCGCCGATGTTGCCGTGCGCACCCGTATTGCCGAACAGATTGAGTTGGAAAGCAAGATGTTTGCCAAATGGCGCGAACTCTACAACCTCAAGAAAGGCCAGGCGGGACGCTACCAGGTGCATGCACTCAAAAGCGGCGATTGGGCTAACACTGCGCAACTGCCGGATTTCATCGACGTGGAAGGCCAACCCATCGACGAGAAAACCCGTGTCAACGTGCGCTGGGACAATGAAGCACTCTCTTTGCGCTTCGTGTTGGAAGATAAAAATCCGGCCGAGCTTAAAGCGCAACTCACCGCACACGACGGTAATATATTCGGCGACGATAACATTGAAATGTTCATCCAAGACCCGGTGCAGCCGCAGCGCTATTTTCATATGAGCTTCAATTCCAAGGGTTTACGTTACGATGCCCTTTCGGATGGAGCGATGAACTTCGACAAGGCGTGGAATCCGCAGTGGACCGTGGAAACGCAGGTGGCGGGCGATCACTGGGTGGCGCAAGTGCGTTTGCCGTTTGCCGAGTTTGGTTTCAAGCCGCAGTTGAACGCCGCATGGAACATGTCGTTTACCCGTTCGGGCGCACGCCGCCGCCCTAATACCGGCTGGCCCACCGCGTCTTATCACAACCCCAGCGGCTTTGGGAAAATCGTGTTGGTAGATGAACTGCCGGCACAAAAGCGGGCCTTATTCTATGAACCTACCGGCGATTCGAGCAACCTGCGGGTGGAGCTTTCGCAATTAGGGTTTCGCCCCACTGCTGTGCCGGTAGAGGAAGCCGGTTTTCTCCAGCAGATGAAAAGCGACTACGAAGCGGTCGTGCTGCGCTATAGCCCCGGATTTGCCCTTTCTCAAAACACAGTAAACGCCGTTATCCGCCCTTACCTGGAGAAGGGCGGATTCGTTTTGGTGGCGGCCTCGCGCCAGGTGCCTTTGCAGAACTGGTTTGGGGAAGCCACTGCAGTCACTTGGAGCGGCACCGGCAAGCTCACTGCTAACCGCAAGACTTCGCAAACTCAGGGGGAACGCTGGAAAACCACCCCGCACAATCTCGATGCCGCCCTCAAAAGCAACAGCACCCCCACGACCGCCTTCGAGCCGCAAGACCCGCAGTGGGAAGCCCTGGCCTCGCTGGCCGTGAACACCGGTGGCGATATGCCTTATCTGCTGCGCCGGAAGGTGGGAGACGGCACGTTGGTTTTAACCAGCTCGAATTTCGGCTATAGTGGCGGGCACGAGGTTTTCGGCAGCTCAAATCCACAGAATGCAGCGAAACTGCTGGATAATCTTCTCGCAGATCATAATCGATCTTAGGAGGGGCCTGGGAGAGTAAGGGGCTTCTCTCGTGTAGGTAGTAGACGGTAGACAGCATACAGGAAGGTAACCGGACGTTGATGTTCACGGGTGAACCTCGCAGGTCGTCATCCTCGCGGACGTGCGGATTCAGGTCGCAGTAAATTTTGACCGCCGTTTCTGGGAGCGCAGGCGTCTCGCCTGCGCTCCCAACTTGCGAAAAGGAAATGATTACTTTACGGCTGTGGTTTACCTGAAGAACCGCGCGCGTCAGCAAGCCGGGTATTCTCGGACTTCTTGCTTATTCTGAAACTGTATTTGGCTTAGCGCAATGCCTACTCATACCCGACTCGCTGACGCGCGCGGTTCTTCATGACGAGCTCCTCGCTTGCAAAGGGATAACTAATTATTTTACAGACTAATAAGTGTCATGTCGTTGCGCTTCCTCAGACGCAACTAAGATCCAAGACCTAAGATCACTTTTGTTTACAAAAGCCTTAATCTTCCCTTCTCTTAAATTTAACATTCGCGGTGTAAATTTTCCCTGAATTTAAAGAATTTGGAGAAAAATGAACAACGTTACCATTAGCCGCACCGGGGAAGTGAAACGCAAGGGCTTTACTCTGATAGAGTTGCTTGTCGTTATTGCTATTATATCTATTCTTGCAGCAATCCTCTTTCCCGTCTTTTCACAAGCTCGCGAACGCGCCCGTTTGGCTTCTTGCACCAGCAACCTGAAACAGTTCATGCTGGGAATCATGATGTATACGCAGGATTACGACGAAAAAATGCCCCTGGCCTGGAAGATCAAGGGCCAGACCGGTGTTAAGATTACCCAAACCGGCGAGCAGGGTGCCGGCAACCGCCCGCAGGGTTTGTGGAACGACATCATGCCTTATGTCAAAAGCCAGCAAGTCTTCCAATGTCCCAACGATCTCAAATTCTGGGGCAACAAGGCCAATAACAAAACCGGCGGAATGGCCATCGACGTGACACGCGGCCGCTATACCTACTATGAAGCCTTAGGCCAGAGCTACAAGTTCACCAAGGATAACTTCAGCATTCCGCCGGAAGTGCTGGGCGGGGCGCAGAAGAACGGTTTAGACAGTGGCGACCTCAGCGACATGAGCGTGCGCGGCGTGGGCACCTCCGATGCGTTTGCCGCTCCGCCTTCGCCGATGCCAATTTCCTATTTCGCCCGTCCGGCGGAAACCCGCGTTATCCGCGACTTCAACGCGCCCTGGGAACGCTATGAAGGCAGCCCCAACGGCTTTGAAGAAGGCCGCGCCGAAGAGATCGAATCGCACAAGCAGGGTATCAACGTGGCCTTTGCCGATGGACACGTGAAGCTCATCACCTCCAAGGCCGGTTTCCAGAGCCTGTGCGATGGCCCCACCCTTTCCCCGGCCCGCAACAAGCTGGCAGTGGATAACTTCGCCACCGGCGACGGCTCCTGTAACACCGCCGGACATGAGCGCCAGACCCGCTAATTGGTCTGTAAAATAAGTTTTTTCTACGCCTTACTCGGGGCGGGTGCGTTTATTTGCGAACCCCGAGCGTGAGCGACGGGCACGGGCTATGAGCTTGGGGAAGCAAAGAAATCGTGCCCGTCGCTCACGCTCAGGGTTCGCAAATTGAATCCAAAATCTCGACTATTAAGTGTCCGTAGACGTAAAAACTGTAATTTACAGACTAAGAAGAAAAACATGCTGAAAAGATTTGCTTTCACGACCGCCTCGCTGCTTTGCGGGGCGGGACTGTTATTTGCCGCAGGAACTTACACCAAAACCACCGAGCCGTTTGAAACGCTGGCTTCTTACCGTGTTTCGGGCCAGGTTGCTGAAATCGCCGCCGCCTCGCCCGATGGCCTTACCCTGGCTTATACCGATTCCAAAAGCCGTGAGATCGGTTGGGTCGATCTTCAAGATCCGGCTAAACCACGCGAGTTGGCCACTTTCAAAACCGGCGGCGAGCCGACTTCGGTGGCCTATACCCGCGATGGCAAATGGGTATTGGCCGCTATCAAAGGCAATCCGGCCCGGTTGGCGGTGCTCGACAGCAAAACCTACCGCTTGCAGCGCGATCTCAAATTCAACGGCCAGCCCGATTGCGTGGCTGTTTCGCCCGATGGCCGCTTCGCTGCCGTGGCGGTGGAAAACGAGCGGCAAAACGCCGATGCGCCCATGCCGCAATCGCCTGCCGGTTATTTGTTGATCGTCGATCTGGAAGGTCAACCCGCGCAATGGCAAACGCGCCGGGTGAACCTCACCGGCTTGCCGATTCGCTTTCCCACCGACCCCGAGCCGGAATATATCAGTATCAACGCGCAAAACGAGGCTGCCGTTACCTTGCAAGAAAACAACGCCGTTGCCATCGTTGCGCTGGAAACCGGCAAGATTCTCGAAGTTTGGGATTGCGGCACCACCAGCCATCCGGCCGATTTGCAAAAAGACGGGGAAATGAAACTGACCGACCAACTGGTAGACGCCCGCCGCGAGCCGGATGGCATCGCCTGGACGCCGCAGGGCAACCTCATCACGGCCAACGAAGGCGATTACGATCTCGATTTGGAGAAGAAGCGCCATCAATTCGTGGGTGGCCGCAACTTCACGATTTTCACCCGCAAGGGCGAAGTGGTATTTGACAGCGGCGACGAACTGGAGCGTATGGCAGTGGCGGCCGGGGCTTACGACGACGACCGCTCGAAGAAAAAGGGTATCGAACCCGAAGGTGTCGCGGTGTGGCGGCAGGGCGAGCAAAAGCTGGCTTTCATCGCCTGCGAACGCGCAATGGGCGGCGCGCTCTACGATATCGGCGATGAACGCGCCCCGCGCTTTTTGCAGTGGCTCACCACCGGCAGCGAGCCTGAAGGCGTGGTCGCCATCCCGCAGCGTAACCTGCTGGTGACGGCCAATGAAGGCAATGGTACGATATCGCTGTTTCTTGGCAAAAAAATTGCACCATAACGACTCTGTTGGTTAAGTTTTTATATCCCTGTATGTGAACATTGCACTGTGTCATTCCGAGGCACGAGGAATCTCGTAATAAGGAGTTAAAACATCTTTCCCCTGTCATATAAGGTTTAGGGAGGTGGAATGAGATTCTTCGCTGGCTCAGAATGACAGTTTGTGAGGCCAAGTCTCCGAACCGATATTCTCGGTAAGGGAAGGTGAAAAACTTAATTGACAGAGTAGAACAGTGTTCAGTCAATATTTTGCCGTTGAGAATGTCATGAATCGTAACTCCTATTCAGAATTTACCGGGGACTCGCAAGTTTCGTCGCAGGTTGCCGACTGGGCGAAGAATTGGGCCGAAACCTTTCGCCGTGAAGCCTGGCAGCAGCCTACGCTTGAAGCTGCCGGGGAAGCGTTTGCTTCCGATCTATTAGACGAAACCAAAGATCCGCGCACTTCTCCAGCGGCCTGACGGTATTCTTTTTCCCTTTTGAATAAGGTTGGTAGTTAAAGCTCGCGTCCTGACGCGGGCTTTAGCTATTTTTAATGTTGTTTTGGCCTCGATTTAAGGAAGGCGTTCTACAATGTGGTGCGTAATCGACTTGTCGTGAAAATTAAGCCGGAAAAACTTATTGCGGAGAGAAAAAGATGAGCGCTGTAAAATCCACCCTGTGCCGAGAAGTGAAGCGTAAGGGCTTCACTCTCATTGAATTACTTGTTGTGATAGCGATTATCGCTATCCTGGCCTCGATCCTGTTCCCGGTGTTTGGCCGTGCCCGTGAAAATGCACGCCGCGCCTCCTGTCTGAGCAACATGAAGCAGATGGGGCTGGGAATCATGCAGTATACGCAGGATTACGACGAAACCTACCCCCAGGCTTACTGGTATCCCGATAACAGCAGCTCTGCCGGTGGCTATGCCCACTGGTCGGGAACCATCCAGCCCTATGTGAAGAGCAACCAGCTCTTTGTGTGCCCCAGCGATAAGAACGGCGGTTTGGCCCCGACCAACTACATCGGCGACAACGAAGGCTTTGGCGTTCCCCCGGGCCAGACACCCCAGGCTGCGATTAAAGACATCCAGGCCCCACGCCTCTCCTACATCGCCAACGAACTGCTGATGCCGCGCAAGCGCCGCTCCAGCGATCCCTCGAACGTGGTCAAGCTGGCTGCCGTCGATGAATCGGCTTCGGTAATTCTGGTGGCTGAACTCACCGATTCGCCCGAAGCCATCAACGGCTCGTCTTCGGCCTCGGGCACGGCTTTCAAGAGCCATCGTCCCACCAACGGCATCAAGGCTGCCGGTGGCGGCGTCTACGACGGTGAAAATGCCGGTAACGTCAACGGCGGCATCGAAGCCATGACCGCTGCTGAAGCCAAAGCGGCTATTGCTGACGGACGCACGGGAAGTGCAACCCACCACATCGCCTACATTCAGTCCGACCGCCACTTGGATGGCGGCAACTACATGTTCGCCGATGGCCACGCCAAGTGGTACAAAATCGAACAGACCTTCAACCCCGCCAACTTCCTGTGGGGCAAGCGTCACTACTCGGGCAACGGCAGCGCCGTGGCCGGAATCACCCAATAACCCGACTAATGAAAGCGGCCCGCTCACCAGGGCGGGTCGCTTTCAGGAGAACCAAGACAATGTCACAACCACTCAAAACCTGCTGCAACGATATGAAATTCGAAGTCAGCGATGCCCCGCGCACCGATGGCGCCAACGCCCCCGAAGATGTTTTGCGCTGCGCTTCCTGCGGCTCGAAGCAACTCTCGCGTGAACAGCGCATCCAGCGCAGCTTGCACCTCTCGGCCTTCTTCCAGAGCCTGGCTACCCGCATCGTGCAAAGCGCCTAAAGAAACATAGCGCCGCTGATAAAGAACCTGCACTCATGGAGAGTGTGGGTTTTTTGTAGGTTATGGGTGAGAGGTTATGGGTGATGGGCTTGAATATGGACCGCCGGCACGAGCGTTGTAATGACTGTTGTTCTTCTGGAGCAATCGTTATTTTTCCAATTTATGTAGAGACGCGATTTATCGCGTCTGAGCTTTTACCCAAGTTCAGCTTTACACAAGCGGTTATGCCCCAGACGCGATAAATCGCGTCTCTACGGGCGGGTGCCATGCCTCCTCAATTCTGTGAAGCTGCAAGTGCTCTATCATCGTCCTTTGGTGGCTAAGGCGCGATAATGCTTTCCACAAAGCCGGATTGGATTTCCTTCTTCCTGAAAATTTTTCTGTCAAATTAGGATTGTAGTGACGTCGTTGTTACTGAACGGTTTAAGCTTTGCAGTGCAGGGGTATATTAGAAGCATACGGCAAGAAGGAGAACGCGATGAATACAGATACGACGTTTTCAAGCGCGCCTACCGCGCAGGGCGCGAAAAGGACCGGTTTTACCCTGATAGAGCTTTTGGTCGTCATTGCTATTATAGCTATTTTAGCGGCGATTCTGTTTCCGGTGTTCGCCCGCGCTCGCGAAAACGCGCGCCGCACCAGTTGTGCCAGCAACCTCAAGCAAATTGGCCTTGGCATGATGCAGTACGTGCAAGATTACGACGGCAAATATTTCTGGCGCTGCTATGGGCCGGATGTCGATGACAAAAAAGCACCCGTCAATTATGAGGCCTGCCAAACCTACTGGGGGCCGAACGGTGCCACCGAACCTACTTCGGGCTTTTTGCAACCCTACGTGAAGAACACCCAGGTTTTCACCTGCCCCAGCGGCAATGCTACTACCGCCTATCCTTCGGGCTATGCCTATAACCTGGTGGCCGGGATACCGGCGGGCTACCTGACAGGCGGGGCGACCGAACTCAACGAAGCGACGCTGGATCGTGCTTCGGAGATGATTGCTTTCTACGACACCACCTGGGCGTTGCAGGGCTATCCGCCCGCCGCCAATTCCTGGGACAGCGGCTCCGGCTGGAATGTCAACTTCTGTAAAGTAGCCAGCCAAAGCCCTTGCCTGGCCGAAAACCTACATTATGGCCGCCACTTCGATGGGGCCAACGCCTCTTATATGGATGGCCATGTGAAATGGCAGAAGGTTTCCTATTTCTACAACGGCGGCGCCCATTACCCGGTGTGGAAAGGGTGGCAGTGAGATTCAACGATGAATTCTGAATGATGAATGCTGAATGAGGCAACCGGGATGGAAGGGCGATTTTTACATTGTAGTTTTTTGTTGCTTGGCTTTTTCTTGTTGGCCGTGGGGCAAAGCGATGCTGCGCCCGAGGCGCGTATTCTGAATGAAAAGGGTGAACTCATCACCACTGTGCCCACGCTGTGGCTCGACCGCCAGCATCTGGCGATTCCGGCGGCGGCCTATCGGCATTTTGGGCTGGGTGTCGGCTATGATAATGAGTTGCGGTTGGTGTTCGTCTTCGTTTCCGGTTCCTGCCAGACAATGGGGTTTCGTTCCCGAGGCCATCGTAGTTATCATCCCGATGTAGGCTTTTGGCCCGAACGATCGCCTTATCCCCTGGCCCTTAAGCGCAAGAGCCATTTCTATGTTTCGGTGCGAGAGGTGGAGGAAAATTTTGAATACTTCACCTCCACCTGGGACGCGGAGACCAAGCAACTGACATTAAGAAAACGCGCGTTCAAGAACGAAGACGATGCCGGGGAGCAGTAAACCGCTTATTACCGGCATCGGTTCATCGTTCAGTATTCATCGTTCCGCGTTGCCTTTTCGCGATGCCGACCAGGCCGATCATCACCGGCACTTCGATGAGGGGGCCAATGACCGCCGCGAACGCCGCGCCGCTTTCGATGCCGAAAACGGCGATGGCCACGGCAATCGCCAGCTCGAAGTTGTTGCTGGCGGCAGTGAAGGCCAGGGTAGTGGTTTTGCTATAATCGGCACCCACTTTCTTGCCCATCCAGAACGAAACGACAAACATGGCCGTGAAATAGAGCAGCAGCGGAATGGCGATGACAACCACATCCAGCGGCCGCGAAACGATGCGCTGGCCTTGCAGGGCGAACATCACCACGATGGTAAACAGCAGCGCCACCAGCGTGAGCGGGCTGATGGCAGGCAGGAAGCGCCCTTCATACCAAACGGCCCCGCGCAGCCGCAACAGCACGGCGCGCGAGAGCATCCCGGCCACAAACGGCACGCCCAGATAGAGCAACACGCTCTGGGCGACTTCGCTCATGCTGATCGCCACCACCGCGCCCTGCAACCCCAATAGCGGCGGCAGCAGCGTGATGAAGACGTAGGCATAAACGGAGTAGAACAGCACCTGAAACACCGAGTTGAACGCCACCAGCCCGGCGGCGTATTCGGTATCGCCTTTGGCAAGCTGGTTCCACACGATGACCATCGCAATGCAGCGCGCCAGCCCGATGAGGATCAGCCCCACCATGTAGTCGGGGTAGCCGCGCAGGAACAGCACCGCCAGGCCAAACATCAGCAGCGGCCCGATGACCCAGTTCTGCACCAGCGAAAGCCCCAGCACGCGGGTATCGCGAAAGACGCGGTCCAGCTCTTCATATTTCACCTTCGCCAGCGGCGGATACATCATCACAATCAGCCCAATGGCGATGGGAATGGAAGTGCTGCCCACCGAGAACCCGGTGAGCGCGCCCACCACGCCGGGGCTAACGGTGCCCAGCGCCACGCCCAAAGCCATCGCCGCGAAAATCCACACCGTGAGGTAACGGTCAAGAAACGAAAGCCCTTCTTGCTCTACTGTTGAGCAAGAAGGGGAATCAGTGCGGGAAGATGGGTGCATAAGTATTGAGTGTGAGTAGCGTTTCTCTCTGTTTGGACCTTATGAGTCCGTCATCCTCGCGAAGGCGGGGATCCAGTACGCAGCGTAAAAGCCGAGCATACGCATTACGCCAACCTCCAACCCCAAAAGCCATGTACTGGATTCCCGCCTTCGCGAGAATGACGAATGTGTGATGCTCATTTCCAATTCAATAAGGCCACGTCGCTTAATCGTAAATTAACGATAAAGCAGGGCAAATTTTTTACAACGTATCAATCAACTCCCGAAACAGCTCCAGCGTCTGCGGGTCGAGGCAGTAGCACATGCGCGGGCCATCGACTTCGCCCTGAATCCAGCCCGCTTGCTTGAGTACCTTCAAATGCTGCGAAACCGTGCTTTGTGCCAATGGCAGCACTTCCACGATTTCACCGCACACGCACACCTGCCGTTCTTTGAGCAAACGGATAATCGCCACCCGCGCCGGATGGCCGAGAGCGGCGGCCAACTCGGCCAACTGCTCGTCGGTGGGGGTGGGGAGGGTGCTCGGATTAGTTTTGCCGGGTGGGCAGATGGGGAGTTTCATCGTATATCGTGAATATACGATGAATGGGGGAGGGTGTCAAGGAAATAAATCCCAATTAAGAGATATGGAATGTTAAGATTAAAACCTAAAACTATGGATGAGGACAATTCAGCTAATGAGTCACAGAATTACTGCACGATTTGAAATTGAGCGGCATCGTCAATTAACGGAATTATTTACAAGTAGTAGGCTCATAAAAGTGTGGCGAGATTTGGGGAAACAGCAAATGCGTAATTTTCCAATTGCTGATTTACACGATTATTACGACTTTAATTATGCAATAGAGATTCGTGTTGAAGAAATTATTGAAAGAGTGCTGTCAGGTTACTATCATGCAGAAGCACCATTAATCTATAGAACAGAAAAAAAATATGGTGTTTGTCGTCACATGATGATTCCTACACCCTCAGATGTATTAGTCTTCCAAGTCTTAACAGACTGCCTATATGCCGAGATCAAAAAAGCGCAACCTTCAGAAGGTGCTTATTATAGTCGAGATAAACATGCGTTGTCTCTACCCCACTCCTTAACAGCATCAAAAGATTACCCATGGTTCATATTATGGCCAAAATTTCAAAAAGAAATTTGGAATTTTACTAAAAACAAAAACTATCTAGTAACTACAGACATTAGTAATTATTTTGACAACATTGGCTTGCGTGAATTGCGTCATGTGATATCTTCAATAATTGCCACGAGCGAAGTATATTTGGACTTATTATTTTCGCTTATTGAGAATTTGTCGTGGAACCCTGATTATTTGCCCAATACTCAAAAGGGATTGCCAACAATAGGTATTGAAGCACCACGACTTTTATCTCATGCATTTCTGTTTGAGATAGATCATATTTTAAAAAGTAAAACGGATAATAATTTTGTAAGATGGATGGACGATATTAATTTTAGCGTTGATGATCCTAAAGAGGCTAAATGTATATTAGGCGAAATTAATAATGTTATGAAGAGTCGTGGCCTTGCTCTTAATCTTGCGAAGACCGAAATAATGACATCCGAAGAAGCGGAGAAGCATTTTATGTTCAACGAGAATCTCCACCTGGATAAATTGAATGTGCGTATTGCCAAATTAAAAGATAAGAGATCTAAAGTTCGTCATGCAAATAATCTCGCAGATGAACTCTCAAACCACGTTAAAACGGTGAGAGCAAGGAATGCGGATATGATTACCAAACGTTACTTGACTACGCTTAGCAAGCTCAAAATTCCAGTAGCTTTAGAACAGGTGTGTTCTCTATATGTAGAGAAACCTGACTTGCGTAACTCAGTACTAATTTATTTAAAAAGTCTCCCCTTCGATGTAAATGTCGGTAAAGTTTTTATTCAACTCTTAAAAGATACAAACGAGTATGACGATGCAACGCGCTATATTTTAGTTGCAACGTTAACAGAGTGGGCTATCCCACGGAATTCAACAACAATACATTTTGTAAAAAAAATTACTGAAAAACTTGAAAATCCGCAGAATGCTTTTGAGTGGTTATGTCAAATTACATTTTTAGCCAAATACGGTGAGGCGGAGAAAATTGCAACCGTTGCGGAGAATGGAAAGAAGTTCAAAGATCCCTTTTTTGCGCGACAACGTGTTGCCGCGTTAACGCGAGTTTTAGAAACTAATCACGAGTACGTCATAAGTTCATGGAAGGAAGAGGTAACTCACGGGTATAATGATTCTGCTTCAGTTGCAATAAACTTACTTAATTTTTCGGAGTCTTCCTTTCCAAGTCGAAAAAATAAGTTGTCAAAGTATCTCTTTCCAGACAAACAGAGTGCTACGTATCCTTTGCCTAAGTTTTTGATATTATGCGCACTCGCACATAGTGAATCTAAATTAGGGAATACTATTCCCAGGCCAATTGTTCAAGAACATATTTTAGACGAATGGTATGTGCATGCCTTGAGTCGGATTCAACAGTGCTGGTTTTAAGTGCTCGTTATAAATTGGTGCAAGAATAATTTAATGAATGTTGGAAGCTCTTGTAGAAATAGTACTTTCTCCATACAATATTCCTTAGTGCAAGGGATTGCGTAATAAAAGCATCTGTTCCATCATGTAAAATAAACTCATGATACCCCACGCATACCAAGAAACTGCGCGAATCCAAGCCAGTCTATATTCTTTCCACTGCCCAGATTAACCCAAAACACCACAAATTCTCAACAAGGGTATTCCCAGAGTAACGCAGGATTTGGGCCATACCGCGTGACACCGCGAGGGCCTATCTCAGTCGCATTTTCGTTTCAATCAATCCCCAACCCAACGCGGTGACAAGTCACCGCACTCCAAAAGGAGGCCGCACCTCAAACCCACCTTCCCCCGCAACCACTTCCACCTCACTCAACCTACACACCCCATGCACCGCCAACCCTTCCACATCCGCATGGTCATTCACCACCAACACCCTTGCTCCACTGGCTAAACCAGCCTGGATGCCGGCGGGGGCGTCTTCGAGGACGAGGCAGTGTTCAATCGGCACGCCCAGTTTCTGGGCGGCGAGGAGGTAGGGCTGCGGGTGGGGTTTGCCTTGTTGCACGTCGTCGGCAGTGATGAGGGTGGAGGGCAGGGGCAAGCCCACGGCCTGCATGCGACGCAGGGCGAGTTCGCGGCTGGCGGAGGTGACCAGTGCCCAGGCGGCATCGGGCAGGATGCTCAGAATCTCGGCGGCACCGGGGAGGGCGACCACGCCATCGAGGGTGCTGAGTTCTATTTGCGTGAACAACTCGGCTTCTTTGCGCGCGAGTTCATTATCACCCAGATAGTGAATCATGTTGTCGATGAGGGGGCGGCCGTGGGCGCGGGCGCTCACTTCATCGGGGTCGAGGCCGTATTTGGCGCTGAAATCGCGCAGCACCCGGTCGACCACGGCGATGGAATCGATCAGGGTGCCGTCCATATCGAAGAGAAAGGCTTGTACTGTGATGGGGTTCATAGGTTAGGAAAGAGAGTTTAGCCAGTTGTCGCCGCGAGGGGGTTAACCGCAGCGTTATCGTTACAAGAATCCCCGACACGACGCGGTGACGAGTCACCGCACTCCAAAAATGCGCTTCCCATCAGGTAAAATAACCCCATGAAACTCCTCTCCGTCGTCCCTCGCCTTGCCGTTGCGTCGATGCTTATTACGGGAGCCGCCGCTCTTCCTTCCCACGCCCAGGAACTCCGCGAATACAAACAAGTCGGCACCCTCTCTGCCGCCACCATCAACCGCAAAACGCCGCAAACCTTTGGCGGCGGCCTTCTTCGCGCTTCGCAGGATTTGCGGCTGTACCGCGTGGTCTACACTTCACGCGATCTCGATGGCAAGAACGTTCGGCTTTCGGGGTTGGTGGTGATTCCGCAGAATGGTGCGCCGCGCGGGCTGGTGGTGTGGAACCACGGCACCATCACGCAGCAGGCCGATGCGCCTTCCAACTACCGTCCAGGTGGGCCGGTGGAGACCGAGAACGTGCTGCTGGCGTTTGGCAGCGGCGGCTATGCGGTGGCGATGCCCGATTACCTGGGCTATGGCGAGAACAGTAAGGGCGTGCATCCTTATCCGATGGGGAAAATCAACGCCCGCAGCGCGCTCGACTTGCTGAACTCCAGCCGGGTGTTGGGCATACGGCTCAAGCGGCCCATCGGTGGGCAGGTGTGGGTTTCGGGCTATTCGCAGGGCGGGGCGGTGGCGATGTGGACGGCGCGGCTGCTCCAGGAACGCGGCACCCCGCCGGTGCGCAACGCGGCGCTTTCGGGGCCGTATGACCTCACCGGCGCGACGCGGGAATCGCTGCTGGAAACGCCCAAAAACGACATGCAGTTTTACGGGCAGATTTTCCTCTCTTCGCTGATGGCGCGCGGTTATGTGCAGCAGCGGCATCTGAATTACAGCGAACTCTTCAAGCCGGGCATGGCCCTGGCGGTGCGCAGCGCCTATGCCGCCGAGAAGCCCGATGAAGACCGCATCAAGGGCATGGTGCTGGCCGCCAAGCTGGCGCGGGCCAAGAGTTTGCGCGACGTGCTCAGTCCTAAATTTGCCACTGCGCTGGAGGACGTGGATACGCGGCATCCGTTGATTAAGGAGATGCGCGAATCGGACTGCATCGACTGGACGCCGCGTACGCCGCTGCTGTTGTGGGCGTTGCAGAGCGATACCATCGTGCCGGTTGGCAATACCGATAACGCGATGGCGGCTTTTGCGCGGCGTGGGGTAGGGCGCGACTGGGTGCGGGCGGTGGTGGTGAATGATACCAGGCTCGATCATGTCAAGGCCGGTATTCCGGCGCTGCGGGCGACGCGATTGTTTTTTGACGGTGGGTTTGCAGCGGTGCCGGGGGCGAAATGAGAGTGGATATTGTGACGTTTTCATAGCACGCAAAGCCTTCGGCTACGCTAACTTCGTCGCAAGTTTTCGCGATTAACGACTAAAAACTGTGTGTTGGGACAAAGTGTTGGTAGAATGTCGGCGGTTCGTAGGGAGGGTGGAGTGGTAAATGGGTTGGGACAACCCGGCTTGCTGACGCGCGCGGTTCTTCGGTTGGCCCCGGATTTGCGGGGTCGGGGTACTCCACCGGTTTAAATCTTAGTAAGATTAAAAGCCACTATTATTCCCAAAACAGCGAAAGAGGATTCTGTTATGCCTAAAGAAGTACACGCGGAACTCGACCGTAAAATGCACTCAACTATCGAAGCCCTGAAGCACGATTTATCGGGCTTGCGCACCGGCCGCGCTGCTCCCGCCTTGTTGGAGCGTATCAATGTCGATTATTATGGTGCCCAGACACCGTTGCAGCAGTTGGCGCTCATTTCAGTCGCCGATGCCCGTCAGTTGGTCGTCAAGCCGCATGACAAGTCGATTGCAGGCCAGATTGCCAACCTCATCTCCAAGAGCAACCTCGGCGTGCAGGCCGTCCACGAAGCCGACCAGGTCCGGGTTTCCATCCCTTCGCTCAACGAAGAGCGCCGCAAGGAAATGGTGAAGCTGGCCGGTAAGAAAACCGAAGAGCACAAAGTGGCCCTGCGCAACGTGCGCCGCGATGCCAACGACCAGCTCAAGAAGCTGGAAAAAGACGGCGGCCTCTCTAAAGACGATCTCAAGCGCGAAGAAGACCAGGTGCAGAAAGTCACCGATAAATTCATCGCCGAAGCCGACAAGCTGCGCGCGGCTAAAGAAGTGGAAATTTTGCAGGTGTAGGTAACGGCAAGTGTGAACTATGAATGCTGAATGATGAAGTGGAGTTTAGGATAAGCGCTTTGGTTTTGTTCTAACGCAGTGCTGTGTTCTGGATCCCCGCGTGCGCGAGGATGACGAACGTTCAGGTTAACCATCGGCATCGACGCTCGGTTGCCTCAATTCATCATTCAGTATTCATCATTCATCGTTAGCCGTTCTCCCAACGCTCATGCCTTCTCCCTGCTTCCCTCCCGCCTCTAGCCTCCTCGGCTTGTTGTGGGACGAGGCACAGCCGTTGCTCTCTCAATCCGACTACTGCGTGGTGGAAACGGCGTCGCCGCCGCGCAAAAATGCCCAGCATACGTTTGGTGGGTTGCGCGTGCTGCGCGTTCGTAAAACCGACGACCAAATTCTTGAAATCACCTTAGCGCGTGAGCTTCTGGCCGAAGCGCCGCGCCGCCAGCCCTGACTCCCCGTGTCTTCCGCTTCTTCTCCATCTCAAAAAATCGAACTCGATCCCCAAAAAATGCCACGCCACATTGCCATCATCATGGATGGCAACCGGCGCTGGGCCAAGCAACAAGGCTGGATGGCGATTCGCGGCCATACCGTCGGCGCGCGCGCCACCCGCGACATCATCCAGGCGTGCGTGCATCATAAAATCGAAGCGCTCACGCTCTACACCTTTTCCACCGAAAACTGGAAGCGGTCGCGGGCCGAAGTTTCGGCGCTCATGCACCTCATCTCGGCCAACCTGAAAGACGAACTGCCCGATATGATTCGCAACAACATCCAGGTGCGCCACGTGGGCCGCCGCGACAACCTGCCGCAGTATCTGCTGCGCCAGCTCGATGATTGCGCCGCCAAAACCAAAAACAACGACGGCCTGGTGCTCAACCTGGCCCTCAACTACGGCGGCCGTGCCGAACTGCGCGATGCCTTCGTGGAACTGGCGCAAGACGTAAAAGCCGGGAAGCTCAAGCCCGAAGATATTACCGAAGAGATGATTACCGAAACTCTTTACACCCGCGGCCAACCCGAGCCGGATTTGCTGATCCGCACCGGCGGCGAACTGCGCATCTCCAACTTCCTGCCCTGGCAGATTGCCTACGCCGAGTTCTGGGTCACGCAAACCCTGTGGCCCGAATTCGCACCTGAAGAACTCGACCACGCCATCGCCGATTTCCAAAAACGCGATCGGCGGTTTGGTGGGGAGAAGAAATAGACTGAATTCACCGCAGAGGACGCGGAGGACGCAGAGAAATAGGAGGGGGATGACAGTGGAATGCTGTCATTCCCCTCTTTGTGTTTTATAGCCTTTGAACCACAGAGGACACGGAGGGCACAGAGAGAAGAAGGGAGTTGAGTGCTGGGAGGCTTTAACACTTATTAGTAAGGGAAAGCACCCGGGTGCTTGTTGCTTTTGCCCGCCCGCTGCAAAATACCGTTCAAAGACCAAAGACCAAAGGACTAATATGATACCTGAACAGTTGTTGCGTCGTATCCGTATTCTTGTGGTTGGTTTTATCGTGGGGCTGGTGCTCAGTGGGGTGACGGCGTTTCCGCTGGAGTGGGAGCTGAATCTGCTGGCCGGGTGGTTGGGGGCTGCGCCTCACAGTGTGCCGCAGGATTATAGCGGGTTTCTGGAATGGATTGTGCGGGTGCGCAACGCTTTGCGCGATACCAACGCGCAGTATCCGTTCCTGGCCTATGGCTACGACTGGCTGGCGTTCGGGCACCTGGTGATTGCGACTGCTTTCATCGGCTTGCTGCGCGACCCGGTGCGCAACAAATGGCTGGTCGATTGGGCGCTTATCGCCTGCGTGGCGGTGTTCCCGCTGGCTTTCATCTGCGGCCCGATTCGCGGCATTCCGCTTTACTGGCAGCTCATCGATTGCTGTTTTGGTGTGGTCGGCGCAGTGCCGCTGCTGTTTTGCCGGAAGTATATCGGTGAGTTGGAGAAGAACTGCGAACATCCAACATCGAACATCGAACGTTCAACATCGAACAGCGTGGATTCATGAATCTTGAGCGCACAAGCTAAATTAGTTATCTCCTCTTGCGTCCGGTTACCAATATTCGACGTTGAATGTTGGACGTTCGATGTTGGATGTTCGCCGTTTCTCTATTTTCAACAACTATACTTCTCCTTTCACTGCCACTGTCTGCCGCACTTGCGCCGGGGCCATGCCGTAGATACTGCGGAACACCCGCGCGAACGAAGGCGCGCTGGCATAGCCCAGTGAAGCGGCGATGGCGGCGACGGGGAGGGTGGTGGTTTCGAGGAGATGGCGCGCGATATCCATGCGCCGCGTCACCAGGTAATCCTGCGGCGAAACCCCCAGCCACTGGTGGAATAAACGCCGCAGTTGCGGCGGGCTAAACGAGATCAACTGCGCCAGTTCTTCGACGGTGAGGCACGGATTTTCCTCAATGGCAGCCATCGCCACGGGAAGCCACGGCGGCACGGATTGGTGGAGGTGTAGCGGCATTTCGTGCTCTTCGAGTTTTTCCAGACACCAACCGAAAATCGCCTGGGAGAGGCCCCGGAAGATCATCTGGTCGGAGGTTGAAAATCCGGCTTTATGGAGCGGTAGCAGGCTGCGGTATTGGTCTAAGGTTATCGGCGTGAGCGGCCCCTGCTTCCACGGCATCATCCAGCGCTGGGCCAGCAGTTTAAAGGTTTGGTGAAGTTCGTCGAAGCGCGATGGATGCTGCAAATGCAACGGTTCCTGTAGCGCTTGCAACGGGTCGATACCCGCCAGCCACGATAGGTTGAAGTTGAGCGACCACCAGTGCACCCCCGCCGGAAGTGGCGCGACAAGGCGGCGGGGTAGGCGGCGCGGTACCAAGAGCACCGAGCCTTCGGTCAGCCGTCGCAGGTGCGGGCCGATAGCCACTTCCAGCACGCCCCGCTCCACCAACCACAACGCATAATGACCGGGCGCGCGCACATACGCCTGCTCCCATAACGGCCAACAATACTCGACAGCGTGGAAAAGATCGATTTCTAAGTGCCGGGTATGCAACATATTGAAAGAGCCTCTTTACTTGAGTGGGTAAGATTGGTTTTACGAGCGATAAGGATTCAGTTTTCAGTTTAACCGTTCCCTGTAGGGGGCATAATAAACAAATCCGTATCGGGGCTCACGACTGGAGCCGTTGTGCGAAAAAAGGACTTTCATTTTTTATGACGACGATTGAAAATTTCCAGGCGACGGTCCGTGTCGGTATTATAGGCGCGGGGATGCGGGGCATCAAGGCCTTTGGCAAATCGTTGCACGAACATCCCCAGGTGCAACTGGCAGCTTTAGCCGACCCCAACCTCCTCCGCATGCAAAACGCCAATGAGTTGCTGGATGAAAAGGCTGCTCTTTATACCGATGTCAACGCCATGTTGCATGAAAGTAAGCTGGACGGTGTGATTGTGACAACGCCGGACTACAACCATGCCGAAACCGTCATCGCGGCCTTGCACGCCGGAGTGAAGCATGTATTGGTCGATAAACCGTTGGCTACCACCACGCAGGACTGCATGGCAGTGGTGCAAGCGATCGAAGAAACCGGCGGCAATGTGACCATCGGTTTCAATATGCGCCATGCCCCGCTTTTTGGCCGCATCAAAGAGGTCATCGCCAATGGTGAGATCGGGGAATTGATGATGGGCGAAAATCGTGAATTCTACAACGGCGGCCGCACTTACATGGGGCGGTGGAATCGCCATTATGCTAAATCAGGAGGGTTATTCGTTCACAAGGGAACCCATGATTTCGATGTCTTCAACTGGTGGAATGAAGGCGGCACACCAACACGCGTTTTCGCTTTCGCCGGGCTGAATGCTTTGCGCGCCGATAAAATTCCCTTCAAAGTGGAAGAGGGGAAGCCGGTGGGGCCGACCTGTTCGCAATGCGATTATTACGATATTTGCCCCGACCGCAGCGACATCGGAAAAACGCCGTTGTTCAACGAAACGACTTGCCAAACGGACGGCTACCACAACGATCTGTGCATCTATACCTCCGATAAGGATGTGCACGATAACGGCATCGCTCTGGTGGAATACGATAACAACGTGCGTTTTAGCCACATGGAATGTTTCGTTTGTAATTTCAAAGACCGGCTCTATACATTGGTGGGAGATCGCGGCACATTGGTGGCGCACCGCCACGGCGATGTAAAATTGGTGCTTAAACCGCGTTGGGGCGAAGATAAGATCATCGACTTACCCAAGCCGCGCGAAGGCTCCCACGAAGGCTCCGACCCTGCGCTGGTGGATGACTTCGTGGCGATTATCCAGGGCAAGAATCCTCCCAAAACAGCGAGCATCAAGGATGGAGTCAGCTCGGTAGCGGTAGGGCAAGCCGCCGAAATTTCGTGGCGCGAAGCACGGATGGTGAATATCTCTGAACTGGTGGATTTGCATGACCCCCGGCTTTTGGCAGACAGATGAGCGATAAAGATAGGATATTTGAGCGGTAAAGATTCCGAATCGTGTTTCGTTTTGCCGCTCTGGTGGCATAATAGGCTAAAAATGCAAAGGCATTTTTTCACCAACACCGCGAACATCTTAAAGATACATTCAGGAGGCTGGTATGCAGGAACTGCGAAATACAAGAAGCAAGGCATTCACACTGATAGAATTACTTGTTGTTATTGCAATTATATTATTGCTTGCGGCTATTCTGTTTCCCGTGTTTGCCCGGGCCAGGGAAAAGGCGCGGCAAGCGTCGTGCCAGTCGAATTTAAAACAGCTTGGGTTGGCAGTGGAAATGTATCTCCAAGATTACGACAGCATGTACCCTTATTCGGAGATGGGTTACACCAACGCAGACGGCAACGGGGTTTTCTGGTTCGACCTCTATGATCCGTATGTCAAGAATAAGCAGATCTGGGTGTGTCCCACGGTGGGCGCGCAGAATTATACGCCCGATCCTGCGCGTTCGGTGCATTCGACTTATGGTGTGAATTCAATGGGTTCGGTGACTACCAGTGCCGTAGACGGGTGGGTAGCAAGTGGCTTTGGATTGAATCCCAGCCAGGCTTACACGCCCAGCGGTTCGGTTTTGCACTCGGCGGCTGTTATTAACCCTTCGCAGAAGATATATGCCGGTGATCCGCCCAGCAACGGAGCCGACAGGCGGCGTTTCGGGCTGCATCTCATCTCTACGGTGGGAGGAACTTCGTTTTTTCCCGTGCTGCATGGCGGGCAAGTCGGCCCCTTCGTGGGTTCGGGTACTACCAACGCCATCGCAGGTGAACCCAGAAGCGATGCCGGCGGCGGGAATTATCTTTACGCCGATGGACACGTGAAGTGGCTTGCGGCCAGGACATTTAAAACCGTAGGCAGCGGCACGAACCGGCACCAGTATTTTGGGGTAGATAGGTAATGGATGTAGGTTATAGGTGATGGGTTATAGGTGATGGGTTATAGGTTATAGGTTATGGGTTATGGGGTGTGAAGCTCCCCTCCCTCAGGGAGGGGTTGGGGGAGGGAGGTCGAGAGTAATAAGGACTACTGAATTATGAATTGTATTTCCGTTCATCATTCATAATTCATCGTTCAGCGTTAGTCTCCGACTCCCCCACCCAACCTCCCCCTGAGGGGGAGGAGTGGCGCCCATCGAAGTTCAACGTTCGCCGTTTCATCGCTTAGCCCTGAAAAAGAAATCATAAAAATGAATCATCAACACATGAAAAAAATACTTCTCTGGACGGCGGGCATCTCTATCGCGTCGCTGGGTGCTGTGGCCCAGGCCCAGCCCGTCAATATCGCATTGGGCAAAGCCGCCAAGTTCAATATCAAGCCTAGTTATCCTCTTTCCACCGATCCCGATGACACCGTTCAGCTTACCGATGGAAAATACAGCAGCGAAGGAGAGCTGCGCGGCTCGGGCAGCTTGTGGGCGCAAAGAGGAACCGTCGGTTGGGCCAAAAGCCGGGTATTTCCTATTGTCATCACCTTCGATCTCGGCAGCGTGCAGCCAATCTCCGGCGTTTCCTACAGCACTGCTGCCCGGGTATCGTCATCGGTTTTCTGGCCCACGGCTATTCATATTGCGGTGAGCGACGATAAAAAAATCTGGCGTTACGCCGGAAACCTGAGCCAACTTTCCACGAAAAACGGCTTGCCTCCCAGTGAAGGCGATAAGCATGTTTTGCATCGCTTCGTGACTCACGATTTACAGACCAAGGGGCGCTATATCGCTCTTGGGGTGAAGAGCCCTAAGATGGTCTTTTGCGATGAGATCGAGGTGTATCGCGGTGAAGAAGCGTGGCTCACCCGCCCGACGCCCGGACAGGTGGTTCCACCGCTGGAAAAATCGACTCCTGAAATGGATGTTGCCGCCGGGGTGCAGCATCGCATTCATTACGATATTGCCGCCATTAAAAACGCCATCAACGCTTCTCGTTTAGCGCCGGAGCGCAAAAGTGCCCTGACCGGCAAATTAGATAGCTGTGCCGCCGTTGCCCTGCAATCGCAATTAAAACCTTTGCCGATGGATTTCAAATTCATCTTGCCGCTCAACGATGTTCACCGCGATGTATTGGCGGTGTGGGGCGAGTTCCTGGCGACGCAAGGCTTTGGCCCCACAACCGTGTGGCGGCAGCATCGCTATGCCTGGCTACCGCTGCTCTCCAAGCCGCTCAACCAGGAAAAAGGGTTGTCGGAGACGGCAGAGTGGGACCTGGCGTTCGGGGTGCCCAATGTGTATGACCAGGAGTCGGTGGCCCTGAAATTTTCGATGCTCAGGAACCAGTTTCGTTCGGACAGCCTGCTGGTGACCAATGCCAGCGGCCAGCACCAGAACGTGGAGTTGCGTTTAAAGGATTTGGCGCAAGGCGCTCTGGCGGATTGGCTGCAGGTTTCCTCGGTCGCCTGGGTGGATACGGCGCAGGGCACTCCCGTGGCCGACGCGCAATTTCCGGTGGAGCCGCAAAACGGCGTCTACACCATCGACGTTCCCGCCGGCATGACGCGCAAGGTTTGGTTGACCGTCGATTCTTCCAAACTGGAAGCCGGTATCCGCAAAGGCTCTCTCGAGGTGAAGAGCGGCAACCAAACGCATTCGGTGCCGCTCACGCTGGATATCTCGAAAATAGTGATGAACCAGCCACGGCTTTCGGTGAAAATGGCCGACTGGACTCATAACCCGCCCCGCTATTCCGTCACCGAGCAAAACCTCGAAAGCGCCATCGCTTTGATGCGTTCCCATTACGTCGATAATCCCTGGGCGCATCCTACGATATTGCCCTATCCTGTCGCGGGAGATTTCAACGCCCGGAACGAACTGACCGGCAAACTCGATTTCACCGATTTCGATAAATGGGTCGAGTCGCATAAAGGCGCCCGGTTCTTCACGGTGTTTCTTGCCCGCGAACTGCCACGCTACGGCGGCGGCGATTTTGCAGACGCTAAAATGGGAACTCCCGAATTTTACCAGCGCCTGGGAAGCTGGGCCAAAGCGCTCGCCAACCACATGAAGCAGTTGGGATATGAGCCGCGCCAGCTCGCTTTCCATATCGCGGATGAACCCAAATCCGAAAAGGATGACAACATTATCGAAGCCTGGTCGAAGGCGATCAAGGAGGCCGTTCCCGAGCTGCGTTTGTATCAAAACCCCAACTGGAACCGCATCAAGAAGAATCTGGATGAAAACCGCGAGCCTTTCCGCTATGCCGACATGCTGTGCCCGCATTTGAAACATTTAACCGACGGGGGCGCTGAAGCGCGCGCCTATTATCGCAAATGGGTAGACAGCGGCAAAGACCTCTGGTTTTACCAGACCTACGGCCCGGCCCGGTTTAGCGATCCCCAGCGTTATTATCGTTACCAGGGTTGGTTTTCCTATTTCTACGGTGCCGTAGGCCAGGGGTTCTGGGCTTATAGCGATGTCCGTGGCAACAGCACCCTTGCCGATGGCGCGGCCGAGGTGCGCTCCTCCTTCAATGAATTCGGTACTCCCAGAGACAATTCCGCACCGGTTTATTTCGATACCGATAGGGTCTATAACAGCATCCATTGGGATGCCGCGCGCGAAGGTGTGGAAGATTATGAAACCTTGGCCATGCTGCAAGATGCCATTAACGCTTCCAAGAATGCCACCTGGAAACAGCAGGCACAACGCACCCTGGATGAGGCTGTTAAAGCCATCACGGATAACCGCGACCCGGCCATTAGCTGGTTGCAAGAAAGCGATGTCGAACTCGTGGATAGGGAACTGCGCAAAGTGCGGGCAAAGCTGGATGAAGTGAGTAGCCCGTCATGAAGAACCGCGCGCGTGAGCGAGTCGGGTATGGGTAGGCATTGTGCTAAGCCAAATGCATTCTCAGAATAAGCAAGAAGCCCGAGGATACCCGGCTTGCTTACGCGCGCGGTTCTTCAGGTAAACCACAGATGTAAATAATTATTTTACAAACTAATTATCTCTCCCCAACCAACTTCCAATAACGTATTATGCCAACTAACAATTCATCGATTCAGCTACGCGAACAGTTCATTTCGCTGCTCACCGAGCTTTTGCAAGTGCCCGCGCCTTCGGGCAGGGAAGAACAGATGGCCGCTTTGCTGCGCCGCCACCTCGACAAACTGGGCTACGCCCACGAAACCGATAGCTCGGGCAACCTGCTGGTGCGCTTTGAAGGCAGCCAGCCCGACTTGCCCCTCGCCGTGATGGCGGCGCATATGGATGAAATTGGTGTGGTGGTGAGCCATATCGAAGACGACGGGCGGCTGTGTGTGGAGCGTTCGGGTGGGTTGGCACCCTTCAAGCTGGGCGAGCGGCCGCTGGAGTTTGTGGGCGATAGCGAGAGCATCATCGGCGTACCGTCGTTTGGCACCGGGCACAGCACCGATTTTAGCCGCGGCATCGCCTGGGAAGAGGTGAGGGTTATCACCGGCCTCTCCAAGGCGCAGTTGCAGGAAAAAGGTATCCGTCCCGGCACCAACGGGGTGCCGGTGGCGCAGGGGCGCGGGCCGTTTTTGTTGGGCACGCCGGAGAACCCGCTGGTAGCAGCCTGGACGATGGACGACCGCGCCGGGGTTGTAGTTTTGTTGCAATTATTGCAAATCTTGAAAGAACGAGACATTCAGCCGCGCCGACCCACCATCGTGGCTTTTACCGTGCATGAAGAAGGCGGCTGCTATGGCGCCAAGGCGCTGGCGCAGCGCGAACGCCCGGAGGTGTTCATCGCCGTAGACGGCAGCCCGTGGAAGCCGCGCGCTGGAATCGAGGTCAATGACCAGCCGACCTGCTGGAGCAAGGATTTCCTCATCCATTACGACCAGCGCCTGATTGCCGTGATGGCCGGGGCCGCCCGTAGCGCCGGCACGCAGTTGCAGACTGCGGTGCTGACCAACGCCTCTTCCGATGCCAGCGCCGTTTACGATTGCGGAGCGGCGGGGCGCGTGGCGTTCATTGGCCATACCCGCGCCAATAGCCACGGCTTTGAAGTGGCGCAGCTCAACGTGTTCCCCAACATTGTGAAAACACTGCTGGAATTTTTGCAACTGGATTGGTAGCCCTAAAGAAATTTAGCCACAGATTCTTTTAGGTCTTAGATCTTGGAACTTAGATCTTAGGAGAGGCATGGTGGAGCGAGAAGCCCCCGCCCTAAGCTCAGCCGTTCCCATCTGTGTTTATCTGTGTTCATCTGTGGTTAATTCAATAAAAAATTGCGAAAACTTGCGACGAAGTTAGCGCGGCCGAAGGCCTGGCGTGCGATAAGATCGGAAGCGCGTGGTGGTTGTGCTTTTTGCGGCCCCTGTGGTAAAGTCCCCTCACGAAAACCCCGCTAAGGCGGTGCGAACTCACAAAGGAATTGAAAACATGGGGCAGGCAAAACAGGCGGCCGATATCGGCTCGCGCCTTGAAATGATGGTCGATGAGTTTTTGATCGACAGTAGGCAGAACGTGTCGTTGCAATTGCAACAGCCGCGCGCACAGGAAATCGTGTGGCAAAACGAGCACCCCTGGGAGGGGCCGACGTGCTGTTATTTCTGCGTCATTCCCGATGAAACGGGCTTCCGGCTGTATTATCGCGGCGGACATAACCCTACCGAAGGCTCAGTGACCTGTTACGCGCACAGCACCGACGGCATCCACTTTGAAAAGCCTGAGCTTGGCCTCTACGAATACGAAGGCAGCCGCGCCAATAACATCGTGTTTCGCGGCAGTGAGAGCGATAGTTACGCCTCCCACAACTTCGCGCCCTTTCTCGATACCAACCCCAATACCCCTCCGCAGCAGCGCTATAAGGCCACCGGCGGCTATCGTTTGCCGGATTATAGCCGCCGCTTGCTCTTTGCCTTCTCTTCGCCAGATGGCCTGAATTGGACCAAGATGCAAGACGAACCGATTTTGAGCGAAGGCAAGCTCGATTCGCTCAACATCGCCTTCTGGGACGAAGTGGCCGGCACCTACCGCTGCTATTCGCGCTACATGAGGGAGGGTGGTGAAACCTTGCAGCGCGACATCCAGAGCTGCACTTCAAGTGATTTCCTGAACTGGTCGCCGGTGCAGCATAATATCTACGACGAAGAACCGCCGCAGTTCTACACCAACGCCACCGTGCCCGCGCCCAACGCGCCGCATATTCTGCTTTCGTTTCCGATGCGCTATGTACCGCAGCGCAAGAAGCGCGAGGATGCCCTCGATTCCAGTCTCTCGGATGCCGTGTTCATGAGCAGCCGCGACGGTGTGCATTGGGATCGCTCCTTCCAGGAAGCCTGGGTGCGTCCCGGCCGTGACCAGGGTAACTGGTCCGACCGCAACAGCATGCCCGCCTGGGGTATCGCCCAGACCAGCGACGATGAATTTTCGGTGTATCTCTCCGAGCACTACCGCCAGGACAGCGCGCGCCTGCGCCGCTATACCGTGCGCCGCGATGGGTTTGCTTCCGTTAATGCCGGTGCCACGCCCGGTGAGTGGACGACGCGTCCCTTGCTCTTTAGCGGTAGCGAGTTGGTTTTGAACTACGCCACCGCCGCCGCCGGGTCGCTACGGGTGGAAGTGCAGGATGAAACCGGAAAGCCGCTGCCGGGCTTTGGGCTGGACGAGTTCGATGAACTTTACGGCGACGAACTCGACGCCGTGGCCCGCTGGAACGGCAACGCCAATCTCAGCGCCCTGCAAGGCCGCCCGGTGCGCCTGCGTTTTGCAATGCAGGAAGCCGATTTATTTGCTTTACGTTTTGGGTGAGAGGGTTTTACCGCGAAGGTCGCTAAGGACGCGAAGATTTCTCGATGTGGGCGCATGGCAATGCGCCCGGTGCGCGGCAATATCTTCAACACGATGCGATGCGAGAAACGCCACACCGTTCGTAGGGGCATGGCGTGCCATGCCCGGGCGTGGGGCCAACGTCTGCATGCAACGATGCGGTTGGCAAAAGGCACCGGGCTACATGGGGTCTTACAATTACCCACATGTCTCCCCTTATCGCTAAATTTCTCATTCCAGCGATTAAAATCGCGGCCGGAGGGCGCTATGCGCCGAGTGTCCGCCTGCGCGGACACGGTGTCCACGAAGGTGGACACTCAGCCGAAGGCTCTCCGGCCGCGAATTCATTCGCTGGAGATGTGGGTAATTGTAAGACATGGGGTGGCGGGTTTCGACAAAATACCCGCCTGTTGCGTAACCTAAGATCCAAGATCTAAGATCTAAGACCAAATTCATGCAAAATCTGTGTTATGATGAAAGCGATTGAATCGCGTAGCGGTTCGATAAAGGCATTGTTGCACATCTCATCGTATAACTACATCCAGGCAAAACCATACCATCCATGCAAACTTTGCGAGTTTCAGCCAAGAGCAAAGCCAACACCGTCGCCGGGGCGATTGCGGGTGTTATCCGCGAGCAGGGCGTCGTTGAAATCCAGACGGTCGGCGCGGGCGCACTGAACCAGGGCATCAAGGCCATTGCCATCGCGCGCGGCTTCCTGGCACCCTCGGGGGTGGAGATCGTCTGCATCCCTTCGTTTTCCGATATCGAAATCGACGGTGCCGAACGCACCGCGATTCGCTTGCTGGTACAGCCCAAAGAACGATAGACAGTTCTGAGTTCTCAGTTTTGAGTTCTGAGTTATGAGTGACGAGGTTCATTCAAAACTCAAAATTCAAAACTCATAACTGACTATGCAGCGTCTCGCCCTCTTAGCCAACCCCAGCGCGGGGCTTAATGCGGTGGAAGCCGTCAAGAAAGTCGTGCAGAACTCGCGCCGCCGCGCCCTGGAAGCGGCGGTGCACGATCTCTCCCGCCGTTTTGAAGTGGAATTTTACGCGGAAACCAGCCGCGAAGCGATTGAAGAACGTGCGGCGCAGGTGGTGCGCGACGGTGTGACCACCGTTGTGGCTGCCGGGGGCGATGGCACTGTGAATGCCGTGGTCAACGGCATGATCCAGTCCGGGCGCTGCCTCGAAGGAGTGCGCCTGGGCGTTTTGCCCACCGGCACCGGCAACGTGGTGGCTTTCAATATGGGTATCCCCCGCGAGTGGCGGCCCGCGTGTAAAGTCATTCGTAAAGGCCACACCCGCCGCATCGACCTGGGGGTGGCGCATGCCGGAAGCGGTCGCAAGGCCCAAACCCGTCATTTTCTGCTCATGGCCGGTATCGGCTACGATGCCAAGGTGATTGAAGATACCAGCTTGCGCCTGAAATATGTGCTGCGCGACTTCGCTTATGCGCTCAAAACCCTCGAAAACGTGGTGCGCCACCAGGGCACGCAGGTCACGCTCAAGCTGGACGGGCACCGCACCTATGCCGATATCGCCTGGCTGGTGATGGTGGGCAACGCCGCCTCTTATGCCTGGAATATCAAAATTACCCCGCACGCCGTCCTGGACGACGGCTTGTTGGATGTATGCTTGATGCCGTTTGAGAACAAGGTCATTTCGGTGCAGCAGGCCTTGCAGGTGCTCACCGGCCAGCACATCGAACGCGGCATCGCCAAATACTGGCAGGTGCAGTCGCTCAAAGTGGAAAGCAGCCCCAATGTGCCGATTCAACTGGATGGCGACGAATGGAACAGTACGCCGGTGGAGCTTTCGCTGCTGCCGGGAGCGTTGGAAGTGTTGGTGCCGGAAAATGAACCGGTATAGGGGCATGCCCAGATGCAATGATATTCGTTGCAAAACGCCGGGCATGGCACGCCATGCCCCTTGTATAGTTTTCTTTGGTCCAGTCAGTTAGAACAAAGTCACCATGCCCCTGCCGCACGGATTTGTTTTAACTGTGACGGCCGCCTGTAGATTACTTATCTTTCTGGCTTGACCACCGATGAAGAATCCTGCTGTGGAACACCACTTTTAATGGGGTTTCAACAGCCGATGTTACACAAGGGGGTGGCAGGCCAACCAAGGAGCCACTCATGTTAGGTATCGATGTTTCTAAAGACACTCTCTCCTGTGCACTACTTGATCCTACCACCCGCAAATTGATCTGGCAAAAGGAAGTCAAAAACACACCCGCAGGATGGAAGCAATTATTGCGCTTAACCGCCCCCGATGTCACCTGGGTGCTTGAACCGACCGGACGTTATGGTCAGGAAGTGGTGCGCGCCGCCCAGGCAGCTCAACGTGATGTCCGGCTGGCCCAACCTAAAA
>Ga0209369_1000361_pt1 | contig 73083 bp, 76 predicted proteins | sample EBPBio142010_DNA_FD_185865 | JGI IMG/M metagenome (GOLD analysis project Ga0209369, IMG submission 185865) | Wastewater treatment Type I Accumulibacter community from EBPR Bioreactor in Madison, WI, USA - Reactor 1_10/4/2010_ DNA (SPAdes)... | ecosystem: Engineered > Bioreactor > EBPR >...
CCCAAAATGGACATGACGCGCAGGTAGGTGCCGATGGATGGTGCGGGGTCGCCCGACTCGACCGCGCGCAGGGTGTTGCGCGTCATGCCTGCGCGCGCCGCAAGCTCTACCGTGCCCAGGCGCTGGGTCTTGCGCAGGCGCTTGAGACGGTCGCCAAGCTGCAGAAGCAGTTGGCGTTCAAGGAGGACATGCGATTCATGAGAACTCATTTGATCATTAATTTAACCAATTTCCATTTTTTGGTCAAATTATTGATCATTTTTTTGATACGCTCCACGAACCTCTACAACAACCCTGCATCCCCATCCCACTGTCGGCAAGGTCGGCTTGGTTTGGCTGCGCCACCTGAACCGCTACAGGCTGTCCAGGAATCCACCCGCCACGGCCACGCAGTGGTCGAAGCTGGGTGTGTAATCCAGCGTAGCGATAGCGCCAAACGCAGCCTGCAGACTGGCATGCGGCTGCCGAATCTGAGTCAGGAAGGCACTCCGATGGCGCAACAAGAATTGCTTTGCCACCAAAAGCTGCTGCGGCTCTCGCTCGATCACCAACGCCAAATCAAACAGGTCACGTGCAGTGGCACGGTCGCCACGGTGATACATCTTCTTGGCAATGATCTCTGCAGCCGTTTCCACTTTGACGGCGCGGCCTCCGATGTCCCAGGTATCCCAGGCGTCATCGAGCAGATTGGGGGCGGATACGAAGTCCACCTCACCCTCTTCGAACTGGAGCTTGACGAACATGCCCGGCTGTTCCGTGTAGTCCTCGGTCATATCCGCCGCCGTATCGCTCAGCCGTGGGGTGACAAAGCCCAGGTACTGCGGATCAGGCACAAAAATGTCGATGTCCTTGCTGAGCCGGTGGCGGTAGCGGAACATCAACACGGTTCCACCGCCCAAGGTCCAGAACGGGTTCGCTATGCCGCCGTACCTGCTGATGTCGTCGATCAACGCCAACGCACGCGGAAACAGGCTCTGCCAAGCCCCGCTGGGCAGCGAATCGACTTTCATGCCCACAGCGCCCGACGGTGAACAGATAGCGACTGCGCGAGTTTTGCGACGTTGCGCCAGACCTGCCGAGGCGGCAGGTGCGCATGCGCTGCGGCCTCTTCCACCGCCATCACAACGGTGGGCACCGGTGCCTCATCGAGCAGATGGGTCAGGTGTGGTGCGAACGAAGGCGGTACATCGCCACCGGCCAGGACTTGCTCCAGCACCTCGGGGGCAAGTTCATCCGCATAGCTGACACTGGCCGTCTTGGCCGCCATCCACAAGCCACGCTTTTTGCGCCGCGCCTGGGTATCCGGCTGGGCGCTATCCAGCCCCAGCACCGCCATGACCTGTCCAACACGATTGACACCCAAATCACTCAAGGTGCCGTTTTCCAGCCCAACCAAGGTCTGGCGCGACAGGCCGCTCAGGTGTGCCAGTTGCGCCTGGGTCAGTCCCAACTCGGCGCGTCGGGCGCCCACGACATGGCCAATTTCGATCAGGTTCATGGTTGGTGGTGAATTTGAGAATGTCTGAAATATTTTACATATTAGACCGTGGCACGCTTGCGGACAATTGAGCCTGACCTGCCCCAGCCAACCCGCAGACTTTTCCACCGAAACTGCAAGCGCTACCAGCAAAAACTATAGGAAATCTATAGGAACACCCTATAGGTATAGACAAGGGGTGATCTATCGAACCAACAAGGGGCGATCTAACGAACCCTGCCCCAGAACCCAATCAGGGGCGATGTATCGAGCCATCAAGGGGCGATGTAACGAGGACAACCCGTGCAGAACACAGCCTTGTCCACAGTCCAGGCGGCCTATCTACCCCAGCTTTTTCGCGAGGTCTTCGGCACGGGGGTGGTAGTAACGCTTGAGCATGCGCAAGTCCTTGTGACCGGTCACGGCGGACAGCTCCAGGACGTTGCTCAGCTTTTCCGACAAGCGCGATGCAGCTTCGTGGCGGGTGTCATGGAAATGGACATCCTCCAGAAAGCCACGAACAGGGCGTTTACTGGCTGCTCGGCAGTCTTCCTTGTACTGCTGCTGGGCACGTTCCAGGGCGCGCTTGAATCCTTTGCGCAGCGCCATTGCTGTCGTCTGGAACACCGGCCCCTCATGGGCATTGTTTGCACCAGCCAAGCCCTGTAACTCCTGCAGGATCGCCACAGCCTTGCGCGACAAGGGCACCATACGCGAATCGCCATTCTTGGTGTCGGGCAGGAAGGCCGTCTGCCTGTCCAGATTCACACACTCCCAACGCAATGACAACAGCTCCCCTCGGCGCATGGCCGTCTCCACAGCCAACTCCACCAAGGGCTGCAGCCAGGGGTTACGTGCACCCTTACTGAACGTGCCATCGGTCAGACGTTCACCGCCCGTCAAAGCGGCGAGCAGGTACACCATCTCCTCATCCGAAAAGCGCCTATCCCTGGCTTTGGCCTTCTCCGGTCGCCGCACCAAGGGGATGGGATTTTCGATGTGAATACCCCACTCACGCCGCGCGTGATTGATTGCCGCCGACAGAATGTCGGTCTCACGGTTGACCGTCGCCCCGCTGACCTGCTTGAGGCGACGGTCACGCCAGGCGGCAACAATCGAACTACTCAAGGCCGAAGTCTTGATCTGGGTAAGGGCAGCATCCTTGAGCAAGACCTTGATCTTGGTGGCCTCCATCGCTGCAGATTTCTTCTGCGGCGTGACCTCCTGCTCATACCGCAAGAGGATGTCGGCCAAGGTGTTGCGCTCGGCCTCCCGGCGGTCGATAAAACCGGTCGTCTCCAGCTCGCGCTCCATCGCGCGAACCCAGCGTTCAGCGTCCTCTTTGTAGGAGAAGGTTCGTGATTGCGCAGGGAAGCCACGGCGTCTGACCTTGGCCTGCCACTGCAACTCTCCGCGTTTTGTAATAGTGCCCACCGGCCCGTGTCCCCGAAGTGTCCCAAATAATGGATTTCATCGTACAACACGTTGATTTCATTGACAATGATCAGGCGTTCGGGACGTAGAGGCCGGAGGTTCGAATCCTCTCACCCCGACCAGTTCATTGGTCAATCTTTTACAAAGCCCCATCAACACGGGGCTTTGTCGTTTCTGCCACCTACGTAGACTTGTTGCACAGTCACTGGGCCACATACCACCCACAACACCGGACGTCGTTCTGCTGTTCACGCAACGCTACCCCTGGTAATTCTGTACATAGTTCAGGGTATCGGCGATGATAGGTGCGTTTCGTTTTCTCCCATAAGAATCCGCTGGTTACATGGCTACCGTCGATAGTCCTCAGAAAGCCGCTCAACCCGTTGCCTTGCCAGGCTTGGCACGGGCGTTGATGTCTGTAGACAAGCTGAATCAGAAAACCGCGGAAGAGATTTACAAGAAGTCTGTTTCCGGGCGCTCCAGCTTCATCGCCGAGTTGATCGGTGCCAATGTCATCACATCCACTGACCTGGCCCATACCCTGTCGTCCATCTTTGGCGCGCCGCTGCTCGATGTCCAGGCTCTGGATCGCGAGCGCCTGCCGCATGATTTGCTGGATCTGAAGCTGTGCCAGGCTTACCGCGTGGTCGTCCTGAGCAAGCGCAACAACCGTCTGATCGTGGCGACGGCAGATCCGACGAATCAGGAAGCAGCGGAGAAAATCAAATTCACCACCCAAATGGGTGTTGACTGGATCATTGCTGAATACGACAAGCTGATTCAGCTCGTGGACGCGGCTGCCAAGAGCAGCAGCGAAACTTTGGACAGCATTGTCAGCAGCGGTGACTTTGAATTCGGCGATATCTCCGTAGAGGAAGCCACGGAAGACAACAACGAGGCCGCGTCCAACGAGGTCGAAGACGCTCCGGTGGTGCGCTTTCTGCACAAGATGCTGCTTGATGCGTTCAACATGCGCGCATCCGATCTGCATTTCGAGCCCTACGAACACAGCTACCGCGTGCGCTTTCGCATCGACGGCGAGCTCAGGGAAATCGCATCACCCCCGATTGCCATCAAGGAGAAGCTGGCATCGCGCATCAAGGTGATATCACGCCTCGACATTTCAGAAAAGCGCGTGCCCCAGGATGGGCGCATGAAGCTCAAGGTCGGTCCGGACCGGGTCATCGATTTTCGCGTAAGTACGCTGCCCACCCTGTTTGGCGAAAAAATCGTGATCCGTATCCTGGATCCGAGCAGTGCCAAGCTGGGTATCGACGCACTCGGCTATGAACCGGAGGAGAAAGAGCGCCTGCTGCAGGCCATCAACCGGCCTTACGGAATGATTCTGGTGACCGGCCCCACGGGTTCGGGCAAGACCGTCTCGCTCTACACCTGCCTGAATCTGCTCAACAAGCCGGGGGTGAACATCGCCACGGCCGAAGACCCGTCGGAAATCAACCTCCCGGGCGTGAACCAGGTCAACGTCAATGAAAAGGCCGGCCTGACATTCGCCGTCGCCCTGAAGTCGTTTCTGCGCCAGGATCCAGACATCATCATGGTGGGTGAAATCCGCGACCTGGAGACGGCGGACATTTCCATCAAGGCCGCGCAGACAGGCCACCTGGTGCTGTCCACGCTGCACACCAACGATGCGCCAACCACGCTCACGCGGATGCGCAACATGGGGATTGCACCCTTCAATATCGCATCCAGCGTGATTCTGATCACGGCCCAGCGACTGGCGCGCAGGCTGTGCCCACAGTGCAAGGAACCAGCCGACATACCGCACGAGACGCTGGTAGAGGCCGGTTATCGCGACGAAGAGATCGATGGTTCCTGGGTCACCTATCGGCCCGTGGGCTGCTCGGCCTGCAACAACGGCTACAAGGGCCGTGTCGGCATCTATCAGGTGATGCCAATCTCGGAAGAGATTCAGCGCATCATCCTGCGCGACGGCAGCGCGCTGGACATTGCCGAGCAGGCACGCCGCGAAGGCGTGCGCAGCCTGCGCGAAGCGGGCTTGCACAAGGCCAGGATAGGCCTGACCTCACTGGAAGAGGTCCTGGCCGTGACCAACGAATAAACATACCGGGGGGAATGCACCATGGCGACCGCTGCATCGCGAGGCATCAAGGACTTCGTCTTTGAGTGGGAAGGCAAGGACCGTACCGGCAAGATCGTGCGCGGCGAGGTTCGCGCCGCGGGCGAAAACCAGGTGCAGGCAACCCTGCGCCGCCAGGGCGTCCTGCCCACCAAGATCAAGAAGCGCCGGATGAGCTCGGGCAAGAAGATCAAGCCCAAGGACATCGCCCTGTTCACGCGCCAGATGGCCACCATGATGAAGGCCGGCGTACCCCTGCTGCAAGCGTTTGACATCGTGGGCCGCGGCAACACCAACCCCAGCGTGACCAAGCTGCTCAACGACATCCGTGCGGACGTGGAAACCGGGACCTCGCTGAACTCCGCGTTTCGTAAATACCCCATGTATTTCGACAGCCTGTACTGCAACCTGGTAGAGGCGGGTGAGGCGGCCGGTATCCTGGAGGCGCTGCTCGACCGCCTGGCGCTCTACATGGAAAAGACCGAGGCCATCAAGTCCAAGATCCGCTCGGCGCTGATGTATCCGATCTCGGTGATCGTGGTCGCCTTCGTGGTGGTGACCATCATCATGATCTTCGTGATTCCGGCGTTCAAGGAGGTCTTTACATCGTTTGGCGCGGATCTCCCCGCGCCGACGCTGTTCGTGATGGCCATCAGCGAGTTTTTTGTCGCCTATTGGTGGCTGATCTTTGGTGTGATTGGCGGCGGCTTCTACTTCTTCATGCAGGCCTGGAAGCGCAGCGAGAAAATGCAACAGGTGATGGATCGCTTCTTGCTGAAGATGCCCATCTTTGGTGCGCTGATCGACAAATCCTGCGTGGCGCGCTGGACGCGCACCCTGTCCACCATGTTCGCCGCCGGCGTGCCGCTGGTGGAGGCGCTGGATTCTGTGGGTGGCGCCTCGGGCAACTCGGTATACGCCATGGCCACCGACAGGATCCAGCAGGAGGTCTCCACCGGCACCAGCCTCACCGCCGCCATGGGCAATGCCAATGTCTTCCCCTCCATGGTGCTGCAGATGTGCGCCATTGGTGAAGAATCCGGCTCCATCGACCATATGCTGAGCAAGGCGGCCGACTTCTACGAGGCCGAGGTAGATGAAATGGTGGCAGGCCTGTCCAGCCTGATGGAGCCCATTATCATCGTCTTCCTGGGCACCATCATCGGTGGCATCGTGGTCTCCATGTACCTGCCCATCTTCAAGCTGGGGCAAGTGGTCTGATGACGGGCTCGGTGCTTGCGGACGCCGCGCTGTTCGGCGTCCTGGGGCTGTTGATCGGCAGCTTTCTGAACGTGGTGATCCACCGGCTGCCGCGCATGATGGAGCGGCAATGGGCCGCCGAATGCGCGCAATACGCCCAGGACACAGGCCTGGCGGCCGGCGGGCAGGCCGCAGCGCCAGCCGAGCCCTTCAACCTGATGCAGCCACGCTCGCGCTGCCCATCCTGCGGGCATGAGGTGCGCTGGTACGAGAACATTCCGGTGCTCAGCTACATCGGGCTGCGCGGACGCTGCTCTGGTTGCGGCACGCGCATCAGCGCACGTTACCCGCTGGTGGAACTGGCCACAGCAGGTTTGTTCTGCGCCTGCGCCATGCGCTGGGGCTGGTCTTTCACGACCCTGGCCTGGTGCGGGTTTTCCGCCGCTCTGGTGGCGCTGACGCTGATCGACTGGGACACCACGCTGCTGCCCGACGACATCACCCTGCCCCTGCTGTGGGCCGGCCTGCTGGCCGCCGTGGCGGGCTGGACGGCGGTGCCACTCGCTGACGCGGTCGTGGGCGCAGCGGCCGGCTATCTGTCCCTGTGGCTCGTCTACTGGGGCTTCAAGCTCGCGACGGGCAAGGAGGGCATGGGCTATGGCGACTTCAAGCTGTTTGCCGCGCTGGGTGCCTGGTTTGGCTGGCAGGCCCTGGTGCCCATCATCCTCATGGCGTCGGTGATAGGCGCCATTGTCGGCATAGCCATGAAGCTCGCCAGCAACCTGCGCGAGGGCAAATATGTGCCGTTCGGTCCCTTTCTTGCGGGCGGCGGCCTGGCTGCCATGCTCTGGGGGCCGGGGCGCATCATGCAGACCATCTTTTCCACCCTGGGGCTGTAGATGACGACCACGCCCGCCCGCCCCATCTGCCCACGGCCACTACGGCTGGGGGTGACCGGCGGCATAGGCAGTGGCAAGAGCACCTTTGCCGCCATGCTGCGGGACTGCGGGGCGGCGCTGATCGATGCCGATGCCATCGCCCGCGCCGTGACGGAGGCCGGCGGGCCGGCCATTGCGGACATACGGGACACATTCGGCGCCGACTACATCGACGCCCAGGGTGCTCTGGACAGAGTACGCATGCGCGCCCTGGTGTTTGCCGATGCGGGTGCCAAGGAGCGGCTGGAGGCCATCGTCCATCCCCTGGTGGGCAATGCCATCGCCCATGCCGCCGCGGTGGCCGCGCAAGCCGGTCAGCGGCTCATCGTGTTCGACATCCCGCTGCTCACCGAGTCGCCGCGCTGGGCGCGCCAGCTCGATGCCGTGCTGGTGGTGGACTGCCGCGAGGAGACCCAGGTGGCCCGGGTGCAGGCCCGCAACGGGCTCACCGAGGATGCCATCCGCGCCATCATGGCCACGCAGAGCAGCCGCGCCGTGCGGCGCGCGGCCGCCGATTTCGTGGTCTACAACGATGCCCTGACACTGTCAGATTTGCAAACAAAGGCGCGCCAGGTCGCGGCCGGCTTCGGGCTATGATGCAGGCGCACCCAGGAAGCCCGCAGCGTGATCCTTTACGAATACCCTTTCAACGAACGCCTGAGAACCTACCTGCGCCTTGAGCAGCTGTTTCGCCGCCTTGGCGAACTCATTGCGCGCACGCACCCGCTGGATCACCACTATGCCCTGGTGACCATCTTCGAGGTCATGGACGTGGCGGCACGTGCCGACCTGAAGGCCGATGTGCTCAAGGACCTGGAAAAACACAAACACCAGTTCGACGGCTATCGCGGCAACCCCTCGATCTCCGAGGCCGCGCTCGACGGCGTAATCGCCCAGCTCGACCAATGCTTTGCCGCGCTGAACGCGCAAACCGGCAAGGCTGGCCAGTCGCTGACAGAGAATGACTGGCTCATGAGCATTCGCAGCCGCGTGGGCATTCCTGGCGGCACCTGCGGCTTTGATCTGCCGGCCTACTACGCCTGGCAGCACCACGCACCCGAGCAGCGCCAGAACGACCTGCACCACTGGGCCGCCACGCTGGCCCCGCTGGCCGAATCGGTATACCTGCTGCTGCGCCTGATGCGCGACTCGGGCCTGCCGCAAAAAGTGGCCGCCGAGCGTGGCCAGTTCCAGCAAAACCTGCCCCCGGGCCGCACCTTCCAGCTGCTGCGGCTGCGCATAGACCCGGCCCTGCAACTGGTGCCCGAGATCAGCGGCAACCGCCTCATCGTCTCCGTGCGCCTGATGCGCCAGGAGGAAGGCGGCAAGCTGGTGTGCAGCAACGAGGATGCTGCCTTCGAGCTGACGCTGTGCGCCTGAGCACGATGACAAGCAAGCCACAACCCGCCAGCGCCAAGCAGGTGCCCTGCCCAACCTGTGGCGGGCCCAGCCTGTTCAGCCCGGCCAACCCGTACCGGCCGTTTTGCAGCCAGCGCTGCCAGCAGATCGACCTGGGCGCCTGGGCCACCGAAGACTTCCGCATGCCGGCCGAGGCGCCGCCCGAGGATGCCGAATTCGGCGACCCCAAGCGCCAGCCTTGAATTTGAATCAAATATGCTGCTAGCGCTTATCTAGCAATCGCAAGCAGCTATCTTTTTTGATAATCAATCGAACTGCGCGGCGTCAAACGCCAGGCCGCGCTCCTCGGCCAGCCATTGCAGCACCGGGTAGGCGCCAGGCAGCACCGGGCGCACCTGCAAGGGCCATTGCTGCCAGGCCATGGTCTGGCCCTCGCGCATCTCGAACTCGCCGCGCCAGTCATGCACCTTGCACCAGTGCAGGCGAACCAGGGCGTGCGGGTAGTCGTGCTCGGTCACCTTCCAGACCTCGGCCGGGCCTATGGTCACGCCCAGTTCCTCGATGAGCTCGCGGCGCAGGGCCTGCTCCACGCTCTCGCCGGCCTCGATCTTGCCGCCCGGAAACTCCCAGTAGCCCGCATAGGGCTTGCCCGCGGGACGCGTGGACAGCAGCAGGGCGCCGTCGGCGCGCAGCAGGATGCCGACCGCGACCTCGGTGTGCTTGCGGGTCATGCGCCCTGGCGCCCGGCGTAGTCGCGCGCGAACTGGTAGGCCACGCGGCCACTGCGCGAGCCGCGCTCCAGCGCCCAGACCAGGGCCTGGGGTCGCGCGCTCTCAATGTCGGCCGGGGCCACGCCGAGGGCCGAGAGCCACTGCGCGACTATTGTTAGGTATTCGTCCTGGCTGAAGGGGTAGAAGCTGACCCACAGGCCAAAGCGCTCGGAGAGCGAAATCTTCTCCTCCACCACCTCGCCGGGATGGATCTCGCCATCGTTGGACGTGGTGTAGCTCAGGTTGTCCTTCATCTGCTCGGGCAGCAGGTGGCGGCGGTTGCTGGTGGCGTAGACCAGCACGTTGGGCGTGCTTGCGGCCACGGAGCCATCCAGGATGGATTTGAGCGCCTTGTAGCCGCCCTCGCCCTCCTCGAAGCTCAGGTCGTCGCAGTAGATGATGAACTTCTCGGGGCGGTCCGAGACCACCTCGACGATGTCGGGCAGATCGGTCAGGTCCGCCTTGTCCACCTCGATCAGGCGCAGGCCGCGCCCCGCGTAGCTGTTCAGGCAGGCCCGAATCAGCGAGGACTTGCCCGTGCCGCGCGCGCCCGTCAGCAGCACGTTATTGGCCGTCTTGCCGGCCACGAACTGCTCGGTGTTGCGCTGGATCTTCTCCTTCTGCGCATCGATCTCTTTCAGGTCGGATAGCTGCATGCCGGCGACATGGCGCACGGGCTCGAGCACGCCATGGCCGGTGCTGTGCTTGCGGTAGCGCCAGGCGATAGCCGCCTGCCAGTCGGGCGCGCCCAAGGGCTGGGGCAGCACGGATTCGATGCGGGAGATAAGCTGCTCGGCGCGGGCGATCAGGCGGTCAAAATTTTCATTCATTTTAGGCTCTAGCACTTATACAGTAAGCGCAAACAGCTATCAAAATAATCAGGACCGGTAGTCGGCGTTGATGGTCACGTAGTCGTGGCTCAGGTCACAGGTCCAGACGGTGTCGGCCGCCTGACCGCGCCCCAGCAGCACGCGTACGGTGATCTCCTGCTGCTGCATCACGCGCTGGCCGTCCTCCTCGCGGTAAGCGGGGTTGCGCCCACCCTGCACGGCCACATGCACATCATCAAGGTACAGGTCGATGAGGGTCTGATCCAGATCCGCAATGCCGGCATAGCCCACCGCCGCCAGGATGCGGCCCAGGTTCGGGTCGCTGGCAAAGAAGGCCGTCTTGACCAGCGGCGAGTGCGCGATGGCGTAGGCCACCTGGCGGCATTCCTCGCCGGTCCTGCCGCCCTCCACGCGCACGGTGATGAACTTGGTCGCGCCCTCGCCGTCGCGCACGATGGCCTGGGCCAGCTGCTGCGCGACCGCCAGCAGCGCGGCCTTGAGTGCCTGGCCTTCGGGGCTGGTGAGCGATGCGATGGGCGCATGGCCCGCCTGGTGCGTGGCCATCAGCACGAAGGAATCATTGGTGCTGGTGTCGCCGTCTATGGTCACGCGGTTGAAGGACTGGTCTGCCAGCTCGCGCACCAGTTGACGCACCAAGTCTGGGGTGATGCAAGCATCGGTGGCCAGAAAGCCCAGCATGGTCGCCATGTTCGGGCGAATCATGCCGGCCCCTTTGCTGATGCCGGTGACGGTGACCGTGGCGCCGCCAATCTGCAGCTGCCGGCTGAAGGCCTTGGGCAGGGTGTCGGTGGTCATGATGCCCTCGGCCGCGCGCGCCCAGTGGCCGCCCTGGGCGTCGGCCAGCGCGGCCGGCAGGCCCGCCACGATGCGATCCACGGGCAGCGGCTCCATGATCACGCCGGTGGAAAACGGCAGCACCTGGCCGGCGTCAATGCCCAGTTGGCCCGCCAGCGCATCACAGGTGGCGCGCGCGCGTGCCAGACCGTCAGCGCCGGTGCCGGCGTTGGCATTGCCGGTGTTGATGACCATGGCGCGTATCGCCTGGCCACCGTCCAAATGCTCGCGGCAAACCTGCACCGGCGCGGCGCAGAAGCGGTTTTGCGTGAACACGCCGGCCACCGTCGTGCCCTCGTCCAGCAGGAACACCGTCAGGTCCTTGCGGTTGGCCTTGCGCACGCCAGCCTCGGCGACGCCAATGCGCACGCCGGCAACGGGGCGCAGGTCTGCGGCTTGCGGGGCAGAAAGATTCACGGGCATGGAGCACTCCTGGGTCAAACAAGGGGATGAAAAGCAAACACGGGCCGCAGCCCGTGTCGTTCAAGGTCGCAGCATCAGGCAAGTTTGCCGTGGCACTGCTTGTATTTTTTACCACTGCCGCAGGGGCAGGGGTCGTTGCGACCGACGCGCACGCCGGGCATGGCCTGGGCCGGCGCGGCCTTGGCGGTCTGGGCATCGACCACGGTTTCCACCTCGCCGGTCTCGGTGGGCGAGGAGTAGGTCACGTTGCTGACCTTCTCGCCCCGCTCCTCCATGGCATGGGTGGCCTCGTCGAGCTCGGCGTTGGACTGCACCTGCACTGTCAGCATGACGCGCGTGACCTCGTTCTTCACCTGGTCTATGAGCTGGCGGAACAGCTCGAAGGCCTCACGCTTGTATTCCTGCTTGGGCTGCTTTTGTGCATAGCCGCGCAGGTGGATGCCCTGGCGCAGGTAGTCCAGCGCGGAGAGGTGATCGCGCCAGTTGGTGTCAAAGCTTTGCAGCAGCACGGCGCGCTGGAAGGGGGCGAAGTTCTCGTTGCCCACCGCATCCACCTTGGCCTGGAAGGAGTCGCGCGCAGTCTGCTGCACCTTCTCCAGGATTTCGTCGTCGGTGATGGCCTCGGAGCTGGCCACCTCCTGCTGGAGCGCCATCGGCACCTGCCAGTCGCTGGCCAGGGACTTCTCCAGACTGGGCAAGTCCCATTGCTCCTCCACCGACTCGGCCGGCACGTACTGGCGCACCAGGTCGGCCATACAGTCGTCGCGCATGGCGGAGATCAGGGTCGTGAGCTCGGGTGCGTCGAGGATCTCGTTGCGCTGCTGGTAGATCACCTTGCGCTGGTCATTGGCCACGTCGTCGTATTCAAGCAGCTGCTTGCGGATGTCGAAGTTGCGCGCCTCGACCTTGCGCTGCGCGCTCTCGATGCTGCGCGTGACGATGCCGGCTTCGATGGCCTCGCCGTCGGGCATCTTCAGCTTGTCCATGATGGCCTTGACGCGGTCACCGGCAAAGATGCGCATCAGCGAGTCGTCCAGGCTCAGGTAGAAGCGCGAGGAGCCGGGGTCGCCCTGGCGGCCCGAGCGGCCACGCAGCTGGTTGTCGATGCGGCGCGACTCGTGGCGCTCGGTGGCGATGATGCGCAGACCGCCCAGGGCCGTGACCTTCTCGTGATCGAGCTTCCACTGCGCGCGCAACTCCTCGGCCTTGGCAGCGCGCTGCTCGGGCGTCAGCGATTCGTCGGCCTCCAGTGCCGCCACGGCCTTCTCCACGTTGCCGCCAAGCACGATGTCGGTACCACGGCCGGCCATGTTGGTGGCGATGGTGATCATGCCCGGGCGCCCGGCCTGGGCCACGATGTCGGCCTCGCGCGCATGCTGCTTGGCGTTGAGCACCTGGTGCGGCAGACCGGCCTGGTTCAGCAGGCCGTCGATGATTTCGGAGTTCTCGATCGAGGTCGTGCCCACCAGCACCGGCTGGCCGCGCTCATGGCATTCGCGGATGTCGGCAATCGCCGCCTCGTACTTCTCGCGCGTGGTCTTGTAGACGCGGTCGAGCTGGTCGTCGCGGCGGCTTGGCCGGTTGGGCGGGATGATGACGGTTTCCAGGCCGTAGATTTCCTGGAACTCATAGGCCTCGGTATCGGCCGTGCCGGTCATGCCCGAGAGCTTGCCGTACAGGCGGAAGTAGTTCTGGAAGGTGATCGAGGCCAGGGTCTGGTTCTCGGCCTGGATGTTCACGCCCTCCTTGGCCTCGACGGCCTGGTGCAGGCCCTCGCTCCAGCGCCGGCCGGCCATCAGGCGGCCGGTGAATTCATCGACGATAACGATCTCGCCGTTCTGCACCACGTAGTGCTGGTCGCGATGGAACAGGTTGTTGGCACGCAGCGCCGCGTACAGGTGGTGCACCAGCGTGATGTTGGCCGGGTCGTAGAGCGAGGCGCCCTCGGCGATCAGGCCGGCCTGCGCCAGGATGCGTTCGGCGTTTTCATGGCCCTGCTCGGTCAGGAACACCTGGTGCGTCTTCTCGTCCACCGTGAAGTCGCCTGGTTTGGTCACGCCCTCGCCGGTGCGCGGGTCGGCCTCGCCCTCCTGCCGCGTCAACAGCGGCACCACCTTGTTGATGGCCAGATAGACGGCGGTGTGGTCCTCGGCCTGGCCGCTGATGATCAGCGGCGTGCGCGCCTCGTCGATGAGGATGGAGTCCACCTCGTCCACGATGGCGAAGTTCAGACCGCGCTGCACGCGCTCGCGCGCGTCGTAGACCATGTTGTCGCGCAGGTAGTCGAAGCCGTATTCGTTGTTCGTGCCGTAGGTGATGTCCGAGTTGTAGGCGGCCTGCTTTTCCTCGCGCGGTATCTGCGGCAGGTTGATGCCCACCGAGAGGCCCAGGAAGTTGTACAGCCGCCCCATCCACTGTGCATCGCGGCCGGCCAGGTAGTCGTTCACCGTGACCACATGCACGCCCTGGCCCGACAGCGCATTCAGGTACACCGGCAGCGTGGCGGTGAGCGTCTTGCCCTCGCCGGTGCGCATCTCGGCGATCTTGCCGTGGTGCAGCGCCATGCCGCCGATCAGCTGCACGTCGAAGTGGCGCATCTTCATGACGCGCTTGGAGCCCTCGCGCACCACGGCGAAGGCCTCGGGCAGCAGCGCATCCAGCGTCTCGCCCTGGGCGATGCGCTCCTTGAATTCCTGGGTTTTGCCGCGCAGTGCCTCGTCGCTGAGCTTTTCGTACTCGGGCTCCATCGCGTTGATGCGCGCCACGGTCTTGCGGTATTGCTTGAGCAGCCGGTCATTGCGGCTGCCGAAAAGTTTGGTGAGGAAGTTGGTGGCCATGCGAGCAGATCGGCGCTGCACTGCCCGAGCAAAGCGGCAGAGCGACCGGAATCCTTGAGATGAATTGAATCCAGGTGGGGCTTGCGCCGCCAATTGCAAGCGCTTGCAACCAACCGGCGAACCCAAAAGCCTGCCATTCTACCTTTGCGCCACCGCGTGGCCCACGCGCGACCGGCAGTGCTGGCCGTATCCGCAATAATCAGCCTGCGCACTCCGGCACCCGCCCAGTGGACAGCCCAGAACCTGCCATGAACCGCCGCCACTACGCCATCCCACTGCAGCAAGCCAGCCAGGAATCACCGACCCTGGCGCGCCTGACGGCCCTGACTCGCGACTCCAGCGCGCGGCTCAAGGCCATAGAGGGCTTGATTCCGCCCTTGCTGCGCCCAGCGGTGCAGGCCGGCCCCATCGAGGGCGGCAGCTGGTGCCTGCTGGTCAAAAGCAATGCGGCGGCTGCCAAGTTGCGGCAGTTGCTGCCGGCATTCCTGGCGCATCTGCGCACAAAGGGGTGGGAGGTGGACTCGATACGCCTGAAAATCCAATCCTGACCCGTGGGGAGGAAGGCTGGCGTCGAAAATCCTGAGGGAAATGGTGCCGGTTGTCGGATTCGAACTGACGACCTACCGCTTACAAGGCGGGTGCTCTACCAACTGAGCTAAACCGGCGAAGGCTGCATTCTAGCCGCCAAAAAAGGACGCTTGCCCGGATGTCGGGCAGCATCCCCTGATCATTCACTTGACACGCTTGAGGGAGGGACGACCGCCGCCAGCGGGCGGCTGGGGCGGGCGTGGGCCGTCCTTGTCCCGTGCTTTGTCGGCCCTGCCGGACTTGCCATCGACAGATTGCAACTGCACCGTGCCGCGTGCCTCGGGCTCGGATACGACTGCGGCCTCCGTGGGCGACAGCGGGGAATCGCTGGGCTGAACCTCGACGTCGTCATCCAGCGGAAAGGCCATGCCCTGCCCGTTCTCGCGCGCGTAGATGGCGATCACCCGGCGCACGGGAACCAGAATGTCACGCGGCTTGCCGCCGAAGCGGGCCTTGAACTCGACAAAATCGTTGCCTATCTGCAGCCCGCTGGTGGCGTCGTAACTGACGTTGAGCACGATTTCGCCGTTGTTGACATATTCACGCGGCACCTGCACAGACTCGTTCACGCGCACGACCAAATAAGGCGTGTAGCCATTGTCCGCGCACCACTCATACAGGGCACGGATCAGATAGGGGCGTGTGGAGGGGAGTTCCTGAGCGTTCATCATGCGCAACAAATGCGTAGAGTTTACTTGCGCATGACCTTTTCCGAGGGCGTCAGCGCCTCGATATAGGCCGGGCGCGAGAAGATGCGCTCTGCATACTTGAGCAGCGGGGCGGCGTTCTTGGACAGCTCGATGCCGTAGTAGTCCAGGCGCCACAGCAGCGGCGCAATGGCCACGTCCAGCATGGAGAAACCCTCGCCCAGCATGTACTTGTTCTTGAGGAACACGGGGGCAAGCTGGGTCAGGCGGTCGCGGATATGCGCACGGGCCTTCTCCAGAGCCTTCTCGTTGCCCTTGGTGGCACGCGACTCCAGCGCATTCACGTGCACGAACAACTCCTTCTCGAAGTTGAGCAGGAACAGACGAACGCGGGCGCGATCCACCGGGTCGCCGGGCATCAGCTGCGGATGCGGGAAGCGCTCATCGATGTACTCATTGATGATGTTCGACTCGTACAGGATCAGATCGCGCTCGACCAGGATGGGCACCTGGCCGTAGGGGTTCATCACGCTGATGTCTTCGGGCTTGTTGTACAGATCCACATCGCGGATTTCAAAATCCATGCCCTTTTCGAACAGAACGAAACGGCAACGATGGGAGAAGGGGCAGGTCGTGCCCGAGTAAAGCACCATCATGGTGAACGGCTCCTAAAAATCAAAAGAGTGGGTACCAAGGCACCCACTCTGTACAGGTTGGCGCTGCACGAAAATGCAGCGCAACGAAACTCCTGGGTTTACTTGACGTCCTTCCAGAAGGCTGCATTCAGCCTCCAGGCGATGAAGGTGAAGCCTGCCAGGAAGAGCAGCACCCACACACCAATGCGAACGCGCGTATTCTGCGCCGGCTCACCCATCCACTGCAGATAGTTGACGAGATCACCCACGGCCTGGTCGTACTGCTGAGGCGTCATGCTGCCGGGAGAGATCTGCTCCCAGCCCTTGAACACCTGTTCGGTCTGGCCATGGCTCTCACGTTGCTCAAAGACAGCGCCGCGCTCGCCCTGCAACTGCCACAGCGCGTGCGGCATGCCGACGCTGGGGAAGACCAGGTTGTTCCAGCCGGTGGCCTTGGTGTCGTCGCGGTAGAAGGTGCGCAGGAAGGTGTAGAGATAGTCCGCACCCGAACCGCCGGAGCCGGCGCGCGAGCGCGCGATCACCGTGAGATCCGGCGGATTGGCGCCAAACCATTCGGACGCCTGCTTGGGATCAATCGCCGACTTCATGGTCTCGCCAATCTTGTCGGTCGTGAACAGCAGGTTGTCCTTGATCTGCTGATCAGTGAGGCCAATGTCCTTCAGGCGGTTGAAGCGCATGAACGCGGCCGAGTGGCAGTTCAGGCAGTAGTTCACGAACAGCTTGGCGCCGTTTTGCAGCGAAGCCTGATCCGTGATGTTGACGGGCGCCTTGTCCCAGGCCATGCCGCCGCCGGCGGCATGTGCACCAGCAGCCAAACCCAGAGCTGCGATCAGCGAGAGAAGCAGTTTCTTCATTGTTGTTATCTCCGGCTCAATGAGGCTTGAACGTCACGCGGTCAGGCACGGGCTTGGGCGTGCCAAGACGCGACCACCAGGGCATGAGCAGGAAGAAGCCGAAATAGAACAGCGTCCCCACCTGCGACACGCGCTCACCGACGGGCGACGGGGCCTGCACGCCCAGGTAGGCCAGGATCACGAACACGACCACGAACAGGGCGTACATCCACTTGTGCCAGCTCGGGCGATAGCGGATGGAGCGCGCCGGGCTGCAGTCCAGCCAGGGCAGGAAGAACAGGATGACGACCGCGCCGCCCATCACCACCACACCCCAGAACTTGGCATCGATGGCCAGCATGAGGGCGATGGCTACAGCGGCAGCAACCACGATGCCACCCTTGACGAAGCCAGGCAGACGAGCCTTGAACACGCCAAAACCGGCACCCAGCACCACGCAGGCAATCAGCGCGTACATCATCTCGCTGGTGATGGCACGCAGCATCGAATAGAACGGGGTGAAATACCACACCGGCGCGATGTGCGAAGGCGTCTTCAGCGGGTCGGCGGGGATGAAGTTGTTGTACTCCAGGAAGTAGCCGCCGAACTCGGGCGCGAAGAAGATCACGGCCGAGAAGATGAACAGGAACACGCACACACCAAAGATGTCGTGCACCGAGTAGTAGGGGTGGAAGGGCACGCCGTCCAGGGGATGGCCCTTGTCGTCCACCGGCTTGCCCGGGCCCTTGATCTCGATGCCGTCGGGGTTGTTGGAGCCCACATCGTGCAGCGCCAGCAAGTGCGCCACGACCAGACCCAGGAGCACCAGCGGCACGGCGATGACGTGGAAGCTGAAGAAGCGGTTCAACGTCGCATCACCGACCACATAGTCGCCACGGATCAAGAGGGCCAGGTCAGGGCCGACGAAGGGAATGGCCGAGAACAGGTTCACGATCACCTGAGCGCCCCAGTACGACATCTGGCCCCAGGGCAGCAGGTAGCCCATGAAGGCCTCGGCCATCAGCGCCAGGAAGATGGCGCAGCCGAAGATCCAGACCAGCTCGCGCGGCTTGCGGTACGAGCCGTAGAGCAGGCCACGGAACATGTGCAAGTAGACCACGACGAAGAAGGCCGATGCGCCGGTGGAGTGCATGTAGCGGATCAGCCAGCCCCAGGGCACGTCGCGCATGATGTACTCGACCGACTCGAAGGCCTTGGCGGCGTCGGGCTTGTAGTGCATCACCAGGAAGATGCCGGTGACGATCTGGATCACCAGCACCAGCAGCGCCAGCGAGCCGAAGATGTACCAGAAGTTGAAGTTCTTCGGAGCGTAGTACTCCGACATGTGAACCTTGTAGGCGTCGAAGGCCGTTGGAAAACGGTTCTCCAGCCAGTTCATTGTCTTCGCCGTCGCCGAGGCGTTGGGCGAGATTTCCTTGAATTCGCGGTAAGCAGCCATTTGTCAGTGCCTCCCTCAGGCTTTCTTGTCTTCACCAATCAGGAGCTTGGTGTCCGACAGGTACATGTGCGGGGGCACCGGCAGGTTGTCCGGCGACGGCTTGTTCTTGAACACGCGGCCGGCCATGTCGAAGGTCGATCCGTGGCAAGGGCACAGAAAACCGCCCTCCCAGTCATTGGGCAGCGACGGCTGGGGGCCGGGGGTGAACCTGTCGGAGGGCGAGCAGCCAAGGTGCGGGCAGATACCCACGGCAACCAGGATCTCGGGCTTGATCGAGCGGTGCTCGTTCTGTGCATACGGCGGCGTGAACTCGGCCGGATTGCGCTTGGACTGCGGGTCGGCAAGCTGGCTGTCGAGCTTGGGCAGTTCGGCAACCTGCTCGGGCGTGCGGCGAATGATCCACACCGGCTTGCCACGCCATTCCACCGTGACCTTTTCACCGGGCTTGAGGGCCGAGATGTCCACCTCGACGGCCGCGCCGGCGGCCTTGGCCTTCTCGGACGGCTGGAAGCTGCTCACAAAAGGGACGGCTGTGGCCACGCCACCCACCGCGCCAGCGCAGCCAGACGCGATCAGCCACGTCCGCTTGCTCGAGTCGATCGGAGTTTCACTCATGGGGTTCCTCGGTATGCTTCGCTATGGAGTCAACCGTAAATTGTAGCCGAGCGGTAAAGCTTGCTCCAACGACCGATACGCACTTAAGCTGACGATCCGGACTGATTCCGGTTTTTTTTCAACATCATCCAAGGGTGTAAAAAGTGAGCATCACCAAAGAATTCAAAGAGTTTGCCGTCAAGGGAAATGTGATTGACCTGGCAGTGGGTGTGATCATCGGCGCCGCATTCGGCAAGATCGTGGATTCGGTGGTGGCCGACCTGATCATGCCCATCGTCGGTCTGGTGTTCGGCAAGCTCGATTTCTCCAACCTCTTCATCGTGCTGGGCAGCATCCCCGAAGGCACGGCGCGCACGCTGGATGCGCTCAAGAAGGCCGGCGTGCCGGTGTTTGCCTACGGCAGCTTCATCACCGTGGCGGTGAATTTCATCATCCTGGCCTTCATCATCTTCATGATGGTCAAACAGTTCAACCGCCTCAAGCGCGAGGCGCCCGCCGAGCCTGTACCCGAAGCCGTCACGCCGGAAGACATCGTGCTGCTGCGCGAGATCCGCGACAGCCTCAAGCGCTGATTTTTTTCTGCTCGCACCAAACGCCCGTGGCGCAATTGCCACGGGCGTTTGTCTTTTTGACGATTGTTCAACCTGCCAGCGCACGCGCCATGCGCACGGCCTCGATCAGGCTGGCGGCATCGGCCACGCCCCGTCCCGCGATGTCAAAGGCCGTGCCATGGTCCGGGCTGGTGCGCACCAGGGGCAGGCCCAGGGTGACGTTCACGCCCTTGTCCACGCCCAGGTATTTCACGGGGATCAAGCCCTGGTCGTGGTACATGGCCAGCACCACGTCGAACTCGCCCGGCCTGCCGGCCGTACAGCGCGCGCGCATGAAGATGGTGTCGGGCGCATAGGGGCCATGGGCGTCCATGCCCTCGGCGCGCGCCTGGGCAATGGCCGGGGCGATGATGTCCAGCTCCTCGCGCCCAAACAGGCCGCCCTCACCCGCATGGGGGTTGAGCCCCGCCACCCCGATGCGCGGCGCCCGTCCCAGGCTGCGTGACAGGGCAGCATGGGTGATGCGCAGCGTCTGCAGCAGGTTGTCCGGCGTCACGGCGGCAATGGCCTCGCGCAGCGACATGTGGATGCTGACCAGCACCGTGCGCAGCTCGTCGCTGGCCAGCATCATGCGCACCGGCATCTGCGCAATGGGCACGCCGGCATGACGCGCCGCCTCGGCCTGCAGCAGCTCGGTGTGGCCCGGAAACGGCACGCCCGCGGCTGCCAGCGATTCCTTGTGCAGTGGCGCCGTCACCAGCGCCGCGACCTGGCCGGCAAGCGCCGCCCGTGCCGCCCAGAGCACGCAGGCCGCAGCGGCGCGCCCGGCACCGGCGCTCACCCTGCCCCATGGCTCACGTTCGCCGCCAGCCAGCTCTGGCAGCTGCCACACCGGCAGGCAGCGCGGCGGCACCAGCGCCACATCCTGCAGGGCGTCGATGCGCGCCACAGGCAGGCTGGTTTCGCCCGGTCGCTCGATGCAGGCGGCGGCACGGCGCAGCGTGGCCAGGTCGCCCACGACGAAGCAGCCGCGCATGTCCCCCGGCGCGTCGCGGAAAGCCTTGGCGACAATCTCCGGGCCTATGCCGGCGGGGTCACCCTGGGTGATGGCCAGTGGCAGGCTTGTGTTCATGAAATATGCATCCAGTCAGGCTGTAGCGCCCGTACATCAAGCGTAAGACGCTATCAAAAAAATCAGGCTGGATTGTCGATATCGATGAACCGATGCTCCAGGCCCAGCTGCTGCGCCACATGCGCCGCGACGGCCGGTGCGCCATAACGCTCCGTGGCGTGGTGGCCGGCGGCGATGAAGGCTACGCCGGTCTCGCGCGCCAGGTGCGTCTGGGGCTCGGAGATCTCGCCGGTGATGAAGGCATCCGCCCCGGCGGCAATGGCCGATTCGAAAAAACCCTGCGCCCCGCCCGTACACCAGGCCACGCGGCGCATGGGGTGCGCGCCCTCGGGCGCCACCAGTGTCACGCCCCGGGCCAGCGTCGCCTGCACATGGGCTGCCAGTTCAGCGGCGCTGGCGAATGCGGCCGGCGCGGCAAAACCCAGATCCTGCTCGCCAAAGCGTTGATCGGCCTGCCAGCCCAGCACCCGGCCCAGCTGCGCGTTGTTGCCCAGCTCAGGGTGGGCGTCCAGCGGCAGGTGGTAGGCAAACAGGTTGATGTCATGCGCCAGCAGGCGCTGCAGGCGCTGCTTCATCCAGCCCGTGACGCGCCCGTCCATGCCACGCCAGAACAGGCCGTGGTGCACGAAGATGGCGTCGGCGCGCGCCGCTATGGCCGCATCGATCAGCGCGCGGCTGGCGGTGACGCCGCTGATGATGCGCCGTATCGTCTGCGCACCCTCCACCTGCAGGCCGTTGGGGCCATAGTCCTTGAAGCGCTCGGGCTGCAGCAGCGCGTCGAAATGCGCCAGTAATTCAGATCGCTGGATGCTCATGCCGCCGATTGTGCCCAAGCACCGCCAGTGCCTGCGGCAAACACGCGATAATTGCCTTTTGCCCACCAGGGCCGCCCTCCACCGCATCATGAAACGCTATTGGTTGCTGTTTTCCCAAGCCGTGACGGTGCTCGCCGCCGCCTATTTCGTCGTCGCCACGCTGCAGCCCGGCTGGCTGCAACGCGGCGCGACCACCAGCGGTGCCGGCATCTCCCTCATCGAGGCACCACCCAGCACGGGCGCCCAGCCCGCGGCCGGCAGCTTCAGTGCCGCGGCGCGCAAGGCGGCTCCGGCCGTGGTCAGCATCAATACCAGCAAGGAGGTGCGCCACCCGCGCAGCAACGACCCCTGGTTCCAGTTCTTCTTTGGCGACCAGGGCGCGCAGGCGCAGACCGGCCTGGGCAGTGGCGTGATCATCAGCCCCGAGGGCTACATCCTGACCAACAACCATGTGGTTGAGGGCGCCGACGAGATCGAGGTCACGCTCACCGACAGCCGCCGCGCCAGTGCCACGGTGATTGGCACCGACCCCGACACCGACCTGGCCGTGCTCAAGGTGCAGCTGGACAAGCTGCCGGTGATCGTGCTCGGCGACTCGGACAGGCTCGACGTGGGCGACCAGGTGCTGGCCATTGGCAACCCTTTTGGCGTGGGCCAGACGGTCACCAGCGGCATCGTCTCGGCGCTGGGGCGCAACCAGCTGGGCATCAACACCTTCGAGAACTTCATCCAGACCGACGCGGCCATCAACCCCGGCAACTCCGGCGGCGCGCTGGTGGATGTGAATGGCAACCTGATGGGCATCAACACCGCCATTTATTCGCGCTCGGGCGGCAGCATGGGCATTGGCTTTGCCATCCCCGTGTCCACAGCCAAGCTGGTGCTCGACGGCATCGTGCGCGACGGTCAGGTGACGCGCGGCTGGATAGGCGTGGAGCCGGGCGAGCTGTCACCGGAGCTGGCCCAGACCTTTGGCGTGCAGGCCACGCGGGGCGTGATCATCACCGGCGTGTTGCAGGGCGCTCCCGCGGCGCAAGGCGGCATACGCCCCGGCGACGTGATCCTGAGCGTGGCCGGCAAGCCCACCGACAATGTCTCGCAACTGCTCACGGCCGTGGCCGGCCTGCAGCCGGGCAAGGCCGCCAGCTTCGAGCTGCAGCGTGGCGACAGGCAGCTGGAGCTGTCGGTGGTGCCGGGCACACGCCCGCGCATGCAGCAGCGCCGCTGAAATTTACTATTAAATTAATAGCAGCATGCGCTTGATGTGCGCGCGCAAACAGCTATTTTCATCAATATCAGGAGGTGGACTCCTGCGATTCCTCGGGCGCCTGCGTGTGGCGGATGAAGACCTGCGCCGCCCAGATGCCCACCTCGTACAGCAGGCACATGGGAATCGCCAGCGCCAGCTGCGACACTACGTCGGGCGGCGTGACGATGGCGGCGATCACGAAGGCGACGACGATGAAGTAGCCGCGAAAGCTCTTGAGCTTTTCCACGCTGACCACGCCCATGCGCGCCAGCACGACCACGGCAATGGGTACCTCGAACGCCAGGCCGAAGGCCAGGAACATGGTCATGACAAAGCCCAGGTAGGCTTCGATGTCTGGCGCGGCGGTGATGCTCTTGGGCGCAAAGCCCTGGATGAAGCTGAACACCTGGCCAAAGACGAAAAAGTAGCAAAACGCCACGCCGATGAAGAACAGCACGGTGCTGGAGACGACCAGCGGCAGCACCAGGCGCTTCTCATGCGCATACAGACCCGGCGCAACAAAGGCCCAGACCTGCCATAGCACAAAGGGCAGAGCGATCAGAAAGGCCGACATCAGCAGAATCTTCAAGGGCACCATGAAGGGCGAGATCACCGAGGTGGCGATCATGGTGGCGCCCTGGGGCAGGTGCGCCACCAGCGGCGCGGCCAGCAGGTCGTAGAGCTGGCCCGGGCCGGGGTAGAAGAACAGCGCGGCGGCGACAACCCCGATGGCGATCATGGCCTTCACCAGGCGGTCGCGCAGCTCCATCAGGTGCTGCACGAAGGGCTGCTCGGTACCGGCGAGTTCGTCTTCAGGGTTCGGTGTTTCAGGCATGGCGGGGCAGGTGGTCGGCTTGGCGCCGGCCCAGGCTGCACGACGGGCGGTGCAGCCATTCAAAGGGGGTCAATGGAATTTTTGGGGCCGAAAGCGCGCCACGCGCGCCGCACCCGACTGGGCCTTGGTGCGCACGCCGGCACGCGCCTTGTACCACTGGGGCATGGCGCCGCGCTTGAGGCGCCAGTTCTTGCCCGGGTGCTTGTAGGCAGGAACCACGGAGGACAGCTCTTGCGCGCCGGATGGCTCGCCCAGCGGGGCGAAGTCTTCACCCAGGCTGCTTTCCATGTCCTTCTGGAAGTCGCTGGCGCTGGTCTGTATGGATTGCTCCACGTCGCGCGCGGCACCCTCCACCGTATCCTTCATCTTGCGCAGCTCGTCGAGCTCCATGGAGCGGTTGACCTCGGCCTTGACGTCGGACACATAGCGCTGCGCCTTACCCAGCAGGGTGCCGACGGTGCGCGCCACGCGCGGCAGCTTCTCCGGGCCGATGACGATGAGAGCCACGGCGCCTATCAGCGCCATCTTGGACAGGCCAATGTCGATCATGAAAAACGCTCAGCCGGCGCGCTCAGCTCTTTTGCTTGGCTTGCACGTCGATGGTGGTCTTGTCGGCGGCCGTGGTGTTGGTGACCTGGCCGGCAGGCGCGTTGGCACCCGCCTGCTCATCACTGCTGGCGCCCTCCTTCATGCCGTCCTTGAAGCCCTTCACGGCGCCGCCCAGGTCGGAGCCAATGTTCTTGAGCTTCTTGGTGCCGAACACCATGACCACGATCAGCAGCACGATGAGCCAGTGCCAAATGGAAAACGAACCCATGGAAATCTCCTAACGAATGCCTCACATTTTAGACCCGCCCCAGTCGCAACCGGCTTAACCCTTGCGGCTGCCCTGTGCTGCAGGTCAACCGCGCAACCAGGGGCGCGGGCCACCGATCACATGCATGTGCAGGTGGTGCACCTCCTGGCCGCCCTCGGTGCCGGTGTTCACCACGATGCGGTAGCCCCCGTCCGGATAGGGGTTGCAGCCCTGCTCAATGGCCAGTCTGGGGGCCAGCAGCATCATGTGGCCGAGCAGGCCGGCATGCTCGGGCGTGGCGGACGCCATGGAAGGCAGGTGCAGCTTGGGCACGATGAGGAAATGCACCGGCGCCCAGGGGTGTATGTCATGAAAGGCGAAGACCTGTTCGTCCTCGTAGACCTTCTTCGACGGGATCTGGCCGGCAATGATCTTGCAGAAAAGGCAGTTGGGGTCGTGCATGGAGCGGCTATGAAGCAAAGCAGCGAAAACAGTCAGTGATTGTCGGTCAAATGCAATGTGTGCTGCACGCCCACGTCGCGGCGGTGGCGTCGCAGCCATTGCTTGCCCTGGGTGCGCCCCAGCTCGAACAGCTGGCGCACAAAGGCCATGTCGGCGCGTGACTTGCTGGCGTCGCCAAACGGCGCCAGCACGCGGCCGCCATCGATGCGGTGCATGCGCATGCTCTTGTAGTGCTGGGGATCGAGCCGCCCCTCGGCCAGCAGGCGGCGCACGAAGTCGATGGCGCGCAACTCGCCCAGCAGGCTGGCGTTGAAGGTGACCTCGTTCATGCGCTCCATGATCTCCGGCGCGGTATCGGGCAGGTCAGGATGTTCTATCGGGTTGATCTGCACCAGCAGCACGTCGGCACATTGCGTCTGGTAGATCAGCGGGTACAGCGCCGGGTTGCCGGAGAAGCCGCCATCCCAGTAATGCTCGCCATCGATCTGCACCGCCTTGAACAAAAGCGGCAGGCAGGCCGAGGCCATGACGGCGTCGGCCGACAGGCGCGCGCCCGAGAAGATCTCGCCGCGTCCCGTGCGCACATTGGTGGCGCAGACGAACACCTTGGGCACCAGCGCATGGCGCGCATAGCACAGGGCGTCGAAGTCCACCACGCGCTCGAGCAGGCCGCGCAGCGGGTTGATGCCCAGCGGATTGGTCTGGTAGGGCGAGAGCCACTGGCTCAGCATGCCCAGGAACGGGTTGCCCTGCAGCGGCACGCCCCACAGCAGGCTGCCCATGGTGCCCACGCCTTCCCACAGCTGCGCGAGCGTCTGACGCGCGAGGGCGCAGCCGGCCTGGTGCGCCTCATGGGCATCCTTGTGCTGCAACGCTGCCTGGGCAAAGCCATGGGCCAGGGCCACGGCATTCATGGCGCCGGCGCTGGTACCGCTGATGCCCTCGAAGGTAAAACCGCCGTCTTCAAGCAGCGCGTCCAGCACGCCCCAGGTCAGCGCCCCATGCGAGCCGCCGCCCTGCAGCGCCAGATTCAGCGGTGGCGTGGCTGCGACTTCAGACATCGATGGCCTGGCCCTTGTTCATGGCCACCATGCCGCGCACGATGCGGTACAGGAACCATATCGAGATCAACCCCCAGGCCACCCAGCCCGGGAACACGAAGAACAGCCACAGCGGCGCCGTCACCACATACAGCACGCCGGCCCAGAGCACGGTGCTGATGCGCCAGGAGAAATGACTGGCCTGCCAGGTCCCCTCGGCATCGCCCTTTTTCACCAGGTCGATGACCAGCGCGATGATGAGCAGCGCCACGCCGGGCTGGGCGCCGGGCATGACGGCGCCCACGGCCACGATCAGGTGCAGGATGTAGCTCACCCAGCCTATGGTCTTGAGGCTCTCCGCCCGCTCGTCGGGCTCCATGTCGATGATGTCGTTGCTCACGGTGCCTCTCCTTCTTCCAGGGCGCGGCCCGCCACCTTGCGCAGCGCCTTTTCCTCGATGCCGCTGGTGCCCTCGCGGCGCTCGAGCTCGGCGATCACGTCGGCCGGGGCGAGGCCGTAGTGGGCCAGGGCAATCATGGAGTGAAACCACAGGTCGGCCACCTCATACACCAGCTTGGCGGGTGCGGCGCCGTGATCCACGTCCTTGGCGGCCATGACCACCTCTGTGGCCTCCTCGCCGATCTTCTTCAGGAAGGCATCGGGCCCCTTGTGCAGCAGGCGCGCGACATAGCTGGCCTGCGGGTCGCCGCCATTGGCGCTCTTGCGGCTCTCGATCACGGCGGCCAGGCGGGCGAGGGAGTCAGTGCTGGACATGGGCTTTACTTGTAGATGGACTCGGGGTCTTTCAAGACCGGATCGACGGCCTGCCAGGCGCCGTCCTTGAGGACGCTGAAGAAACAGCTGTGCCGCCCGGTGTGGCAGGCGATGCCAGGCTCATGGCCCAGCTGCGTGACCTTGAGCAGCACCACGTCGCTGTCGCAATCGAGGCGCATCTCGTGCACCTGCTGCACATGGCCTGATTCTTCGCCCTTGAACCAAAGCCTGCCGCGCGAGCGGCTGTAGTACACGGCGCGGCCCAGCTCGGCCGTCCTGGCCAGGGCCTCGCGGTTCATCCAGGCGAACATCAGCACGTCGCCGGTGGCGGCCTCTTGCGCGATCACGGGCACCAGGCCCTGCGCGTCCCATTTCACTTGATCAAGCCAGTTCATGACGCCATTGTCGTGCTTTGGCACGGCACCAGTATTACTATTATTTTTATAGCTTTTTGCGCTTGATACATAAGTGCTACAGCCATATTTCATTGGAATAGTTTAAAGCCGCACGGGAATGCCGCGCGCGTGCATATGCTCCTTGGCCTGGCGCACGGTGAACTCGCCGTAGTGAAAGATGCTCGCCGCCAGCACGGCATCGGCCCCGCCGATGCTCACGCCATCGGCCAGGTGATCCAGGTTGCCCACGCCGCCCGAGGCAATCACGGGCACGTCGACGGCGTCGCTCACGGCGCGCGTCAACTGCAGGTCAAAACCGCTCTTGGTGCCGTCGCGATCCATGCTGGTCAGCAGGATCTCGCCCGCGCCGCGGCGCGCCATGTCCACGGCCCAGCGCACAGCGTCCAGTCCGGTGTTCTGGCGCCCGCCGTGGCTGTACACGTCCCAGCCCGCGCCGCGCTCGGCCAGATCCTGGCCCTGGCGGCGCTTGGCGTCTATGGCCACCACGATGCACTGCGCGCCGTATTTGTCGCTCGCCTGGTTGATGACCTCGGGGTTGGCGATGGCGGCCGAGTTGAAGCTGGTCTTGTCCGCCCCGGCGTTCAAGAGGCGCCGCACATCCTGCACGGTGCGCACGCCGCCACCCACCGTGAGCGGAATGAAGACCTGGCTGGCCACGGCCTCGATGATGGGCAGGATCAGGTCACGCCCGTCGCTGGTGGCGGTGATGTCCAGGAAGGTGAGCTCGTCAGCGCCCTGCTCGTTGTAGCGCGCGGCGATCTCCACCGGGTCGCCGGCGTCGCGCAGTTCGACAAAGTTGACGCCCTTGACGACGCGACCACCGGTCACGTCCAGGCAGGGAATGATGCGTTTGGCAAGCATGGCAATGGTTTCACGACTGGGGCGGGCAAGATAGCACGACTCAGGCGCCCTGCAGCTGACGCGCCACGCCGTCCTGCCAGCGCCAGGCGTCCTGGCACATGGCCTGCACGTCACGCGTTGCGCGCCAGCCCAGCAGGCGCTCGGCCAGGCTGGGGTCGGCCCAGCAGGCGGCTACATCACCGGCGCGGCGCGGCCCGATCTGGTAGCGCACCGGGCGACCGCTGGCGGCCTCGAAGCCGCGCACCATCTCCAGCACCGACACCGGCCGGCCCGTGCCCAGGTTCACCGTCAGCAGGCCCGGGTGCTGGCGCAGGTAGCGCAGCGCCGCCACATGGCCCTCGGCCAGGTCGCAGACATGGATGTAGTCGCGCTGGCCCGTGCCGTCGGGCGTGGAGTAGTCATTGCCCCAGACGTTCAGGAACTCGCGCTGGCCGCTGGCCACCTGCGCCACATAGGGCAGGAGGTTGTTGGGCACGCCCTGCGGGTCTTCTCCGATCAGACCGCTCTCGTGCGCGCCCACGGGGTTGAAGTAGCGCAGGCGCGCAATGCGCCACTGGCCTGGCTCGCTGGCGTCCAGGTCGGCCAGCATCTGCTCCATCATCAGCTTGCTCCAGCCATAGGGGTTGGTGGCCGAGAGCGGAAAGTCCTCGCGAATGGGCAGGCTGGCGGGGTCGCCATACACCGTGGCCGAGGACGAGAACACCAGCTGGCGCACACCGGCCCGCTGCATGGCCTGCAGCAGGGTCACGGTACCGGCGACGTTGTTCTCGTAATAGCGCAGGGGCTCGCGCACCGACTCACCCACCGCCTTGAGCGCGGCGAAATGGATGACGGCAGAGATTTTGTTGTTCGCAAACAACTGCTTCAGCAAGGCTGCATCGCGTATGTCGCCCTCCACGCACTCGGGCGCCTGCCCGGTGATGCGCCCAATGCGCTCCAGCACCGACGGGCGGGTGTTACTGAAGTTGTCCAGCACCAGGCAGGACTCGTTCGCCTGCGCCAGCGCCACACACATGTGCGAGCCGATATAGCCCGCGCCTCCGGTCACCAGGATCAAAACACCCTCCTTGGGTTGCACTACTCGCGAATATTGTCGCTGACGCGGCTGTCAACTCCCGTCACTGCCACGCCGAAGGTGACTGCTGACTCAGAGACTGAGAGTTTTTTGATTTCTACTGGAAACCGCAACTTCGCAGGCCGAAAGCGCCACCGACCTGCACTACGACTACGCAAGCAACACCGGGAACCCGTGGGCGGCGCTGCCCCGTTACTGGACTGTGATGCTGGACACGGTGGATGCGCTCAACAGGGGCCGCGCCCTGCCGAGCTGCTGACGCATCAGGCCCCGGCCAATTCGTCGGCGCGCGCCTGGGCGGAGGCAAAGTCCAGATCGCCCGAGTAGATGGCGCGCCCGCAGATGACACCCTCCACCCCCTCGATCTCGACCTCGCAGAGTTTCTCGATGTCAGCGATGCCGGCCAGGCCGCCCGAGGCGATGACGGGGATGGACAGCGCCTGCGCCAGCCGCACCGTGGCCTCGATGTTGATGCCCGAGAGCATGCCGTCGCGGCCGATGTCGGTGTAGATGATGGATTCGACGCCCCAGTCCTCGAACTTCTTCGCCATATCGACGACGTCGTGGCCGGTCAGCTTGCTCCAGCCATCGGTCGCCACCTTGCCGTCCTTGGCGTCCAGGCCGACGATGATGTGGCCGGCAAAGGCGCTGCAGGCGTCCTTCAGAAAGCCCGGGTTCTTCACCGCAGCGGTGCCGATGATGACGTACTCCAGCCCGGCATCGATGTAGCGCTCAATCGTGTCCAGGTCGCGTATGCCGCCGCCCAGCTGCACCGGGATGTCCGCGCCCACCTCGGCCAGGATGGACTTGATGGCGGCCTTGTTCTTGGGCTGGCCGGCAAAGGCGCCGTTCAGGTCGACCAGGTGCAGGCGGCGTGCGCCGGCATCCAGCCATTTGCGCGCCATGGCGGCGGGGTCTTCGCCAAAGGTGGTCGATTGGTCCATGTCACCTTGCTTGAGGCGTACGCAGTGGCCGTCCTTGAGGTCGATGGCGGGGATGAGCAGCATGGTCTGGGAGAGATTGAGCGTTGAGCGTTGAAGGTTGAGCGATATGCAATGTGGGTATCGCAAAACGCTCAACCCACAACGCACCACCAGTCAGTCAGGGCTTCCAGTGCAGGAAGTTGCGGTACAGCGCCAACCCATGTTCGGCACTCTTTTCCGGGTGGAACTGGGTGGCAAAAATATTATCGCGCGCGATGGCCGCGGCAAAGGGCGCACCGTAGTCGGCCTGGCCCGCGCAATGCGCCGGGTTGGCCGGGCGCGCGTAGAAGCTGTGCACAAAGTAGAAGTAGCTGTCGTCCGGCACGCCGGCCCACATGGCATGCAGCTGGCCGCCATGGCGCATCTGACGCACGCGGTTCCAGCCCATCTGCGGCACCTTGAAGCGGCTGCCGTCGGCCTGGGTGCGGCCGGCCAGGTCGAACTTGAGCACCTCGCCCGGGATCAGGCCCAGGCCGGCGACGTCGCCCTCGGCGCTGTGGTCCAGCAGCATCTGCATGCCCACGCAGACGCCGAACAGCGGCTTGGTGGCCGCGGCCTCCAGCACCGATTCGAGCAGGCCGGATTCGCGCAGCTCGCGCATGCAGTCGGGCATGGCGCCCTGGCCGGGCAGCACCACGCGGGCGGCGGCGTGCACCACATCAGGATCGGCGGTGACGGCGACATGCCAGCCGCTGCCCTGGGCCGCGGCCTGCACGGCCTGGGAGACGGAGCGCAGATTGCCCATGCCGTAGTCCACGATAGCCACGGTTTTTACTATATTATTCATAGCTGTTTGCGCTTGATAGATAAGCGTTACAGGCCATTTTGACTTGAATGTTTACAAGGAACCCTTGGTGGACGGTATGACGCCCCCCGCGCGCGGATCGCGCGCCAAGGCATCGCGCAACGCGCGTGCGAAGGCCTTGAACACCGTCTCGCACTGGTGGTGGGCGTTGATGCCCTTCAGGTTGTCGATGTGCAGCGTCACGCCCGCGTGGTTCACAAAACCCTGGAAGAACTCGTAGGTGAGCTGGGTGTCGAAGCCGCCGATGCTGGCCGCCGTGAACGGAATGTGCAGGTGCAGGCCCGGGCGGCCGGAGAAATCGACCACCACGCGCGACAGCGCCTCGTCCAGCGGCACATAGGCATGGCCGTAGCGGCGTATGCCCTTCTTGTCGCCCACGGCGCGGGCAAAGGCCTGGCCCAGGGTGATGCCCACGTCTTCGACCGTGTGGTGGCCGTCGATGTGCAGGTCGCCATCGCAGTCCACGTCGATGTCAATCAGGCCGTGGCGCGCGATCTGGTCCAGCATGTGGTCGAAGAAGCCAATGCCCGTGTGCAAGTGGGCGGCGCCCGTGCCGTCAAGGTTGACGCGCACGCTGATGCGCGTCTCGGCCGTGTTGCGGCTGACCTCGGCGATGCGCTCGGCGCCAGGTTCGGGGTTGGAGGGTACGAGTGCGGAAGAAGTCATAGGGAGGCCTCAAGCGCCGCCAGCATCTGGGCATTGTCGGCAGGGCTGCCCACCGTCAGACGCAGGCAGTTCGCCAGCAGGAAATGCATTGTAGAAACGTTCTTGACGAGAACCTTGCGCGCCTTCATGCCCTCGAAGGCGCTGGCCGCATCGCGCACGCGCAGCAGCACCATGTTGGCCTGGCTGTCCCACACTTTTTGCACGCCGGGCATGGCACGCAACAGCGGCACGATGCGCTCGCGTTCGGCGCGGATCTCGGCGGCCTGGGCGGCGAAGACCTCGGCATGCTCCAGGGCGAACAGCGCCGCCTCGCAGTTGAGCACGCTGATGTTGTAGGGCGGGCGCACCTTGTCCACCTCGGCCACGAGCTGCCTCGGGCCTATCAGGTAACCCAGACGCACACCCGCCAGGCCAAATTTGCTCAAGGTGCGCATCAACAGCACATGGCCGTTGCGCGCCGGCTCGGCCCGCATGCGCTCTATCCAGCTGCGGCTGGCAAAGGGCTGGTAGGCCTCGTCCATGACCACGATGCCACCCTGGGCGCCCACGGCGTCCACGATGCGCTGCACCGCGCCCTCGTCCCACAGCGTGGCCGTGGGGTTGTTGGGGTAGGCGATGAAGGTGATGGCCGGGCGGTGCTGGGCAATCGCCCCCAGCATGGCGGATTCATCCAGCGCAAAGTCCGCCGTGAGCGGCACGCCGACGAAGGACAGGCCCTGCAACTGGGCGCTCATGGCATACATGACAAAGCCCGGCACCGGCGCCAGCACCGTGGCGCCGCTCTGGGCGCAGGCCAGGGCCAGCAGGCTGATGAGCTCGTCCGAGCCATTGCCCAGCATCAGCGCGCAGCCCTCGGGCATGCCGGCGTGGCGCGCCAGCGCGGCGCGCAGCTCGTCGCCGCGCGGGCCGGGATAGCGGTTCAGCGCCAGGGCGCCCAGGCGCTGGCCCAGCTGCGCCTGCAGCGCGGGCGGCAGGGCAAAGGGGTTCTCCATGGCGTCCATCTTCAGCATGCCGTCGGCGCCCTGCACCACATAGGCGTGCATGGCGCGCACATCCGGGCGTATGCGCGCCAGCGCCGCCTGCTGCAAGGGGGTGGAAATTTCGTTCATTGCGGGTCTTTCTCCAATGCGGGCAAGGCCTGTTGCAGCGGGTGCCACACGGCCACGCCGGCAAACACCGCGCCATGCGGCAGGGCCAGGGTGAGCATGGCCGCGCAGCCGCTGTGCTGGGCGCAGGCGAGCTGCAAGCAGTCGCCAAAGGCGAGCGCATGGCGCGCTTCGATGGCCCAGGCGGTCTCCAGCGTCGCGGCGTCGGTCTTCCAGGGCGTCCAGGTCTGGTAGCGGCGCATGGCGGCGCGGGCGTCGCCGCGCGGCAGCGGTTGGGGCGCGGCCGTCACCTGGTCGTAGAACTCCACCAGCGCCTGGCATCCGGTGCGGCCGCTGCGCGTGCGCCAGAGCAGATCCAGCCAGTCCAGGCAGGCCTGGTAGAGCGCGCCGCCGGCCGTGTCCTCGGCCGCGATGAGCACCGAGGTATCGACGAACACCGGGTTCATGCGCCCTCCGCGGTTTTTTGGTTATTTTGGCCGCTAGTCCTTGCTGCGCTTGCGCGACGCGCTATTGACTTTGCTGCAACCTGGGCTTGCCAGCTGCGCTCATCCGTGCGCCAGGCCAGGTAGGCACGCTCGTAGGCGTCCTCACGCTGCATCATCTCGGCCATGAAGTCGCCCACCATGCGCGAGACGCTGGTGCCCCGGCGCGCCGCCTCGATGCGCGCCCATTCGAGCACGCTGTCTTCAACGGTGATGGTGAGGTTTTTCATGGCTCCATCGTACACGAAATTCGTGTTGCACGAATTTCGTGTTGATTTTAAGAATCAATCATTCGACCCCAGCTCGCTCTTCAGCCGTGCATATGCTTGCCCCTGCTCCTTGAGCTTTTCCTTCAGATCATCGTTCTTCTGTTTCAGCTGCAGGATCTGCCGCCTAAGCTCCTCCATTTCTGGCGACTCCTTGTCCGAGTTGTTGCCTGTGTTCTGGCACTGCTTGATCACACGATCCAGCGCGGGCAAATCCACCGCAGGCATCAGCGTGACTGGTGAGTACCTGTCCTGCACCATATCTGCGGGGACGCCGAGATAAGCGCACCAGAACGCATCCAGCCGCTCGCACAGCCTGAACCACAATTGAACGAAGTCAAGCTGTTGCTCCTGAATGCAACCCGCAAGCTCCGGCTCCATTTGCGGCTGGCGGCTGTCCAGTTTGTCCTTGCCAAGCGCAGCAAACGCTTGCGCATAGCTGCCGTGCCCATGCACCAGCTTGTTGCGCATGCCATTGAATAAAAAGGCAGCAGCGTCAGAGACACCCAGCAGCGCCGCCGTGGTGCTCTCTGTGAGTTGCCACACACCATCCATGGCCTCAACACAATTCATCAAGAGCATGTAGCGCGCTTCCAGCGAAGCATCCGCCTGTTTCCCCTCAAGGAAATATTTCAGTGCCCGGTACGCCTTGCTGAAACGGTCCCTCTCCATGTACACAAAACCGCGCATGACACTGTCGGGCAATGCAGAGCCCCAGCCATCGAGCAATGGCAGGTACGACGGTTTTCTGCATGCAGTGTGGCCAAAGAAACCAATCTTCCGCCCCTGAATCTGCAACACGGGCGCAAGCCTGCGTCCATGGATCAGCATCCATGCCGCGTGGATGCGCGGCTCCAGCGAGAAAAAATCTTCTTCCCCGAATGCGCACAACAGGCCGGATTGCGGGTGGTTGCAGCAAAAGGAAACAGCGGGCGTGTCGGCTGTGCGCTCCAAGGGAAGCGGTGCGCGCAAACCTGCCAATGCTCCGCCGAAATAGACCTGAAAAGGATGTGCGCGAGAAAGCTCATCATCCGCAATGAACTCAAGCTGCTGCGCCGACGGCGCCAACTCCAGGCGCCGCGTTTCTCTGGCCTCAGGCTCCAGCTCGCAATCAGTTAGCCCGCTCCACTCGGGCCATTCGGACAGCGGGTTGTTGCGGTACAGCCGCAACTCCTGCGCTCGTAGCTGCACCGTGGCTGCCGGGTCGCCAAGCACCACATTGCACAGGTGAATGGCGACAGACCTCCGCTCATCCACCAATGCGCGACAAACTGGATCTGTGGCGGGCAGGAACGCCTCCAGCCGCAGCGCTTGTGGGTCAAACCGTATCGGAACACGACACGCTGCAGTTGTCAGACCTGGTACCGTTACATCAGCATGGCCGGCAAAGATCGTCAGCAGCAAATGCGGCATACCACTTTCCATGGCTCCACTGCCTGATCAGCAGGATGAATGCCGTGTCGTCAACGCCCCCACCGGAAACGCCCGCAACACCGAGGCGATCAGGCTCTTGATGCGCTCCTCGTCCCACACCCAGCTGCGCTGGAAGTCGGGTAGCTGCAAGGCACCGCTGTGACAGTCTTCCAGCAGCTTGTGCAGGTAAAAACGGATTGGTTTGAAACGTCGATCCAGCCATGCAACAAATTCCTTCGCGCTAGTAGATATTGGCGCCCGAGCGCCATGATAGTGGCGGCTGAACATGGTTTCGCCCACTTGGCAACCCATACCAACCCAGCAATTCAACCACGAAAATTAAACGTCACACGTATAATTTTCGTGAATGCAACCATTGGACATCACACGCCATATCGAACCCCTGGTCGCCGACCGGCTGCGCCACGCCGCGCCTGCCGTGGTGCTGCTGGGGCCGCGCCAGGTGGGCAAGACCACGCTGGCCCGGCGCCTGGCCGCCAGCTGGCCGCAGGGTACCACCTATCTGGATCTGGAGCTGCCCTCCGACCGCCGGCGCCTGGAAGATGCCGAGGCCTATCTGCGCATGCAGGCGCCCAAGCTGGTGGTCATTGACGAAATCCACCGCGCCCCGGAAATCTTTGCCGTGCTGCGCGGCCTGATCGACGAGCGCCGCGCGGCGGGCCAGCGTTTTGGGCATTTCTTGCTGCTGGGCTCGGCCGCGCTGGATTTGATGCGCCAGTCCAGCGAGAGCCTGGCCGGGCGCGTGGCCTATCTGGAGATGGCGCCCGTCAATGCCCCAGAGGCCACGGCCCATGGCCTGCCCACCGATGTGCTGTGGAGCCGGGGCGGTTTTCCCGACAGCCTGCTGGCCGCCAGCGACGGCCTGAGCTTTACCTGGCGCCAGGATTTCATCCGCTCTTACCTGGAGCGCGACGTCCCCATGTTCGCGCCGCGCATGCCCGCCCAGGCTCTGGAGCGCTTATGGACCATGCTGGCGCACCAGCAGGGCGGGCTGCTCAACCAGTCGCAATTGGCCGCCAGCCTGGGGGTGAGCGCGCCCACCGTGGTGCGCTATGTCGATCTGCTGGTCGATCTGCAACTGGTGCGCCGCCTGAGCCCCTGGTCCACCAACGCGGGCAAGCGCCTGGTCAAGACGCCCAAGGTCTATGTGCGCGACAGCGGGCTGGTCCATGCCCTGCTGGGCCTGGAGACGCTGGACGCCGTGCTCGGCCACCCGGTGGCGGGCGCCAGCTTTGAAGGCCTGGCCATCGAAACCCTGGTGCACAGCCTGCCCGCCGGTAGCCGCGCGTGGTTTTACCGCACGCACGAAGGGGCCGAGGTCGACCTGCTGATAGAGCGCGGCGGCCAGCCGCAAATGGCCATAGAAATCAAACGCTCCAGCGCCCCGTCACTGGAGCGCGGCTTTGGCCAAGCCTGCCAGGATTTGAGCGTGCAGCAGCGCTGGGTGGTGTACCCGGGCACGGAGCGCTTTCCGCTGCGCCACGGCGCGCAGGCCATCGGCCTGGCCGACCTGGCCGGCGTGCTGCGGGGCGGCGCGTGATCGGGGCGCGGGCTTATTTCAGCCGCATCTCCGCCGCCCTTGCGTGTCCCTGCAGACCCTCGCCGCGCGCCAGCACGCTGGCGATGCGGCCCAGCACCTGGGCGCCGGCTTCACTCACCTCGATCAGGCTGCTGCGCTTTTGGAAGTCGTACACACCCAGGGGGGAGGAAAAACGCGCCGTGCCGCTAGTGGGCAGCACATGATTGGGCCCGGCGCAGTAGTCGCCCAGCGATTCGCTGGTGTAGGCGCCCAGGAAGATGGCGCCGGCATGCCTTAGCAGCGGCTCCCAGCGCTGCGGCTCGCGGCTGGAGACTTCCAGGTGTTCCGGCGCGATGCGGTTGGATATTTCGCAGGCCTCTTCCATGCTGCGCGTGTGGATCAGCGCGCCGCGGCCGGCCAAGGATTTGGCGATGATCTCGGCGCGCGGCATTTCGGGCAAGAGGCGCTCGATGGCGGCCTGCACGGCGGCGATGTAGTCGGCATCGGGGCACAGCAGGATGGCCTGCGCCAGCTCGTCGTGCTCGGCCTGGCTGAACAAATCCATGGCCACCCAGTCGGCGGGCGTTGTGCCGTCGGCCAGCACCAGAATTTCTGACGGGCCGGCGATCATGTCTATGCCGACCTGGCCAAAGACGCGCTTCTTGGCGCTGGCGACGTAGGCGTTGCCGGGGCCGGTGATTTTGTCCACCTTGGGGATGGTGGCCGTGCCGTAGGCCAGCGCGGCGACGGCCTGCGCGCCACCCACGGTAAAGCCGCGCGTCACGCCCGCGACGTAGGCGGCAGCCAGCACCAGCGGGTTCTTCTCGCCGCGCGGCGTGGGCACGACCATGATGATCTCGGGCACGCCCGCCACATGCGCCGGGATGGCGTTCATCAGCACGCTGCTGGGGTAGGCGGCCTTGCCGCCGGGCACGTAGATGCCGACGCGGTCCAGCGGCGTGACCTTTTGGCCCAGCAGCGTGCCGTCCGCGTCACGGTAGCTCCAGCTCTCGCCGCAGGCTTTTTTCTGCGCCTCGTGGTAGCTGCGCACGCGGGCGGCGGCGGCCGTCAGCGCGTCTTTTTGCTCGGCCGGCAGGCTGTCGTAGGCGGCTTTCAATTCGGCCTGGCTCAGCTCCAGCGCGGCCATGCTCTGTGCCTGCACGCCGTCAAAGCGCTGGGTGTATTCGAGCACCGCCGCGTCGCCGCGTGTCTGCACGTCGGCCAGGATGGCGGCGACACGCTCCTCGATGGCGGCGTCCTGCTCGGCCGACCAGTGCAGGCGGGCTGCAAAATCAGCCTCAAAAGTGGCTGAAGCGGTTGACAAGCGTGCGGGAGCAGCTACGAATTGCATAGTAAACCTGATCAATCCTGGGGCACGGCAGAGGCAAAGGCGTCGATGATGGGCTTGAGTCCGGCTTGCTTTAATTTCAGCGCGGCCTGGTTCACCACCAGGTGGCTGCTGATGTCCATGATGTGCTCGACCTCGACCAGGTCGTTCGCCTTGAGCGTGTTGCCGGTGGAGACCAGATCGACGATGGCGTCCGCCATGCCGGTCAGCGGCGCCAGCTCCATGCTGCCGTAGAGCTTGATCATGTCCACATGCACGCCCTTGGCCGAGAAGAAGTCGCGCGCGATGCTGGTGTACTTGGTGGCCACCTTCAGGCGCGAGCCCTGGGTGACGGCCTCCTGGTAATCAAAGCCATTGCGCACCGCCACGCTGACGCGGCACTTGGCAATCTGCAGGTCCAGCGGGCGAAACAGCCCCTGGCCGCCATGCTCGATGAGCGAGTCCTTGCCGGCCACGCCCAGGTCGGCGCCGCCGTATTCGACGTAGGTCGGCACGTCGCTGGCGCGCACCAGCACCACGCGCACATGGGGCTGGTTGGTGGCCAGAATGAGCTTGCGCGACTTCTCCGGGTCTTCCGTCACTGTGATGCCGGCGGCGGCCAGCAGCGGCAGGGTCTCGTCAAAGATGCGGCCCTTGGACAGGGCCAGGGTGATCATGCTCATGTGGAGAGTCTTTCGATGTCGGCACCCAGGCCGCGCAGCTTGTCCTCCATGCGGTCGTAGCCACGGTCCAGGTGGTAGATGCGGTCAACCAGGGTCTCGCCGCTGGCCACCAGGCCGGCAATCACCAGGCTGGCCGAGGCGCGCAGGTCGGTGGCCATGACGGTGGCGCCAGACAGCTGGGCGCCGCCGGTCACCGTGGCCTCGCGCCCGTCAATGGCGATATGCGCGCCCAGGCGCGAGAGCTCATTGACATGCATGAAGCGGTTTTCAAAGATGGTCTCGGTGACCGTGGACGTGCCCTGGGCCAGCACGTTCAGGGCCATGAACTGCGCCTGCATGTCGGTCGGAAAGCCCGGGTATTCGGTGGTGCGAAAGCTCTGCGCCTTCAGCAGCGCGCCGCCAGGGCTGCGCACGCGCATGCCGCCGTCCTCGGCGGTGACCTGCACGCCGGCCTCCAGCAGCTTGTCGATCACGGCATCCAGATGGTCGGCACGGGCGTGGCGCAAAAAGGCGTCGCCGCCGGTGGCGGCCACGGCGCACAAAAAGGTGCCGGCCTCGATGCGGTCGGCCACCACCTGGTGCGTGCAGCCGTGCAGCCGATCCACGCCCTGGATGCTGATGCGGCTGGTGCCATGGCCTTCGATCTTCGCGCCCATCTTGATCAGCATTTCGGCCAGGTCGGTCACCTCGGGCTCCTGGGCGGCGTTCTGCAGCACCGTCTCGCCCTCGGCCAGCGTGGCCGCCATCAGCAGGTTCTCGGTGCCGGTGACGGTGATCATGTCGGTGGAGATGCGCGCGCCCCTGAGGCGGCTTTGCCCCGGCGGCAGCTTGGCGATCATGTAGCCATGCTCGACCGTGATCTGCGCGCCCATGGCCTGTAGGCCCTTGATGTGCTGGTCCACCGGGCGCGAGCCTATGGCGCAGCCGCCGGGCAGCGACACCGTGGCCTCGCCAAAGCGCGCCAACAGCGGCCCCAGCGCCAGCACCGAGGCACGCATGGTCTTCACCAGCTCGTAGGGTGCCTCGGGGCTGAGCGCATCGTGCGCGACAAAGCTGATGCCGCCGCGCTCGCCATGGGTCTCGCTGGCCACGCCCATGTTGTCCAGCAGCTTGCGCATGGTGCGCACGTCATGCAGGCGCGGCACGTTGATCAGGTGCACGGGCTCAGCCGTGAGCAGCGCGGCGCACATCTCGGGCAGGGCGGCATTCTTGGCGCCGGAGATGACGACCTCGCCATGCAGTGGGCGGCCGCCATGTACCAATAGCTTGTCCATCGGGCAAATCTTTACTTCAAATTGAGCTACAGCGCTTATCCATCAAGCGCAAACAGCTATCAAAACAGGAGTATCAATCCTGCTGCGCCGCCGCCCATTCGGCCGGGGTGAAGGTCTTCATGGACAGGGCGTGCACCTCATCGCGCGCCATCTTGTCGCCCAGCGTGGCGTAGACGCGCTGGTGGCGCGCGATCGGGCGCTTGCCCTCGAACTCGGCCGAGACGATGACGGCGTACCAGTGGCGGCCATCGCCCTCCAGCGTGATGTGCTCGCAGGCCAGGCCGGCGCGGATGATGTCTTTGATGTGGTCTGCGGTCATGGCAAAAAATGTCAATCAGTTACGGATCTTGTAGCCGGTGCGCAGCAGGTGCAGCGCCAGCAGGCTGATCAGGGCCCAGGCCAGGCCGACGACAGCCAGGCTGACCCAGGGCGAGATGTCGCTCACGCCAAAGAAGCCATGGCGAAAGCCGTCGATCATGTAGAAAAACGGGTTCAGGCGGCTGGCCTGCTGCCAGAACGGGGGCAGCGAGTGGATGGAGTAGAACACGCCGGACAGAAACGTCATCGGCATGATGATGAAGTTCTGGAACGAGGCCATCTGGTCGAACTTGTCGGCCCACAACCCGGCAATCACGCCCAGCGTGCCCAGCAGCGCCGCGCCCAGAATGGCAAAGGTGAAGACCCACAGCGGCGCGGCAAACACCGGCCGGGCAAAGAACAGCGTCACGCCAAACACCCCCAGGCCGACGAGCAGCCCGCGCAGCACCGACGAGCCCACATAGGCGGCAAACCAGGCGCGGTGCGACAGCGGCGTGAGCAGCACGAACACCAGATTGCCCATGATCTTGCTCTGGATCAGGCTGGACGAGCTGTTGGCAAAGGCGTTCTGCAGCACGCTCATCATCACCAGGCCGGGCACCAGAAAGCTGGTGTAGCTCAGCTGCCCGTAGACCTGGACGCGGTTCTCCAGCACATGGCTGAAGATCAGCAGATACAGCACGGCCGTGAGCACGGGAGCGGCCACGGTCTGGAAGGCCACCTTCCAGAAGCGCAGCACCTCCTTGTAGAACAGGGTCTGCCAGCCGGTCATGCGGCCTGCCCTTCAGCGGCGGCGTTCATGACCTGCAGGAACACGTCCTCCAGGTCGGCGCGGCGTATCTCCACATCCTCGGGGGCGATGCCGGCCTGGCGCAGCGCCGCCAGGTGCTGCTCGATCTCGGCCGCGTCCTGCGCCGGCAGCTGCACGATGCGCCCGGTGACGCGCGCCAGGGCGGCCAGGGCCGCGGGCAGCGGGGTATCGGTCTTGAACTGCAGCACGCTGACATTGGTGCTCTTGAGCAATGCCGAGGTGCTGTCCAGCGCCACCACGCGGCCATTCTTCAGCATGGCGATGCGGTGGCACAGGGCCTCGGCCTCTTCCAGGTAATGCGTGGTCAAGAGCACCGTGTGGCCCTGCTTGTTGAGTTTGGCGATGAACTGCCACAGGGTCTGGCGCAGCTCCACGTCCACGCCGGCCGTGGGCTCGTCGAGCACGATGATGGGCGGCTTGTGCACCAGCGCCTGGGCCACCAGCACGCGCCGCTTCATGCCGCCCGACAGTTGCCGCATGTTGGCCTGCGCCTTGTCGGCCAGGCCCAGGCTCTCCAGCAGCTCATCTATCCAGGCGTCGTTGTTCTTCACGCCGAAGTAGCCCGACTGCAGGCGCAGCGTCTCGCGCACGTTGAAGAAGGGGTCGAACACCAGCTCCTGCGGCACCACGCCCAGGCGGTGGCGGGCGGCGGCGAAGTCGGCCTGCACATCGTGACCCAGCACCGTCACGCGCCCCTGGCTGGCGCGCGACAGGCCGGCCAGGATGCTGATCAAGGTGGTCTTGCCGGCGCCGTTGGGGCCAAGCAGGCCGAAGAATTCACCCTCCTCGATGTCCAGGCTGACACCGTGCAGGGCCTGGAACGGCCCCCTGGACGTAGAGAAGGTTTTGGAGACGGATTGGAAGGAGACGGCGGACATGGGAACCGGTCATTCTAGCTGCCGCCCCCTGGCGGGGCCTGGCCCGCAGGGCAAAGCCCTCAAACGGCGGGCAGTAGCTCCTGCACGCCGTACAGGCCGGCCAGACCCGCCAGCGCCGGCGGCAGCGCCTTGACCATGAAGCCCCGGCCCTCAAACAGGGCCGCGCGGCGGCATTCCAGCAGCACCGCCAGTGCCGACGAATCGAAAGTGGCCAGGGCGCCCGCATCCACCACCACCAGCGGCTCGCGCTGCGCCTTGAGTGCCTGCAGCAGCATGCGCAGGCTCACCGAGGCCTGGCGGTGCGTGAGTTCGGTGGGTAGCACCAGCATGCAGACCCCGGCGCCGTTACCTGGCACCGGCGACACCGGTGGCGGCCCCGGCATTGGCCTTGTTGCGCGCGGCCAGGGCATCGATCAGCCCGTTCACGCCCTTGGCGTTGATCTCCTGCGCGAACTGGGTGCGGTAGGTTTCCACCAGCCACACGCCGAGCACGTTCAGGTTGTAGATCTTCCAGCCGCTGCCCTGGCCGGGGGTTTTCTCCAGCCGGTAGTCCAGCTGTACCGGCTCGCCGCGGCCACGGATCTCGGTACGCACCAGCACGTCCTTGTCCTCGGGCGCGGCGCGCAGCGGCCTGACGACGATGGACTGGTCGCTCACCTGGCTCAGCGCGCCGGAGTAGGTGCGGATCAGCAGGGTCTTGAATTCGTCCTGCAGGCGCTGCTGCTGCTCGGGCGTGGCCGAACGCCAGGCCGGGCCCACGGCGGCGGCCGTCATGCGGCGGAAATTCACATGCGGCAGGATGGTCTTGTTCACCAGCACCATGATCTTGTCCACGTCGCCGGCCTTGATGGACTTGTCGCCTTTCACGGTCTCCAGCACATCGCTGGACAGGCGCTTGATCAGTGCATCGGGTGCCTCGTCGGCGGCCAGCGCGGCCGGCGCCCAGCCCAGCCAGGCGGCAGCGGCCAGCGCGGCGGCTGATTGCGTCAGGGTACGGCGATTCATCATGGCAGGAGTCCTTGGAGTTTTTATCGATTGTGCGAACAGCAGCATGCGCGCATTGCGTCGCGCGCATGTGCGAGTGCAAACAAGTGCAAGCGTCAGTAATCTTCGGGCAGCTTGCCGCCCTGGTCGTCGTCCGCGCCGGCGTCGCCTGGGTTGCGCAGCTTGAGGTACACGTCGCGCGTGAAGCTGTAGGGGTCGAGCGCCGCCTCGTCGAGCACCGTGGTCGCGCCCAGCAGCTGCGCACGCTTGTCGATGAAGCGCAGGCCATACAGGCTGTTGCGCACCGGCACGTCATGCACATGGTCGACCAGGTCGCCCACCATGTAGTCCACCGGCAGGGCCGCCGTATCGCGCACCGTGGACGGGCCCAGCAGCGGCAGCACCAGGTACGGGCCCGTGGGCACGCCCCAGCGGCCCAGCGTCAGGCCAAAGTCCTGCCGGTGGCGCTCCACACCCATCTCGCTGGCGATATCCAGCACCCCGCCCAGGCCCAGCACGCTGTTGACGCTGAAGCGCACCATGCTGTCGTAGGCCTCCAGAGGGCGCAGCTGCAGCAGGTTGTTGACGAAGGACCAGGCATCGCCCAGGTTGGCAAAGAAATTGCCCACGCCGGTGCGCAGCGGCTGCGGCGTGGCGTCGCGGTACAGCGTGGCCACGGGCTTGAGCACGGCCTTGTCCACGTTGTCGTTGAAGGTCGTCATGCCGCGGTTGTAGGGTTCAAAGGGATCGGCCGGGTTGGCGTGCGGGCCGCTGGCGCAGCCGCCGAGCAGCGCCGCGCCCAGTGCCAGGGCAGCCACGCGTGCGGCCCAGGCGGTGAATCGTGCATGGGTGGTCATTTCTTGCCTCCTGCACCAGCGGCGCTTTCTTCCGCCTTGCCATAGAGGAACTGGCCAATCAGGTTTTCCAGCACCACGGCGGACTGCGTAGCCGTGACGGTATCACCTTCGGCCAGGTTGTGCTCGTCGGCGCCCGCCTCTATGCCTATGTACTGGTCGCCCAGCAGGCCGCTGGTCAGAATCTTCAGCGAGCTGTCCTTGGGGAACAGGTAGCGCTTGTCCAGCTCCAGCGCCACGCGCGCCTGGAAGGTTTTATCGTCAAAGGTGATGGCCTGGACCCGCCCGACAACCACGCCGGCACTGCGCACCGCGGCCTTGGGCTTGAGGCCACCGATGTTGTCAAAGCGCGCCGTGACCACATAGCCCGAGCGGAAGTTGAGGCTGAGCAGGTTGGCCGACTGCAAGGCCAGAAAGACCAGCGCCGCGCCGCCCAGCAGGACGAACAGGCCTACCCAGAGATCGTTCTTGGAATGCTGCATGGTGAAATTCCTTGGCGGCTGTGATGGCCGCCGCTCAAATACTGAACATCAGCGCCGTGAGGACAAAGTCCAGCCCCAGCACGGTGAGCGAGGCCATGACCACGGTGCGCGTGGTGGCGCGCGACACGCCCTCGGGCGTGGGCTTGGCCACATAGCCCTGCAGCACGGCGATGAAGGTGACGGCCACGCCAAAGGCCAGGCTCTTGACGATGCCGTTGCCCACGTCCTTGAAGACATCGACGCCACCCTGCATCTGGCCCCAGAATGCACCGGCGTCCACGCCAATCAACACCACGCCGACCAGCCAGCCGCCGATCACGCCGACGGCGTTGAACACCAGGGCCAAGAGCGGCATGGCGATCACCCCGCCCCAGAAGCGCGGCGCCAGGATGCGCCGCACCGGATCCACGGCCATCATCTCCATGGCCGAGAGCTGCTCGCCCGCGCGCATCAGGCCGATCTCGGCCGTCAGCGAGGTGCCGGCGCGGCCCGCGAACAGCAGCGCCGTGATCACCGGCCCCAGTTCGCGCACCAGCCCCAGCGTGACCACCAGGCCCAGCGAATTGGCCGAGCCATAGAGCTGCAGTACGTTGTAGCCCTGCAGCGCCAGCACAAAGCCGACAAACAGGCCCGACATGGTGATGATGGACAGCGAATAGTTGCCCAGAAAATGCACCTGGTCGCGCACCAGGCCAAAGCGGCGCATGGCCGGGCCGAACAGCGCCACCAGGCGCGCGAACAGGCGCGCGCCCATGCCGATGTCGGCCAGCTTGCTGCGCACGGCATAGCCCAGGTGCGAGGGGCGCCACCAGCTCATGCATCACCTCCGCCCTGGCTGCCCATGCCGACCGGACCGAAGTCCTGCGCCACGCTGGGGCCGGGGTAATGAAACGGCACCGGCCCCGTGGGCAGCGCATGCACGAACTGGTGCACCAGCGGATCCTGGCTGGCACGCACCTCGTCCGGCGTGCCCTGGGCGGCCACGGTGCCGGGGCCGAGGATGATGACCTGATCGGCCAGGCGGAAGGTCTCCTCCAGGTCGTGCGAGACGACGATGGTGGTCAGCCCCATGGCGTCGTTGAGCCGGCGAATCAGCTGCGCCGCCGTGCCCAGCGAGATCGGATCAAGCCCGGCAAAGGGCTCGTCATACATGATGAGCTCCGGGTCCAGCGCCACGGCCCGCGCCAGCGCCACGCGCCGCGCCATGCCGCCCGAAATCTGGCTGGGCATCAGATCACGCGCGCCGCGCAGGCCCACGGCGCCCAGCTTCATCAGCACGATGTCGCGCACCAGTTCCTCGGGCAGGTCGGTGTGCTCGCGCAGCGGAAAGGCCACGTTGTCGAACACACTCATGTCGGTGAACAGCGCGCCGAACTGAAACAGCATGCCCATGCGCCGGCGCGCGGCGTAGAGCTGCTCCATGCCCATCGCGCCCACATCCTGGCCGTTGACCAGCACCTGGCCCTGCTGGGCGCGCTGCTGCCCGCCGATCAGGCGCAATATGGTGGTCTTGCCGCCGCCCGAGGCGCCCATGATGGCCGTGACCTTGCCACGCGGCACGGTCAACGACAGGTCGCGCAGCACCACGCGCTCGCCATACCCGAAGGTGACGTTGCGCAGCTGCACGAGGGCATCGTCTGAAGAAGACATGGTTGTGGGCAAGGTGGCGGACAGCCGGCTAGGCCTGCCGCGCAAGAAAATGGCAAAGCCTTGCATCATAGGTGCAAACCCGCTGGCGCCATGGCACATCTTATGCATTTCAGCAACAACGCATATACTCTTGGGTTCGATTGAAATGCCCGCCCTGGGTTTTCAGGGCGGATTGCTGTCGGTGGTGCAGGGATGTCGTGGCGCATCCGGCACAGGCGAAGGCATGACCATGGCCCGGCAAACAGCTGGCCAACGGTCGCCCTGCCCCTCGCCTGGCATTCAGCACCCATGCCGGCAGCGCACCGGGTGGCATGCGCAGAGGAGCCCTGTCGGGCGCGCATGCCGTTTTTTGTCATGTCCCAACAAAAGAAGGGCCTGAGTGCAATGAAGAACTACCAAGCCGTCGTCCCCATCCAGCCCCCCGCCGTGGCCCGCAGCGCCACCGGCCTGCACCTGATAGGCGACCTCTATGGCTGCCTGTGCGACAGCCGCCTGATGCTGGACGCCCCGTATCTGGAGAATTTCTGCAGGGAACGCGTGGCCGCAGCCGGCCTGACCACAGTGGGCTCGCTGTTCCACAGTTTTGGCGAAGGCGGCGGCGTGACCGGCGTGGTGGTGCTGGCCGAGTCGCACCTGTCCATCCACACCTGGCCCGAGGCAGGCTACGTCACGCTCGACGTCTACGTCTGCAACTACACCGAAAACAACCGCCCCAAGGCGCAAAAGCTGTTCGACGACCTGCTGGCCGCGTTCAACCCGAACGACCCGCACCTGCACCGCGTCGACCGCGCCTGATCCCCCCATTCGCTGCCGCCTCCCCTGCCGCCGGGCATGGGGAGCTTTGTCCAATGCGTGCGCCGCACCTGCAGGGAGTCCCGCCATGAGCACCACGGCCATCCAACGTCTTGTCGCCGAGCGCCTGAACGCCGACTTCGGCATCTACCTCAGCGATGTGCGCCAGCTGGCCGAGCGCCAGTCGCCCTGGCAGCACATCGAGGTGTTCGAGAACCCGCAGTTCGGCCGTGTGATGCGCATAGACAGCGCCTTCATGACCAGCGAGCGCGACGAGTTTTTCTACCACGAGCCCATGGTGCACCTGCCGGCCATTGCCCACCCGGGCGTGCGCCGCGCGCTGGTGGTGGGCGGCGGCGACGGCGGCGCGGCCGAGGAGCTGCTCAAGCTGCCGGGCATCGAGCAGGTGGTGATGGCCGAGCTCGATGGCGAAGTGGTGGCCATGGCGCGCGAATGGCTCGCCAGCATCCACAAGGGCGCCTTCGACGACCCGCGCTTTGCGCTGCGCCTGGGCGATGCACGCGAGTTCATCGCCTCCACGCCAGAGCGTTTTGACCAGATCGTGCTGGATCTGACAGACCCGTTCGGCCCGGCGGTGGAGCTGTACACGGTGGAGTTCTATGCCGCCTGCCGGCGCATCCTGAACCCCGGCGGCGTGCTGTCGCTGCATCTAGGCTCGCCGATCCACCTGCAGGAGAGCATGCGCCGCATAGGCGCGTCGGTGCGCGCGGTGTTCCCCGTGTTTCGTCCCTATCTGCAATATGTGCCGCTGTACGGCACGCTGTGGGCCATGGCCATGGCATCCGACAGCACCGACCCGGCGCTGCTCACCGCCGCCGAGGTGGACATGCGCATTGCCGCGCGCGGCATCACCGACCTGCAGCTGTACAACGGCGCCACGCACCACGCGCTGCTGGCCCAGCCGAACTTCGTGCGCGCCCTCTTCGCCCAGGCGGCCGAGCCGCTGCGCAGCGGCGATCAGCTGGCCGATGTGCGCGACCCGGCGGAGCTGCCGCCGGTGCAGGTGACAATACAGCTATAAAAATAGTAGCTGTCTGCGCAATACCAACAAGTGCTACAGCCAAAAAACACCTGATTCACCGGGAGCGCCGGCGTCTCGCCGGCGTCCAACCCATCACAACATGTGCTGCAGAAAGGCGCGCGCGCGCTCATGGCCCGGATCGGCAAAGAACTCCGCCGCCGGGCGCGCCGTGATCAGCTCCCCCTGGTCCATGAAGGCCACGCGCTGCGCCACCTCGCGGGCAAAACCCATCTCGTGCGTGACCACCAGCATGGTCATGCGCTCCTCGGCCAGCTCGCGCATGGTGCGCAGCACCTCGCCGGTCAGCTCGGGGTCGAGGGCGCTGGTGGGCTCGTCGAACAGCATGATGTCGGGCTGCATGCACAGGGCGCGGGCAATGGCCACGCGCTGCTTTTGTCCGCCGGACAGGCGCGCGGGGTAGTTGTCGCGCTTTTGCGCCAGGCCCACCTTGGCCAGCAGCGCCTCGGCACGCGCAATCGCGGCATCACGCGCCACGCCCTGCACCACCATGGGCGCCGCTATCAGGTTCTGCAGTACGGTCAGGTGCGGGAACAGGTTGAAATGCTGGAACACCATGCCGGTCTTGGCGCAGATGCGGCGCACCTCGGCGTCCTGCGGGTAACGGCAATGGCCCGCGGCGTCGGTGCTGGCCAGCAGTTCACCCTCGATGGCGACCTGGCCGCTGTCTATCGTCTCCAGGTGGTTCAGGCAGCGCAGAAAGGTGCTCTTGCCCGAGCCCGACGGCCCGATGATGGCCACCACCTCGCCGCGCGCCACCGACAGCGACACGCCACGCAGCACCTCGTTGTGGCCGAAGCGCTTCTTCACGTCGCGCGCCTCGATCATGGGCACATCACTGGTCGTATTTGGCATAGCGTTGTTCCAGGCGCTGGAAGCCCCAGGTCAGCACCAGGGTCATGACGAGGTAGAAGGCGGCGGCGACGATGAACGGCGTGGTCGTGAAGTCCCGCTGGACTATGCCGCGCGCGGCGCGCAGCAGGTCGTTCAAAGCCAGCACGTAGATCAGCGACGTGTCCTTGACCAGGGTGATGGTCTCGTTGCTCATCGGCGGCAGGATGGAGCGCACCATCTGCGGCAGCACGATGCGGCGCATGGTCTGGCCGTAGCTCATGCCCAGCACCTTGGCGGCCTCGTACTGGCCGCGGTCCACCGACTGGATGCCGGCGCGGAAGATCTCGGCGAAGTAGGCCGCGTAGTTCAGCGCAAACGCCGCCACCGCCGCCGGAAAGTCCGGCAGGCGGATGCCGATCACCGGCACAAAGGGCAGCGCGAAGTAGATGAACAGCATCTGCAGCATCAGCGGCGTGCCGCGCATCAGCCAGATATAGCCATTCACCGCCCCCGACAGCGGCGCGAAGCGCGACACGCGCGCCAGCGCCAGCGCCAGGCCCAAGGGTACGGCCAGCGCCAGCGTGATGAAAAACAGCTTCAGCGTGACGACGGCGCCCTGCGCCAGCGGTCCGAGAAGGGAGAGAACGTAGTCCATGCGTATGGCCTCATGAACGCAAAACACCGGCAGGCCCAGGCAAGGCACTGCCGGTGCGGGCCACGACGGGCGTGGCGCGAGAACTTATTTGATGATGTTTTTGCCGAACCACTGCTCGGCAATCTTGGCGGCGGCGCCATCCTGCTTCATGTCGGCCAGGGCCTTGTCGATCTTGCCGTGCAGGTCGGTGTCGTCCTTGCGCAGGCCCACGCCATAGTCTTCGGTGCCAAAGTTCTCCTCCAGCACCACATACTGGTCGGGCTTCTTGGCCACGTAGTAGCGGCCCACCACCTCGTCCACCACCACGGCCTCCAGGCGGCCGGCGGACAGGTCCATCAGCGCCGTCACGTTGTCGCCAAAGGTCTTGAATTCCTTGAGCGACTTGAACACCGCCTCTTCCTTCTTCACCGCATCCACGGCACTGCTGCCCTCCTGCGCGCCCACCACCTTGCCGGCCAGGTCGGCGCGGGTCTTGATGGCCGAGCCGGCTGGCACGACGATGATCTGGTGGTTTTCCATGTAGGGCGCGGTAAAGGCGATGTTCTTCTTGCGCTCCTCGGTGATGGTCAGGCCGTTCCACAGCGCATCCACGCGCTTGCCCGACAGCTCGGCCTCCTTGGCGCTCCAGTCGATGGGCTTGAACTCGACCTCCAGGCCCAGGCGCTTGGCGGCCTCGCGGGCCATGTCGATGTCAAAGCCGACCAGCTCGTTCTTCTCGTCACGGAAGCCCATGGGCGGGAAGTTGTCGTCCAGGCCCACCACGATCTTGGTCACGGTGGCCGGCGCGGGCGCGGCGGCGGGAGCTGCGGGTTCTTGCTTGGAACAACCAGCAAGCACGGCGCCCAGGGTCAGCAGGGCTACGGCGGCAATCTTCTTCATGGTGAGCGTTTCTCTCAAGGAACAAGCGGGGATGAAAAATCGCCATGGCGCGCCATGGCGGGCAAACTGTGGATTGTCCCACGATGGCGCCACATCGCCGGGATAGCGGCTTTATGGGGCGCGGCGGCATGGCGGGAGCTATGGCAGCCTGCGCCAGGTGGGCGAGTCGCCCAGCAGAAAGGGCTGGTTGCACTCCACCAGCTCGCGCAGGTAGTCCCATAGCGCACGTACCCGCGCCAGCTCCCGGCGATCGGCCGGCGCCGCGAGCCAGAAGGTGCGCCGCAGATCCACTTCGTCGGGCAGCACCGGCACCAGCTCCTGGCCGGGCTCGGCCATGAAGCAGGGCAGCACGGCCAGGCCGCGGCCTTCGCGCACGGCGTTGTACTGCGCCACCACGCTGGTGCTGCGCAGGGAGCTGGACACATTGGGAACGATGTCGCTCAGATAGCGCAGCTCCTGGCTGAAGACCAGCTCCTCCACATAGCCGAAGAAACGGTGCGCGGCCAGATCCTGCAGGCGGCGGATGGGCGGGTGCTCCTGCACATAGCGCCGGCTGGCATACAGCCGCAGGCGGTAGTCGGTGAGCTTGCTGCACACCTGGCCCGCCCTTTCGGGGCGCTCGATGTTCACGGCCAGATCGGCCTCGCGCTGCGACAGGTTGATGAAGCGCGGCACGATGAGCAGCTCTATCTGTATCCCCGGATGGCGCTCGCAGAAATGGCTCAGGTGCGGCGCCAGGAAAAAGCTGCCGAAGCCCTCCGTCGCGCCCAGCCGCACATGGCCGGTGAGCATGTGGCTGTCGCCGCCTATGTCCTCGCCGACCAGCACCATGGAGCTTTCCATGCGCTCCACATGTTCGAGCAGGCGCTGGCCCGCGGGCGTGAGCAGGTGGCCGGCCGGCGTGCGCTCGAATAGCTGGGCGCCCAGCTCCTTTTCCAACCGGTGCAGGCGGCGCGTGATGGTGGAGTGATCCAGCTCCATGCGCCGGGCGGCCTCCTGCGCCGATTGGGCGCGCACCACGGCGAGGAACAGGCGCAGGTTGTCCCAGTTGATGCGGTCTATGGCCATGCTTGCGACATCGGTAGTGGTGCAAATTTGCATTGAGCATATGCCCCAATGCGCTATCCCTTTGCATAACTGTTGGCTTAGAGTGATCTGTGGCGTGGCCTTGGCCCCAACCCGAGGTCGCCGAAATCGCCAAGATCCATAACCCAGGAGACATTCATGCAACCCATTCGACATTCCCTCGCCCTGGCCGCGCTGGCGTTCTGCGTCGGCGCACAGGCCCAGATTTCCGACGACGTGGTGAAGATCGGCATCCTCACCGACATGGCTGGCCCCTACTCGGGCATGGGTGGCGCGGGCTCGGTGGTGGCGGCCAAGATGGCCATCGACGACTGCCTGAAGGCCGAATGCAAGGGCATGAAGATCGAAGTGGTCAGTGCCGACCACCAGAACAAGGCCGACATCGCCGCCACCAAGGCGCGCGAGTGGCTGGACCGCGACAAGGTCGATGCCCTGGCGGATCTCACCAACTCCGCCGGCGCCCTGGCGGTGCAAAAGCTGATCAAGGAAAAGGGCGGCATCGCCATGTACAGCGGCCCGGCCACCACGCGCCTGACCGAGGACGACTGCGCCGAGAACGGCTTTCACTGGATGTTCGACACCTATTCCTCGGCCGCCGGCGCCGCCGTGGCGTTGACCAAGGCCGGCGACAAGAGCTGGTACTTCATTACCGTGGACTACGCCTTCGGCCATTCGCTCGAAAAGGATGCGTCGGACATGGTCAAGGCCAATGGCGGAACGGTGGTGGGCAGCGTGCGCCACCCGCTGAACGCCAGCGATTTCTCCTCCTTCATCCTGCAGGCGCAGAACTCCAAGGCCCAAGTCATCGGCCTGGCCAACGGCGCGCAGGACACGGTGAACGCCATCAAGGCCGCGCGCGAGTTCGGCGTCACCGGCGCCAAGGGCCAGAAGGTGGCGGCGCTACTGATGTTTTTGACCGACGTGCATTCGCTCGGCCTGCGCCAGGCCCAGGGGCTGATGTTCTCCGAGGGCTTCTACTGGGACATGGACGACAAGACGCGCGCCTTCTCGGCCCGCTTCGAGAAGCTGCACAAGGGCTTCAAGCCGACCATGGTGCAGGCGGGGGTGTATTCCAGCGTGCTGCATTACCTGAAGTCCGTGGCCGCGGCCAAGACCGATGACTGGAAGGTGGTGGCGCAGAAGATGCGCGAGCTGCCCATCGACGACCCGGTGATGCGCAACGCCAGCATCCGCCCCGACGGCCGCGTGATCCACGACATGTATCTGTTCCAGGTCAAGACCCCGGCCGAGTCCAAGGGGCCGTGGGACTACTACAAGACCGTGAGCACCATTCCCGCCAAGGCTGCCTTCAAGCCGCTGGCCGACTCCACCTGCCCCCTCGTGAAGAAATAACCCCCAGGAGAGCGTCATGAGCACACCCACCACCATCCACCATTTCATTGGTGGCAAGCATTACCCGTCCAGCACCAACCAGTGGCGCGACGTGACCAACCCCGCGACGCAGGAGGTCGTGGCGCGCGTGCCGTTTGCCACGCGCGACGAAGTGGAGCTGGCCGTCGCCAACGCGCACCAGGCCTTCCAGACCTGGCGCAGCAGCTCGCTGGGCGCGCGCATGCGCATCATGCTCAAGCTGCAGCACCTGATACGCGAAAACACCGCCGAGCTGGCCCAGCTGATCACGCGCGAGCATGGCAAGACCCTGCCCGACGCCGAGGGCGAGGTGGCGCGCGGCCTGGAGGTGGTGGAGCATGCCTGCTCCATCACCACGCTGCAGCTGGGCGAAATTGCCGAGAACGCCGCCACCGGTGTGGACGTGTACAACCTGCTGCAGCCGCTGGGCGTGGGCGCAGGCATCACTGCCTTCAACTTCCCGGTGATGCTGCCCTGCTTCATGTTCCCCATGGCGATTGCCTGCGGCAACACCTTCATCCTCAAGCCCTCCGAGCAGGATCCCAGCTCGACCATGCGCCTGGTGGAGCTGGCACACGAGGCCGGCGTGCCGCCCGGCGTGCTCAACGTGATCCACGGCGGCCCCGAGGTCGCCGACATGCTGTGCGATCACCCGGACATCAAGGCCCTGTCCTTCATCGGCTCCACCCATGTGGGAACACATATCTACCGCCGCGCCAGCGAGGCCGGCAAGCGCGTGCAGTCCATGATGGGCGCCAAAAACCACTGCGTCGTCATGCCCGACGCGCCCAAGGAGCATGCGCTGAACAACCTGCTGGGCTCGGCCTTTGGCGCCGCGGGCCAGCGCTGCATGGCCAACTCGGTGGCCGTTTTCGTCGGGGCCGCGCGCGACTGGCTGCCCGATCTGGTGGCCAAGTCCAAGGCCCTGAAGGTCGGCCCCGGCAGCGACCGCAGCGCCGACCTGGGGCCCCTGGTGAACCCACGCGCCAAGGAGCGCGTGCTCGGCCTGATCGATTCCGGCGTCGCCCAGGGTGCCAAGCTGCTGCTGGACGGCCGCAGTCTGACCGTGCCCGGCTACGAGAAGGGCAACTTCGTCGGCCCCACGGTGTTTGCCGACGTGACCGAGACCATGGACATCTACAGCCAGGAGATCTTCGGCCCCGTGCTCAACGTGGTCTGCGTGGATACGCTGGAAGACGCCATCGCCTTCATCAACCGCAACCCCAACGGCAACGGCACCTCCATCTTCACCAGCAGCGGCTGGGCGGCGCGCAAGTACCAGCACGACATCAACGTGGGCCAGGTGGGCATCAACGTGCCGATCCCGGTGCCGGTGGCCTACTTCAGCTTCACCGGCTCACGCGCCTCCAAGCTCGGCGACCTGGGGCCCAACGGCAAGCAGGCCGTCCTGTTCTGGACCCAGACCAAGACCGTGACGGCCCGCTGGTATGAGGATCACGGCAGCGCCAGCGATGGCGTGAATACCACCATCTCGATGAAGTAGGACCGCGCCAGGCGGCCAGGAAGAAAGCGCCTATAGCTATAATTTAAATAGCTTTAGGCGCTTGTCACATAAGGCCTATTGGCCATTTTTATTCTTAACGCGGTAGGTCGCTGCGCCCCATCAGGAACTCATCGACCGCGCGCGCCGCCTGGCGCCCTTCGCGGATGGCCCAGACCACCAGCGACTGCCCCCGGCGCATGTCGCCGGCGGCAAACACCTTCGGAACACTCGTGGCGTAGCCACCGATGAAATCCACGCTGGCGCGGGCGTTGCCGCGTGCGTCTTTCTCGACGCCAAAGGCATCGAGCACGGCGGCCACGGGGCTGGTGAAGCCCATGGCCAGCAGCACCAGGTCGGCCTTGTATTCTTTTTCGGTGCCGGGCACCTCGGTGAACTGGCCGTTCTTGAACTCAACCTGCACGGTTTTCAGGCCCGTGACCTTGCCTTTCTGCCCGATGAATTCCTTGGTGGAGATGGCGAACTCGCGCACGCAGCCCTCGTCGTGGCTGGAACTGGTGCGCAATTTCAGCGGCCAGTAGGGCCAGACCAGGGGCTTGTTTTCCTGCTCGGGCGGCATGGGCATGACCTCGAACTGCGTCACGCTGGCCGCGCCGTGGCGGTTGCTGGTGCCGACGCAGTCGCTGCCGGTGTCGCCGCCGCCAATCACGATCACATGCTTGCCATCGGCACGGATCTGGCCCTTGAGCTTGTCGCCCGCGTTGACCTTGTTTTGCTGCGGCAAAAACTCCATGGCGAAGTGGATGCCGGCCAGATCACGGCCCGGCGCGGGCAGGTCGCGGCTTTGCTCGGCACCGCCGGTGAGCAGCACGGCGTCAAAGTCCTTGTGCAGCTGCTCGGGGGTGATGGTTTCCTTGGCCCAGTTGGTGACCTTGCTGTCTTTGCCCAGGCCGTCCTTCTCGGCGCCGACAAAGACGCTGGTGCGGATCACCACGCCCTCGGCTTCGAGCTGTTTCACGCGCTGGTCGATATGGCCCTTGTCAAGCTTGAAGTCGGGGATGCCGTAGCGCAGCAGGCCGCCAACGCGGTCGTTCTTCTCGAACAGCGTCACGCTGTGGCCCACGCGGGCGAGCTGCTGGGCGGCCGCCAGGCCGGCCGGGCCGCTGCCGACGATGGCCACCTTCTTGCCGGTCTTGCGCGCTGCCTTCTGCGGCGTGATCCAGCCCTCGGCCCAGGCCCGGTCGACGATGGCGTGCTCGATGCTCTTGATGCCGACAGCATCGCTGTTGAAGTTGAGCGTGCAGGCGGCCTCGCAGGGCGCGGGGCAGATGCGGCCGGTGAACTCGGGGAAGTTGTTGGTGCTGTGCAGCACCGTGCTGGCGCTCTTCCAGTCGCCGTGATAGACGAGGTCGTTGAAGTCCGGAATGATGTTGTTCACCGGGCAGCCGTGGTTGCAGAACGGTATGCCGCAGTCCATGCAGCGCGCAGCCTGGGTCTTGGCCTGGGATTGATCCAGGCCGATGACGAACTCCTTGTAGTGCTTGACGCGCTCGGCCGGGGCCGGGTAGCCCTCCTCGATGCGCTCGTATTCCATGAAACCGGTGGTCTTGCCCATGATTGTGGTGTCTTTCGCTGTGTCTGTGGGTGTTCTTGGGGTTGAACTCCCTCCCCTGCGTAGCGGGGAAGGGTGGGGGTGGGGGTGCCCGCTGGGGAAGCCACCCTCACCCCTGCCCTCTCCCGCCAGCGGGAGAGGGAGTTGCGTCCGGTCTACTTAGCCGCTATTACTTCTGTTTTAGGAGCTCCTTGCGCAGGCGTAGCCTGCTCTTCAAGCACTTTTCGCTCATACATCTCAACCAGGGCACGCTTGTACTCGGTGGGGAAGACCTTGACGAAGCGGCTGCGCGCGGCGGCCCAGTTGTCCAGCAGTTCGCGCGCGCGGCGGCTGCCGGTCTGGCGGCTGTGCTCCTCTAACAGCTTCTTCAGCTGCTCCTCGTCGGTCTGGCCCTTGTGCCAGTGGCCGGGGTCCATGCTGGCGACCTGCTCGTCGGCGGGCAGCACGCGCTCCAGGCTCACCATGGCCAGGTTGCAGCGGCCGTCAAAGCGCCCGTCCTCGTCGTAGACATAGGCTACGCCGCCGCTCATGCCGGCGGCGAAGTTGCGCCCGGTCTTGCCCAGCACCACCACGGTGCCGCCGGTCATGTATTCGCAGCCGTGGTCGCCCACGCCCTCGACGACCGCCGTGGCGCCCGACAGGCGCACGCCAAAGCGCTCGCCGGCCACGCCGGCAAAGAAGGCCTGGCCGCTGGTGGCGCCAAACATCACGGTGTTGCCGACGATGGTGTTGCGCGCCGCCTCGCCGCGGAACTCGTGGCTGGGGCGCACGACGATGCGCCCGCCCGACAGGCCCTTGCCGGTGTAGTCGTTGGCCTCGCCCATCAGATTCAGCGTGATGCCCTTGCACAGGAAGGCGCCAAAGCTCTGCCCGCCCGTGCCCTCGAAGTGGATGCGGATGCTGTCATCGGGCAACCCCTCGGGGTGCGCCTTGGTGACCGCGCCCGAGAGCATGGCGCCTACCGAACGGTTCACGTTGCGCGCCACCTCCATCAACCGCACCGGCTCGCCCTTCTGAATGGCGGGCTGGCAGCGCTCGATAAGCTTGACGTCCAGCGCCTTTTCCAGGCAGTGGTCTTGCGTCTCGACATGAAAGCGTGCCACGTCGGCCGGCACCTGCGGCTGGGCGAACAGGCGCGAGAAGTCCAGGCCCTGGGCCTTCCAGTGTTGCAGGCCACGGCGCATGTCGAGCAGCTCGGTATGGCCGATCAAGTCGTCAAACTTGCGCACGCCCAGCTGCGCCATGATCTGGCGGGCTTCCTCGGCAACGAAGAAGAAGTAGTTCACCACATGCTCGGGCTTGCCCGAGAACTTGGCGCGCAGCTGCGGGTCTTGCGTGGCCACGCCCACCGGGCAGGTGTTGAGGTGGCATTTGCGCATCATCACGCAGCCCTCGACGACCAGCGGCGCGGTAGCAAAGCCGAATTCGTCCGCGCCCAGCAGCGCGCCAATCACCACGTCGCGCCCGGTCTTCATCTGGCCGTCAGCCTGCACGCGGATACGGCCGCGCAGGCGGTTCAAGACCAGGGTCTGCTGGGTCTCGGCCAGGCCGATTTCCCAGGGGCTGCCGGCGTGCTTGATGCTGGACCAGGGCGATGCACCCGTGCCGCCGTCGTGGCCGGCGATGACCACATGGTCGCTCTTGCACTTGGCCACGCCCGCGGCAATGGTGCCCACGCCCACTTCAGACACCAGCTTGACCGAGATGTCGGCGTGCGGCGCGACGTTCTTCAGGTCGTGAATCAGCTGCGCCAGGTCTTCGATGGAATAAATGTCGTGGTGCGGCGGCGGGCTGATGAGGCCCACGCCGGGCACGCTGTGGCGCAGCTGCCCGATGTATTCGGACACCTTGCCGCCGGGCAGCTGGCCGCCCTCGCCGGGCTTGGCACCCTGGGCCATCTTGATCTGGATCTGGTCGGACGACGACAAATATTCGGCCGTCACGCCAAAGCGCCCGGACGCCACCTGCTTGATCTTGGAGCGCAGGCTGTCGCCGTCTTGCAGCTCGATGTCGGACTCAACCTTGTCGGCGCCGATGATGGTCGAGAGCTTCTCACCCTTGGTGATGCTGATGCCCTTCAATTCCTTGCGATAGCGCGCCGGGTCTTCGCCGCCCTCGCCGGTGTTGCTCTTGCCGCCGATGCGGTTCATGGCCACGGCCAGCGTGGCATGCGCCTCGGTGGAAATCGAGCCCAGCGACATGGCGCCGGTGGCAAAGCGCTTGACGATTTCCTTGGCGGGTTCGACCTCGTCGAGCGGCACGGCCTGGGCCGGGTCGAACTTGAACTCGAACAGGCCGCGCAGCGTGAGCTGGCGCTTGCTCTGGTCGTTGATGATCTGCGCGTATTCCTTGTAGGTGCTGAAGTTGCCGCCGCGCGTGGCGTGCTGCAGCTTGGCGATGGCGTCGGGCGTCCACATATGCTCTTCGCCACGGGTGCGCCAGGCGTATTCGCCGCCGGTCTCGAGCATGGTGGCCAGCACCGGGTCGTTGCCAAAGGCGGCGATGTGGGTGCGGATGCTTTCCTCGGCAATCTCGAACACGCCTATGCCCTCGACGCGGCTGGCCGTGCCGGTGAAGTACTTGGCCACGGTGTCGCTGTTCAGGCCCACGCACTCGAACAGCTGCGCGCCGCAGTAGCTCATATAGGTGGATACGCCCATCTTGGACATGATCTTGGACAGGCCCTTGCCGATCGCCTTGACGTAGTTGTAGATGGCCTTGTCGGCCGACAGGGCGCCGGGCAGCTCCTGGTGCATCTCCACCAGGGTCTCCAGCGCCAGGTAGGGGTGGACGGCCTCGGCGCCATAGCCGGCGAGCACGGCGAAGTGGTGGACCTCCCGCGCCGTGCCGGTCTCGACCACCAGGCCGGTGGTGGTACGCAAGCCCTCGCGCACCAGGTGCTGGTGGATGGCAGACAGGGCCAGCAGGGCCGGAATGGCGACTTGGTTGGCCGACAGCAGCCGGTCGCTGATGATGAGGATGTTGGCCCCGCCCTTGATCTCATCGACCGCCTGGGCGCAGAGCGAGGCCAGTTTGGCCTCCACGCCCTGCTTGCCCCAGCTCAATGGGTAGGTGATGTCGATGGTCGCGCTCTTGAACTTGCCGTGCGTGTGCGCCTCGATATTGCGCAGCTTGGCCATGCCCTCGAAGTCCAGGATGGGCTGGTGCAATTCGAGCCGCATCGGCGGGTTGACCTGGTTGATGTCCAGCAGGTTCGGCTTGGGGCCGACGAAGGACACCAGGCTCATGACGATGGCCTCGCGGATCGGGTCGATCGGCGGATTCGTCACCTGGGCGAACATCTGGCGGAAGTAGTTGTAGAGCGGCTTGCTGCGCTCGGACAGCACCGCCAGCGGGCTGTCGTTGCCCATGGAGCCTATGCCCTCCTCGCCGTTGGCGGCCATGGGGGCGAGCAGGAACTTGATGTCCTCCTGCGTGAAGCCAAAGGCCTGCTGGCGCTCCAAGAGCGGCAGGGCACTGGCCACGGGCGCGGCGGGCGGCGCCTGCACCTCGTCGAGCTTGACGCGCAGGTTCTCGATCCACTGCTTGTAGGGCTTGGTGTTGACGATGTTGGCCTTGAGCTCGTCGTCTTCGATCAAGCGGCCCTGCTCCAGGTCGATGAGCAGCATCTTGCCCGGCTGCAAACGCCACTTGCGCAGCACCTTGCCGTCAGGCACGGGCAGCACGCCGGCTTCGGAGGCCAGGATGACCAGGTCGTCCTCGGTCACCACGTAGCGGGACGGCCGCAGGCCGTTGCGGTCCAGCGTGGCGCCGATCTGGCGGCCGTCGGTAAAGACGATGGAGGCCGGGCCGTCCCAGGGCTCGATCATGGCGGCGTGGTATTCATAGAAGGCGCGGCGGCGCTCGTCCATGCCCTCGTGCTGCTCCCAGGGCTCGGGAATCATCATCATCACCGCCTGGCTGATCGGGTAGCCGGCCATGGTCAAGAGTTCCAGGCAGTTGTCGAAGGTGGCGGTGTCGCTCTGGCCGGCAAAGCTGATGGGGTAGAGCTTTTTCAGGTCCTCGCCCAGCACCGGCGAGGCCATCACGCCCTCGCGCGCCAGCATCCAGTTGTAGTTGCCGCGCACGGTGTTGATCTCGCCGTTGTGCGCCACGTAGCGGTAGGGGTGGGCCAGAGGCCATTCGGGGAAGGTGTTGGTCGAGAAGCGCTGGTGCACCAGGCCAATGGCCGAGACGCAGCGCTCGTCGGCCAGGTCGTTGTAATACACGCCCACCTGGTCGGCCAGCAGCAGACCCTTGTAGACCACGGTGCGGCTGCTCATGCTGGGCACGTAATACTCTTTGCTGTGCTTGAGCTTGAGGTTCTGGATGGCCGCGCTGGCGGTCTTGCGGATGACGTAGAGCTTGCGCTCGAGCGCGTCCTGCACGATCACGTCGGCGCCCCGGCCAATGAACACCTGGCGCAGGATGGGCTCCTTCTCGCGCACCGTGGGCGACATGGGCATGTCGCGGTTCACCGGCACGTCGCGCCAGCCCAGCAGCTTTTGGCCCTCGGCCTTGATGGCGCGCTCCATCTCCTGTTCGCAGGCCAGGCGGCTGGCGTGCTCCTTGGGCAAGAAGATCATGCCCACGCCGTACTCGCCGGCGGGGGGCAGCTCCACCCCCTGCTTGGCCATCTCTTCGCGGTAGAGCTGGTCCGGAATCTGGATCAGGATGCCAGCGCCGTCGCCCATCAGCTTGTCGGCGCCCACCGCGCCGCGGTGGTCGAGGTTTTCCAAAATCTTCAGCGCGCCGGTGACGATGTCGTGGCGCTTGACGCCCTTGATATGGGCCACAAAACCCAGGCCGCAGGCGTCGTGTTCGTTGTGGGTGGCATACAGGCCATGCTGTTGCAGGTGCTGGATCTCGGCAGCCTTGGTCATCGCGCGCTTTCTCAAAATATCGCAGGGAAGCGGAGATTAAGGCATCAACCCATGCAGCGCAAGCATATTAATTGGGGTCAGATTCCAATTAATTTTAGGACATCATCGTTTCCATTTATTTAGGGACATATTAAATTAATAGCTAATAATGCTTAATTGATAAGCATTGCACCTGTTTTGCTCAGCCGGTTTGAATAGCGGGACGCCCAGCTTTGCCCTTGGCAACACGGCGCTGGGTACGTTGTTGCAACGCAGCAATGAAGTCCGCCTCGCCCAGCGCCCAGCCGGCATGGACGGACTGGCCGATCTGCGCCTGGTCTGCCCCCACGATGCCCGCCCGCACCAGCTCGCCATAGGCCGCCTCGCGTGCAAACGGCGTGTTGCCCAGCGACCAGAACAGCGCATGCGGCGTGACCAGGGGATCGTTGCGCCGCCCCATGCTGTGCGCGTAGCTGGACCAGGGGTAGTCGCCCGGCTGGGCGACCATGCCGGCGCGCACCGGGTTCAGGTCGATGTAGACCATGCAGGCCAGCAGGTAGCGCTCGGACTGCACGATGGTCGAACGGTAGCGCCCCTCCCACAGCGTGCCGCTGCGCTGGTGGCGGCGGTTGAAATAGCGTACATAGCTGCGCCCGACGGACTGCATCATCAGCGGCAGGCCATCCTGCGTCTGCGGCGTGGCCAGCAGGTGGAAATGGTTGCCCATGAGCACATAGGCGTGGATCTCGACCTGGAGCTTCCTGGCCTGCTCGGTCAGCAGGCCCAGCATGAACTCGTGATCCGCAGCATCCCTGAAGATCGTCTGCCGGTTGTTGCCACGCTGAATGACATGGTGCGGATAGCCAGGAACGGTGAGCCGGGGCAGGCGGGCCATGGAGTCTCCTTAATTGGGGTCAGACTCCAATTATCGAGATGGCAGGCCGCCTGTCAATTAATTGGAATCTGACCCCAATAAGGTTTGCACGCCGAAACGTGGGCCCAGGGCCTGGGTGAGGCCAAACTCTTCCAGGATGGCCGCCAGCCGCTCGCGGGCGCTGTGCTTCTTGTGACCGGTGTGGCGTGCCAGGATGAGCTCGTTCTTCAGGCTGTGCTCCCAGCCCACCAACTCGGTGACGGTGACCTGGTAGCCGGAGGCCTCCAGGTGCAGGCAGCGCAGCACATTGGTGATCTGGCTGCCGAGCTCGCGCGTGTGGATCGGGTGGCGCCACAGCTCGGCCAGGGGCGTGCGCGCCAGGGACAGGGCCTTGGTTTGGCGCAGGCTGGCCGCCACCTCGGCCTGGCAGCAGGGCACGAGCACCATGGCGCGGGCCTGTTTTTGCAGGCCGAAGGCAATCGCATCGTCGGTGGCGGTGTCGCAGGCGTGCAGCGCGGTGACGATGTCAAAGCGCTCGGGCAGGCCGGACAGTGCCGCGGCGTCGGCCACGGCCATATCCAGGAACTGCATGCGCTCAAAGCCCAGGCGCTGCGCCAGTGCGCGCGATCGCTCGACCAGCTCGGCGCGCCACTCTATGCCGTAGATCTCGCCGCGCCCCAGGCTCTTGAAGAACAGGTCGTAGAGGATGAAGCCCAGGTAGGACTTGCCCGCGCCATGGTCGGCCAGCAGCGGCGCATGGCCATCTGCCGACAGCTCGGCCAGCAGCGGCTCTATGAACTGGTACAGGTGGTAGACCTGCTTGAGCTTGCGCCGCGAGTCCTGGTTCAGCCGCCCCTCGCGCGTGAGGATGTGCAGCTCTTTCAGCAGCTCCACGGACTGGCCCGGCCGCAGCTCGGCCAGCACCGCCGCCTGGGCGGCCTGGGCCGCATCGGCCTTGGACTGGGCGCGGCTCATGCGCCGCCCTTTTCATCATCCTTCTTGCCGCCATGGCCCATGGGGCAGCGCGCGCCTACGTCCAGATCGACCCAGCCCTGCATGCCCAGCCGCTCCAGCACCTCGATGTTGCGCTCGAAGATTTCCTCGGCCTCGGGGAACACCTCCACGGCGCGGTCCAGGCTTTCCTCGCGCAACAGGTGCAGCGTGGGGTACGGCGCGCGATTCGTGCAGTTGCTCACGTCATCAGCCAGCGTGCCCTCGAACTGAAAGCGCGGGTGGAACGACGCCACCTGCAGGATGCCGGCCAGATCCATGGCCTCGACCAGCTCGTCGGCCAGCTCCAGGAAGTCGTTGAAGTCCAGAAAGTCGGGCATCGCCAGCGGCGCGATCAGCAGCGTGGTGTCGCGCTTCTCCGCCGGCGCCTCGGCCAGCGCCTCCAGCTCGCGCTGCAAATCCTGTAGCAGCTCGCGCGCATCGGTGGCGTGGCTCACGGCGTAATGGATCTGATCCTTGGTGTGCACGCCCTTGGCAAACGGGCACAGATTCAGGCCGATGACGGCGCGCTCCAGCCAGCGCACGGTGTCCTGCACCACCACGGCATCGTCGTAGTCGGCGGGGTTGGGTTGATCTGGTGCTGTGGTCATGGCGTGGCTCGCTCCATAAGGGGCAGGCATTGTATGCCTCGCCTCAGCGCCGGCTCAGCCCAGTAGACGCTGGCCCGTCAGCCGCTCATGCTCGCGCGCGGCGTAGCGGTCGGTCATGCCGGCGATGAAGTCGGCCACCGTGCGCGCACGCTGCTGCGCGTCGCCCTCCAGGGCCCAGCCGGCCTGCGCCGCCGGCATCTGGCGCGGGTCGGCCTGGTAGAGGGCGAACAGCTCGCGCACCACCTGGCGCGCGCCATCGGTGGTCTGCACCACCTGGGGGTGACGATAGAGCTCACGAAACAGAAAGCTTTTCAGCTGCCGCGACTGGGCACGCATGCCGGCCGAGAACCCCACCAGCGCCGGCAGGCCGCGCACGGCGTCCACGTCGGAGGGCGCATGTTCGGCCAGGGCCGCGCGCGTGGCGGCGATCACGTCATACACCTGGTCGCTGAGCATGCGGCGTATGGCCTCGCTCAATAGCCGACGCCGGCCCGTGGCCCGCCCCAACTGCGGGTACTGCGCCTGCGCCTGGGCGCGGTAGCGCTCGAACAGCGGCACCTCGCGCAGCTGCTCCAAAGTGATCAGGCCGGAGCGCACGCCGTCGTCGATGTCGTGCGCGTTGTAGGCGATCGCGTCGGCCAGGTTGCACAGCTGCGCCTCCAGGCTGGGTTGCTGGCCCAGCAGAAAGCGCCGCCCCACCCCGCCGCTCTCGCGCGCCTCGATCAACTCGGCGTTGCGGCGCGAGCAATGCTTCAGGATGCCCTCGCGCGTCTCGAAAGTCAGGTTGATGCCGTCGTACGCCGGGTAGCGGTCTTCCAGCGCATCCACCACGCGCAGGCTCTGCAGGTTGTGCTCGAAGCCGCCAAAGCCGGTCATGCAGTCATTCAGCGCGTCCTGCCCGGCGTGGCCGAAGGGCGTGTGGCCCAGGTCATGCGCCAGGCAGATGGCCTCGACCAGATCCTCGTTCAGGCGCAGCGAGCGCGCGATGGAGCGGCCCAGCTGCGCCACCTCCAGCGAATGCGTGAGCCGGGTGCGAAACAAATCCCCCTCGTGGTTCAAGAACACCTGGGTCTTGTAGACCAGGCGCCTGAAGGCCGTGGAATGCACGATGCGGTCGCGGTCGCGCTGGTACTCGGTGCGCGTGGGCGCCGGCGGCTCGAAGTACCGGCGGCCACGGCTCAACGCCGGATCACAGGCGTAGGGGGCCAGGCCGGTTTCATGCATCAAAAAGGCCTCCAGCGCTTTACCATCAAGCGCAAACAGCTATTATTAATATAGCATTAGACGATTGCGCAGCAATGGTCTATGACCTCGCGCACCAGCGCATCGGGCGCGGCGCGCATGATGGCCTGGCCCGGCCCGGCTATGAGCACAAAGCGGATCTCGCCGGCCTCGGCCTTTTTGTCCACGCGCATCAGCTGCAGGTAGCGGCCGGCGTTGTCTGCCGCGTCCAGCACCGGGCCGCGCGTGGGCAGGCCGGCGCGTGCAATCAAATCCGTCAGGCGCTGCACAAAGGCCGCATCGACCAGCCCCAGGCGGCGCGAGAGCTCGGCCGCCATCACCATGCCCGCCGCCACGCCCTCGCCATGCAGCCAGACGCCGTAGCCCATGCCGGCCTCGATGGCGTGGCCGAAGGTGTGGCCAAAGTTCAGGATGGCGCGCAGGCCCGATTCGCGCTCGTCCGCGCCGACCACCGCCGCCTTGATCTCGCAGCTGCGCCTGACGGCATGCGCCAGCGCGGCGCGATCGCGCGCCAGCAGCGCATCCATGTTCTGCTCCAGCCAGGCAAAGAGCTGCATGTCGGCAATCGGCCCATACTTGATGACCTCGGCCAGGCCGGCGGCCAGCTCGCGCGCGGGCAAGGTGTCCAGCGTCGCCAGGTCGCACAGCACCAGCCGCGGCTGGTAGAAGGCGCCGATCATGTTCTTGCCCAGCGGGTGGTTGATGGCGGTCTTGCCACCCACCGACGAGTCCACCTGCGCCAGCAGCGTCGTCGGCACCTGCACAAACGGCACGCCGCGCATATAGCAGGCGGCGGCAAAGCCCGTCATGTCGCCAATCACGCCGCCGCCCAGGGCGTAGAGCACCACCTTGCGGTCGCAGGCGTGGGACAGCAGGGCGTCGAAGATCAGGTTCAGGGTCTGCCAGATCTTGTGCTCCTCGCCGTCGGGCAGGACGACGCTGTGCACCACCGGGTAGCGCTGGCGCAGGGCCGCCGCCAGCGCCGCGCCATACAGTGGCTGCACTACCGTGTTGCTCACCACCAGCGCCGCCGTGCCGGCGGGCACATCGGCGCGCTGCGCCAGGCTGGCCAGCATATCGGCGCCAATGGCTATGTCGTAGCTGCGCTCGTCCAGTGCGATGCGAACGGTGTCTGTGGCCGGCAGGGTGGCTTGCGTCATGGGTGGTGGAATCGGGACGGGTTCAAACAAGGGGAAAATTATCGCTGGCGTCCAGCAGGGTGCTGATTTTCGCCTCCAGCTCGCATGCAGCAAGCGCGAACTGCTATCAAAACAAAAGCATCCAGGCTATCAGGGCGCCCTGCCGCCGACACCCGCCAGGCGCTGCAGCAGGCCGGCGGTGGAGCCATCCAGCCCCGCCACATCGCCCGTGCGCAGGCGCGGCTGCAGGTCCTGCGCCAACTGCTTGCCCAGCTCCACGCCCCATTGGTCAAAGCTGTTGATGCCCCACAGGCTGCCGCTGCAGAACACGCGGTGCTCCTGCAGCGCCAGGTAGGCGCCCAGCGACGCGGGCGTGAGGGCGTCCAGCAGCACAAAACTGCTCGGCCGGTTGCCGGGGAAATGCCGGTGGCCGCAACCGCTGGCGCGCCCCTGCATCAGCGCCTGGGCCTGGGCCAGCGCATTGGCCAGCAGCATCTGGTGGTGGCCGGCCAGGCCGTGGGCGCTGTCGCGCACGGCGATGATCTCCAGCGCCTGCACGTCGGGCCCCTGGTGCAGCAGCTGGAAGAAGGCATGCTGGCCGTTGCTGCCGGGCTCGCCCCAGATCACGGGCGCGGTGGCCATGGGCAGGGCGCGGCCCTGGCTGTCCACGCGCTTGCCGTTGCTCTCCATCTCCAGCTGTTGCAGATAGGCCGGCAGGCGCTGCAGCCAGGCGTGGTAGGGCGCGATGCAGCGGCTGGGCAGGCCCAGGAAGTTGCGGTACCAGATGTCCAGCAGCGCCAGGCGCACGGGCAGGTTGTGCGCCAGCGGCGCGCTGCGGAAATGCTCGTCCATGGCATGCGCCCCGGCCAGGAAGTCGCGGAAACCCGCCGCGCCTATGGCGATGGCTATCGGCAGACCTATGGCCGACCACAGCGAATAGCGCCCACCCACCCAGTCCCAGAAGCCGAAGGTGCGGCTCATGCCCCACTCGGCCGCCTTGGCGACGTTGGCCGTCAGCGCCACGAAATGCCGCGCCACATCCTGCCCGCCCTGGGCGGCAAACCAGTCCAGCGCCGAGCGCGCGTTGGCCATGGTCTCCAGCGTGGTGAAGGTCTTGGAGGCGACGATGAACAGCGTGCTCTCGGGCCGCACGGCCTGCAGCACGCTGGCCAGCTCATGGCCGTCGATGTTGGAGACGAAGTGAAAGCGCCGGCCCGGCAACTGGTGGGCCTGCAGCGCACGCACCGCCATGTGCGGGCCCAGATCGGAGCCGCCGATGCCGATGTTGACGATGTCGGTGATCTGCGCGTCGGCGCGTACGGCCTCGGCAAAGGCCAGCATGGCATCCAGCGTGGCGTGCACCTCGTGCAGGGCCTGGGCGACGAAGGGCTCGTCGCCAGCCAGGGCCAGGCCCCGGGGGCGGCGCAGCAGGGTGTGCAGCGCGGCGCGGCCCTCGGTGCTGTTGACGGCCTGGCCGGCGAACATGGCGTCGCGGCTGTGCTCCAGCCGGCAGGCGCGCGCCATGTCCAGCAGCAGCGCCTCGGCCTGCCTGTCCCACAGGTTCTTGGACAGGTCGGCAAACACATGGGGCGCCTGCTGGCTGAAATGCGCGAAGCGCCCCGCGTCCTCGGCAAAGGCGCGCCGCAAGTCCAGGCCACGCCCTTGGGCCTGGTAATGCGCCTGCAGCTGCGCCCACTGCGGCGTCTCGTCGCAACGCGGGTGCATGGCCGGCTCAGCGCTTGCGGACAACGACACTGCCCACCGAGTAGCCCGCGCCAAACGAGCAGACCACGCCCACATCGCCCGCGGCCAGGTCGGCGCGGTGCTGGTGAAAGGCAATGATGGAGCCGGCCGACGCGGTGTTGGCAAACTCATCCAGGATCAGCGGCGCGCGGTCGGCGCCGGCCTCGCCCAGCAGCCGCTTGATGACCAGCTGGTTCATGCCCTCGTTCGCCTGGTGCAGCCAGAAGCGGCGCACGCCGGCGGGCTGCAGGCCCAGGCTGGCCAGGTGCCCCTCGATATGCGCGGCGGCGATGGGCACCACCTCCTTGAACACCTTGCGCCCCTCCTGGCGGAAGGTCTTGTCGCGCGCCTTGGGGTCGCTGTCTTCGCTGCGGTTCAGAAAGCCGAAGTTGTTGCGGATGTTGTTGGAGAACTGCGTCGCCAGGCGCGTGCCCAACACCTCCCAGGCGCCGGGGTTGCTGGCCAGGTCGGCGCGCTCGATCAGCAGCGCCGTGCACACGTCGCCAAAGATGAAATGGCAGTCGCGATCCGTCCAGGCCTGGTGGCCGGAGGTGATCTCGGGGTTCACCACCAGCACGCAGCGGGCCGTGCCCGCGCGCACGGCGTTCACCGCCTGCTCTATGGCAAAGGTGGCCGAGGAGCAGGCCACGTTCATGTCGAAGCCGTAGCCGCCCGCGCCCAGCGCCTGCTGGATCTCGATCGCCATGGCCGGGTAGGCGCGCTGCATGTTGGAGGCGGCGCAGAGCACCATATCGACATCGGCCCCGCTCCTGCCGGCCTGGGCCAGCGCCTGGCCGGCGGCGGCCACGGCCATCTCGGCCATCATCGACAGCTCGCCGTCGGCGCGCTCGGCGTAATGCGGGTACATGCGCTCGGGGTCGAGAATGCCGCGCTTGTCGAACACATGGCGCTGCTTGATGCCGGAGGCCTTCTCGATGAACTCGACGCTGGACGGCTGCAGGGCCACGCGCGTGCCGGCGGCAATGGCGTCGGCGTGGCGCGCGTTGTCCAGTTCCACGAAGCGGTTGAAGGACTCCACCAGCTCGGCGTTGGTGATGGTGTGCGGCGGCTGGACCAGGCCAGTGCCGCTGATGACGACGGAATGCATAGGTTCGTGTCCCATGCCCATGCGACTGGGCTGGTGTGGCAAGTGTTGCGATCAGGCGGCCTGGATCAGCTGCTCCAGCCTGGCGGCGTCGGCGGCGAAGGCGCGAATGCCCTCGGCCAGCTTCTCGGTGGCCATGGCGTCGGCGTTGAGCGCGTAGCGGAACCCGGCCTCGTCGTACTGCACCGGCTCCAGGCGCACGCGGCGCGCGGCCTCGGGGTCAAGCACACGCTGCACCGGCGCATCACTGGCCGCCAGTTGGGCCAGCAACTCGGGGGCGATGGTCAGCAGGTCGCAGCCGGCCAGCGCGATGATCTGGCCGATGTTGCGAAAGCTCGCCCCCATGACCTCGGTGGCGATGCCGAAATGCTTGTAGTGGTTGTAGATGGCGCGCACGGACTGCACGCCGGGGTCGTTGGCGCCGGCCATGGCCGCCTCATCCCAGGCGCTGCCGGCATGCTTCTTGTACCAGTCGTAGATGCGGCCGACAAAGGGCGAGATCAGCTGCACCCTGGCCTGGCCGCAGGCCACCGCCTGGGCGAAGGAGAACAGCAGCGTCAGGTTGGTGTGTATGCCGCGCGCCTCCAGCTGGCGCGCCGCCTGTATGCCCTCCCAGGTGGCGGCGATCTTGATCAGCACGCGGTCGATATGCAGCCCTTCAGCCTGGTACAGCTCCACGATGCGCTCGGCGCGCGCCACGGTGGCGGCGCTGTCGAAGGACAGGCGCGCATCGACCTCGGTGGACACGCGCCCGGGGATGATGGACAGGATCTCGCAGCCAAAGCGCACGATGAGTCTGTCCATGACCTCATCCATGCCCCGGCCCTGCCAGCGCGCCACCGTCTGCTGCAGCAGCGGCGCGTATTCGGGTTTTTGCACCGCCTTCAGGATCAGCGAGGGATTGGTCGTCGCATCCTGCGGCTGGAACTGCGCCAGCTGCTTGAAGTCGCCGGTATCGGCCACCACGGTGGTGAATTGCTTGAGTGCGTCGAGTTGGTTCATGCGAGTCTTTGGTAGCCAGAGCCTCAAGTGTATGCGGGGCGCAGGCCATGAAACCCGGTTACATTGCGCAGGCACCCACTCCCACCCATTCCCGCCCATTCCATGCTGGATCGCATCACCGCCTCCCTGCCCTCCCTGGCGCCCGCAGAGCAGCGCGTGGCCCAGCTCGTGCTGGACGACCCGCGCGCCTTCGCCCGTCTGCCGGTGCGCGAGCTGGCCGCGCGCGCCCAGGTCAGCAAGCCCACGGTGGTGCGCTTTTGCCGCAGCATGGGCTATGACGGGCTGGCCGACTTCAAGCTCAAGCTGGCCGGCAGCGTGAGCGAGGGCGTGCCCTTCATCCACCGCAGCGTGGACGCCGACGACAAGACCGGCGACGTGCTGGTGAAGGTGGTGGACAACGCCGTGGCCGCCTTTTTGCAGTACCGCAACGCCGCCAGCGGCAACGCCCTGGAGCGCGCCGCCGAGGCCATCGTCGCCACCTGGAAGACCGGCCGGCGCATCGAGTTCTACGGCGCCGGCAACTCCGGCATCGTGGCCCAGGACGCGCAGCACAAGTTCTTTCGCTTAGGGGTCACCAGCCTGTCCAGCAGCGACGGCCATATCCAGGTCATGAGCGCCACGCTGCTCGGCCCGGGCGACTGCGCGGTGATCATCAGCAACTCCGGCCGCACGCGCGACCTGATGGACGCGGCCGACATCGCGCGCAAGAACGGCGCCACGACCATCGCCATCACCGCCAGCGGCTCGCCCCTGGCGCACAGCTGCCACGTCCACCTGGCCGCCGACCACCCCGAGGGCTACGACCGCTACAGCCCCATGGTCTCGCGCCTGTTGCACCTGCTCATCATCGACGTGCTGGCCACCTGCGTGGCGCTGCGCATTGGCGAGCCGCTGCAGCCGGTGCTGCAGCAGATGAAGAACAATCTGCGCGCGAAACGCTACACGTAAAAACAATAGCTGTCAGCGCTTGATGGGTAAGCGTTTGACAGCAATTTGAGCAGATTTTTAGTGCTGAACTGGAGCGCCGGCGTCTCGCCGGCATACCGCTCCAGGAGAGCCGGCGAGACGCCGGCGCTCCTGCTCAACGCCCGTAGGTCGCCGTGAAGGAAGCCTTGGCCAGGGTGTTGGCATTGACCATGAAGCCGGTCAGCGCGGCGGGCGCGTCGTCGGGCACGTCAATGCGATCCACCGACAGCGCATGCACGGTGAAGATGTAGCGGTGCGGCTTGTCGCCGGGCGGCGGGCAGCAGCCGCCCCAGGAGTAGCTGCCGTAGTCATTGCGGATCTGGCGCGCGCCCTGGGGCAGGTTGGCGCCGCCCTGGGCGCCGGCGTTGGCGGCCAGCTCGGTCACGCCGGCTGGCAGGTCGATCACATACCAGTGCCAGAAGCCGGAGCCCGTGGGCGCGTCCGGGTCGTAGACATGCACGGCGAAGCTCTTCGTGCCCACGGGGGCGCCACTCCAGCGCAGCACGGGCGACTGGTTCTTGCCGCTGCAGCCAAAGCCGTCAAACTCGAAGCTCGGGTCAATGCTGGCGCCGGCGGCAATGTCGGGGCTGCTGAGGGTGAAGGTGGTCATGGGCAATGCTCCTTTGCTGTGATGAACATGAGGCCCGCAGTATGCCCCGCCGCTACGCCCCCGAAATGCGCCCCTCCTCGACGGCATGGCAGGCCACGCGTGTGCCGCCCTGGTTCAACAGCTGCGGGCGCTCGCTACGGCAGCGGTCGTTGGCAAACGGGCAGCGCGGGTTGAAGGCGCAGCCGGGCGGCGGGTTGAGTGGATTGGGCACCTCGCCCTGCACGGGCGTGCGCGCGCGGCCGGTGTCATGCATCTTGGGGATGGCGTCGAGCAGCATGCGCGTGTACGGGTGGCGCGGGCTGGCAAACAGCTGCTGCTTGTCGGCCAGCTCCACCAGGCGGCCCAGGTACATCACGCCGACCTGGTCGCTCACATGGCGCACCACGGCCAGGTTGTGGCTGATGAACAGATAGGTCAGGCCCTGCTTCTTCTGCAGGTCCTTCATGATGTTCAGCACCTGGGCCTGCACCGATACGTCGAGTGCGCTGGTGGGTTCGTCGCAGACCAAAAATTCGGGCTCGGTGGCCAGGGCGCGTGCGATGGAGATGCGCTGGCGCTGCCCGCCCGAGAACTGGTGCGGGTACTTGGCCATGTCGGCCGCGGCCAGGCCCACGGAGGTGAGCAGCTGGCCCACGCGCTCCTTGAGCGCGGCCTTGTCGCTGATCAGGCCATGCTCGCGCAGCGGCTCGGCGATGATGTCTTCGACCAGCCAGCGCGGGTTCAGGCTGGCATACGGGTCCTGGAAAATCATCTGTATGCGCCGGCGCATGGCGCGTGCTTCGTTCCCCTTGAAGGCCGCATGCGCGTCCTGGCCGTCAAACGTGAAGCCGCCGCGCGTGGGCTCGTACAGGCCGACCAGCAGGCGCGCCACCGTGCTCTTGCCGCAGCCGGATTCACCCACCAGGGCCAGGGTCTTGCCCTTTTCGATCTCGAAGCTCACGCCGTCCACGGCGTGCAGCAGCTGGCGCGGCTTGCGCTCTATGACGCGGTTGAGCCAGGGGGCAGAGACGTCGAAGGTGCGCGCCAGGTCGTGCGCCTGCACCAGCGGCTTTACCTCTCCCGCCCCCTTTGGGGGAGGGTTGGGGTGGGGGCCGGCACCGCCCGCGCCCTGCTCAACGAGGCTGGCCCCCATCCCGGCCTTCCCCCAGAGGGGGAAGGAGACATTGCCCGTGCTCATGCGGCCTCCTTGTTCGCGGCGTGCAGCCAGCAGGCGGCCTGGGTGGCGCCTGCGCTCATCAGGTCGGGCCGCTCCTGGCGGCAGCGCTCAAAGACTTTCGGGCAGCGCGGGTTGAAGGCGCAGCCCTTCGGGATGGCGTTCAGGCGCGGCATGGCGCCGTCGATCTGGTTCAGGCGCTCGCGCTCCTCCTCCATGTCGGGGATGGAGGCCATGAGGCCGGCGGTATAGGGATGGGCGGGGTGGTTGATGACCTCGTGCACGGGGCCGATCTCGGCCACGCGGCCGGCATACATCACGGCCACGCGGTCGCAGGTCTCGGCGATCACGCCCATGTCGTGCGTGATCAGCATCACGGCCGCGCCGCGCGTCTTGCAGATGGTCTTCAAGAGCCCAATGATCTGCGCCTGGATGGACACGTCCAGCGCCGTGGTCGGCTCGTCGGCCACGATGAGCTGCGGCTCGGCCGCCAGCGCCAGGGCGATCACCACGCGCTGGCGCATGCCGCCCGAGAACTGGTGCGGGTAGTGATCGACGCGCTGCTCGGCCGCAGGGATGCCGGTGTCCTTGAGCAGCTCCACGGCGCGCTGGCGCGCCTGCGCGGCGTTCATGGGCAGGTGGGTCAATATGGTCTCGACCAGCTGCTGGCCCACGGTGTACAGCGGGTTCAGCGAGGTCAGCGGATCCTGGAAGATGGCCCCTATCTTGCGCCCGCGGATATGGCGCATCTGCTCGTGGCCCAGGTTGTCTATGCGCTGGCCCTCCAGCCGGATCTGGCCGCTGGCCACCCGCCCCGGCGGCTCCAGCAGGCCGATGATGGAGGCGCCGGTGAGCGACTTGCCCGCGCCGGATTCACCCACCACGCCCAGGATCTCGCCCGGCGCGATGGAGAACGACACATCGTCCAGCGCCCGCAGCGTGCCGCGGCGGCCGGGGAATTCAACGACCAGGTTTTGTACTTCGAGTAAGGACATAGGCTTCAACGCAAACGGGGATTGAGCGCATCACGCAGCCAGTCGCCCAGCAGGTTCACCGACAGGGCGATCAGCACCAGCATCACGCCGGGGAAGATGGTGATCCACCACTCGCCCGAAAACAAATAGTCGTTGCCGATGCGGATCAGCGTGCCCAGCGACGGCGAGGTGGGTGGCGCGCCCACGCCCAGGAACGACAGCGTGGCCTCGGTGATGATGGCCGTGGCCACCTGGATGGTGGCCAGCACCATCACCGGCCCCAGCACATTGGGCAGCACATGCTTGCGCATGATGCGCATCGGCGCCACGCCCGTGACGCGGGCGGCCTGCACATATTCCTTGTTGCGCTCCACCAGCGTGGAGCCGCGCACCGTGCGCGCGTACTGCACCCAGCCGGTCAGCGAAATCGCCATGATCAGCACGCCGAAGGCCAGCCACTCGGGAGCATTCGGAAACACCGCGCGCGCCACGCCGGCGATCAACAGCGCGA
>Ga0209369_1000362_pt1 | contig 73032 bp, 61 predicted proteins | sample EBPBio142010_DNA_FD_185865 | JGI IMG/M metagenome (GOLD analysis project Ga0209369, IMG submission 185865) | Wastewater treatment Type I Accumulibacter community from EBPR Bioreactor in Madison, WI, USA - Reactor 1_10/4/2010_ DNA (SPAdes)... | ecosystem: Engineered > Bioreactor > EBPR >...
ACCCCCACCCGGAAATGCCATTCCTTCATCCAGCGCCGCGCGGCATCGAGCTGCTTTTCGTAATCCCCCGCCGCCGCCAGAACCCGGGCCAGCGCCGCCGCCAGCCCGCCCTTGCCCGGCCAGGCCTCCCAGAAGGTGCCGCCGATCACCGCATCCAGCACGGCGGCATTGCGGCTCAGATGCCGGGCCAGCGCTGGCGCGGTGGCGGCGATGTCGATGATCAGATCGACCAGCGCCGGATTGGCCTCGAAGAGCGAGAAGATCTGCACCCCGGCAGGCAACCCGGCCAGGAACCCGTCCAGCGCCACCAGCGCCTCCTCCTCATTCGCCGCCCGCGCTAGCTTTTTCAGAAGCTGGGGCCGCAGCCGCCGGAAAATCCCCTGCGCCCGCTCCGAGCGCAGACAGGGATAGGACCGCCAGCCCGCCACGATCGCCTTGGCATGATCCGACAGGTCCGGCCCGTCCTCGGCCTCGCCCGGCGCGAAGAACCCTTCCGCCAGATGCTCGGTCCGCGCCAGCCGCGCCAGAAGACCCTTGCGGAACTCCTCCTCGCTTTCACCGCAAAAGGCCGCGATCCGCGCCACGCCCTCTTCGGTCGCGGGCATCACCTGGGTCTGGGCATCCATCACCATCTGCAAGCGATGCTCGACCTCGCGATGGCTGCGATACAGCGCTGTCAATTCCTCCGCCACAGCGCCCTGCACCCAGCCCTTCGCCGCCAGGGCCGCCAGCCCGCCCACCGTGGTGCGGTCGCGCAAAGACGTATCGCGCCCCCCGGCGATCAATTGCCTGGTCTGGGTGAAGAACTCGATCTCGCGGATGCCGCCCGGCCCGAGCTTCAGGTTCAGCCCCTCGACCGCGCGCGGCCCTTCGGGGCCCCAATGCAGGCCGCGATGATCGCGGATGCGCAAGCGCATGTCGTAAGCATCCTGAATCGCTGCGAAATCCAGATGCCGCCGCCAGACGAACGGCGTCAGCGTCTGAAGGAACCGCGCCCCCGCCGCCAGGTCGCCCGCGCAGGGCCGCGCCTTGATATAGGCGGCGCGTTCCCAGGTCCGGCCCTCGGCCTCGTAATAGGCTTCGGCGGCCGAGATCGACAGGCAGACCGGCGTCACCGCCGCATCGGGCCGCAGGCGCAGGTCGGTGCGGAAGACATAGCCCTGATCGGTCACATCCGACAAAAGCGCCGCCATCTTGCGGGTGACGCGAATGAAGGCCATGCGCGCCTCGCCCGCCTCGTCACCATAGCGCGCATCGTCAAAGAGGCAGATCAGGTCGATGTCGCTGGAGTAATTCAGCTCTCCCGCCCCCATCTTGCCCATGGCCAGCACGACCATCCCCGCCGCCGTCGCCGTATCTTCCGGCACCGCGCCCGGCAGCTTGCCACGGCGGATCTCATCGGCCACCAGCCGTTGCAGCGCCAGATCGACCGCCCGGTCCGCCAGCGCGGTCAGCGCGCCCGTCACCTCCTCCAGCGCCCAGACCCCGCCCAAATCGGCCAGCGCCGCCAGAAGCGCCACCCGCCGCTTCGCCTGTCGCAGGGCCGGGCCCAAAGCCTCGCCCTGGGCGTCGGCCATGCCGTCCAGAACCTCGGCCAAAGCCGCCTCGGGCGCACCGGCCAGCGCCGCGCGCAGCCAGCCGTCCTCGCGCGCCATCAGGCCTTTCAGGAAAGGCGAACAGCCCGCCGTCGCGGCGAGAAGCCCGGTCAGCTCGGGCACGAGATCGGCGAAATCCCGGCGCGTATCGGCGGCGGCGCCCGCGTCGAAGGCAAGCGGCTGGCGGGTCAGGCGGGCGGCGAAGAGGTCATTCATGGCGCCATCCTGCCCCGGCTGCCCCGTCAGGGTCAACGCGGCCCAGGTTCGCTTGCCATGCCGCATCTTGTCAGCCCAAATACCTCGGCCGGAAGTCCCGGCCAGCCGCAGGGAACCCGTCATGTCGAGAAGCCTCGCCCGCGTCACCGCCGCCCTTCACGCCGCGGGTCTGCCCGGCCGCCCGGTCGAGATGGCGGCCGAGACCCGCACTGCCGAGCAGGCCGCAGAAGCCGCGGGCTGCGCGCTGGACCAGATCGTCAAGTCGATCCTGTTTCAGGGCGAAAGCGGGCGGCTTTACCTGTTTCTCACGGCGGGCGGAAACCGCGTCGATCCCGAAGCCGCCTCAGCCCTTGCGGGCGAGGCGCTGGGCCGTGCCGACGGAACCACCGTACGCTCGGTTACCGGTTTTGCCATCGGCGGTGTTGCACCCTTGGGCCATCTGACCCCAAGTCCGGTCTGGATGGACCCGCGCCTGTTCGATTTCGCCACCGTCTGGGCCGCCGCCGGAACGCCGCGCCACATCTTTCCCGCCGATCCGCAGGCGCTTTGCCTGGCATCGGGCGCAAGGCGCGCCGCCTTCTGCACCCCGGCATAGGCCAGTTTCCGCCGCCGCGCGCCCGCCGCGAAACGCGCCGCGCAAAAAATGTGAATTATATTTACATAGGGGCTTGAAACGCTGCCCGACTGGGCGCATCTTGCGACATGTGAAAGACATTCACATGCAATCGCAGCAAGGGAGACACCGCTGATGCACTCGCCTTCCGTCGCCGCCCAAGGCAACCCCGCCGGAGCCGCCTATGGCGCCGGATCGGCCTATGCCCGCGGCCCCTATAGCGGCCCGCAACGCGGCCTGCTGACCTGGCCGCGCCGCGCGGAGGCCTGGCTGGACAACCGCGGTCGCGGCGCCTGGATCGCCGCCATGGTCCTGGGCTTCATCTTCGCCTGGCCCGTCGGGCTTTTCCTTGTCCTCTACATCACCTGGACCCACCGCTGGAGCAATGAGATGTTCGGTCAATCCTGCCGCAGCCGCCGCCACATGACCCAGGACGGCGACCGTTCTGGCCGGGGCTGGGGCCGCCACTGGCACAGCTATTCCGCCGCCTTCCGTCCCTCGGGCAATGCGACCTTCGACAACTACAAGGCCGAGACGCTGCGTCGGCTGGAAGAAGAGCAGGACGCCTTTGAAAGCTTCCTCCAGCGCCTGCGCGAGGCCAAGGACAAGAAGGAATTCGACGCCTTCATGGAAGACCGCGCCGCCCAAAGCGCCCGCATGAGCGACACGGCGCAGGACATGACGCCCCCCGCCGCCGGCCCGGAAGAGCCGCGCAAGGGCGAATACTGACCCGACCGAAGACCCGGCCTTCCCGGCGCGCCCCTTGCGGGGCGCGCTTTTTTCTGGGCGCCGGAAGCAGGTTCTTGGCGGATGGCCAAGCTCTTGCTAGGCTGTCGGCGGAACCTCATTCAGCCCCAGATGCGCCACACCCTTCCCATCGCCCCGCAATTCTATGTGACGGCTCCGCAGGCCTGCCCCTATCTTGACGGGCGGACCGAGCGGAAGCTGTTCACCGCCTTGCAGGGCGAACACGCGCAGAAGCTGAATGACACGCTGTCGAAACAGGGCTTCCGGCGCAGCCAGAACGTGCTTTACCGCCCCTCCTGCGCCGAATGTTCGGCCTGCCTGTCCGCCCGTATCCGCGTTGCGGATTTCGAGCCGAGCCGCAGCCAGAAGCGCATCCTCAAGCGCAACGCCGCGCTGCGCCGCAACGCCACTTCCCCTTGGGCGACCGAAGACCAGTTCCAGCTTTTCCGCCGCTATCTCGACAGCCGCCATGCCGATGGTGGCATGGCCGACATGGACATCTTCGAATTCGCCGCGATGATCGAGGAAACCCCGATCAAATCCCGCGTCATCGAATATACCCGCCCCGCCCGCGAGGGCGAGCGCGGCCGCCCGCTGGCCGCCGTCTGCCTGACCGATGTCTTCGATGACGGCCTGTCGATGGTCTACAGTTTCTACGACCCCGACATGGCGGCGCAAAGCCTGGGCACCCATGTCATCCTCGACCATGTCGCCATCGCGCGCGAGGCCGGTCTGCCTTATGTCTATCTGGGCTACTGGGTGCCGGGCAGCCGCAAGATGGGCTACAAGGCCGGCTTCTCCGCGGTCGAGATCTACAAGGCCGGCCGCTGGCAGGACCTGGGCGATCCCGCCCGCCACCGGGCCGAGCTGCACCCGCTGTCGGTCGATCCCATCGCCGAGCAGGTGGCGCGCATTTCCCTGCCCGAGGCGCGCGGCACGCTGGAGTGACCAGCAGTCGCCGCGCGGGGGGCGAGTCACCCGTGACCCGCCGTCCTGGCACAGGCAGTTGACCGCTTTCCCCTGACGGTTTTTTTCGCGCTCCCGGCCCGCAACGGTCGCCGCTGCCGTCGCGTCAGCCGGAAAATATTCCTGAATCGCGGCACTTAAGCTGGACTTCCCCGTAAAAGGATGGATTTTCCGCGCCGAATTTGTTTCAGTTGACGCAACCGGCCTGGACCGGATAATTGGGCAAGTTTTCTTACCACTTGCGACAGGTCGGACCAAACCGGCCACAGGGAGGGGAGTTTATGCAACCACTTCTGGCGCTTTCGCGCCTGATCGATCGTATCAACACGATCATTGGAAAGGCGGTGATGTGGCTCATCCTTGCCTCGATCATCATCTCGGCAGGCAATGCCATCGTCCGCAAATTCGCACCGCAGTTTTCGTCCAACGCCTGGCTTGAGGCGCAATGGTATCTGTTCGGCGCGGCCTTCATGGGCGCCGCCGCCTATACGCTGGCGCAGAACGAGCATATCCGCATCGACATCTTCTACGGCACGCGCACCCGGCGGACGCAACACTGGATCGACCTGTTCGGCCATCTCGTATTCCTGCTGCCCTTCGTGTTGCTGATGACCTGGATGCTGGTGCCCTACACCTTGCAGGCCTACCGGATCGGCCAGGTCTCGACCAATGCCGGTGGCCTGATCATCTGGCCCGCCCGCGCCATCCTGGCGGCGGGCTTTTTCCTGCTGGTGCTTCAGGGCATTTCCGAGGTGATCAAGAAGATCGCCGTCATGCAGGGCCTGATCGAAGACCCGCATCCCTTCATCTCGGCGCATGAGGCGGCCGAACTGGAAGGGGCCGAACTGGCCAAGACCGTATCCGAACTGACCGAAGGTGGCCGTAAATGATGGAACTCATCGCGCAGAACATGGCGCCGATCATGTTCGCCTCGCTGGTGGTGTTCCTGCTTCTGGGCTACCCCGTCGCGTTCTCCCTGGCCGCCAACGGCCTTTTGTTCTTTGCCATCGCCGTCTGGCTGGCGCCCTATTCCGAACGCACGATCACGCTGGACTGGCCGCTTCTCTACACCATGCCCCAACGGCTTTGGGGGGTGATGTCGAACGAGATATATCTGGCCATTCCCTTCTTTACCTTCATGGGGATCGTGCTGGAAAGGTCCGGCATGGCCGAGGACCTGCTGGACACGATCGGCCAGTTGTTCGGCCCGATCCGCGGCGGGCTGGCCTATGCGGTGATCATCGTCGGCGCCGTCCTTGCCGCCACCACCGGCGTCGTCGCCGCCTCGGTCATCGCCATGGGGCTGATCTCGCTGCCGATCATGCTGCGCTATGGCTATGACCGCCGCGTCGCCAGCGGCACCATCGCCGCCTCGGGCACTCTGGCCCAGATCATCCCGCCCTCGCTGGTGCTGATCGTGCTGGCCGACCAGCTTGGCCGCTCGGTGGGCGACATGTACAAGGGCGCGATGATCCCCGGCCTCGTCCTGACCGGGCTGTACATGCTGTACATCTTCATCATCTCGATCGTGCGGCCGCATTGGGTGCCGGCGCTGCCGCCCGAGGCGCGCACGCTGGGCTCGGGCGTGATGTCGCTTTTCGTGGCGCTGATCGCCTGCTTCGGCATCGGCTATGGCGCGCATGTCTGGCTATACCCGACCCATGGCGCGGATGCCGATATCCTGGGTGCTGCGGTGGGGATTCTGGCGATCTATGCCTGGGCGGTGATCGACAAGAACTTCAAGATCAACACCATGTCGCGGCTGGCGCAGCAGGTCATCATCGTGCTGATCCCGCCGCTCGCACTGATCTTCCTGGTCCTTGGCACCATCTTCCTCGGCATCGCCACCCCCACCGAGGGCGGCGCGATGGGCGCGGTCGGTGCCATGCTGCTGGCGGCGATGAAGGGGCGGCTCAACATGGCCGTCATCACCCAGGCGCTGGCCTCGACCACGCGGCTTTCGGCCTTCGTGATCTTCATCATCCTGGGCGCGCGGGTCTTCTCGCTGACCTTCTACGGCGTGAACGGTCATCTCTGGGTCGAGCATCTGCTGACCTCGCTGCCGGGCGGCCAACTGGGTTTCCTGATCGTCGTCTCGATCATGGTCTTCCTGCTGGCCTTCTTCCTGGATTTCTTCGAACTGGCCTTCATCATCGTTCCCCTGCTCGTCGCGCCTGCGCAGACGCTGGGGATCGACCTGATCTGGTTCGGGGTGATCCTGGGCGTGAACATGCAGACCTCGTTCATGCACCCGCCCTTCGGCTTTGCGCTGTTCTACCTGCGCTCGGTCGCGCCGCGCGGCACCTATGAGGACAAGGTGACCAAGGAGAAGACCGCTGGTGTCACGACCGGGCAGATCTACTGGGGCGCCACGCCTTACGTGGTGATTCAGGTGGTCATGATCGGCGTGGTGATCGCCTTCCCGCAGATGGTGATGCACTACAAGGGCGCAGTCGTCGATCCCTCGACCATCGAGATCAAGGTGCCGACGCTGACGCCGATGGCCCCGGCCGGAACCACCACGGCCCCGGCGCCCGGCGGTTTGCCCGGCCTGCCCGGCCTTCCGAACCTCGGCGCGCCGACGGTGCCCGGCGGTGCCGCCGCCCCCGAAGGCGGCACGGCCCCGGCCGCCCCCGCCCCGGGCGGGCTGCAAGGTGGTGCAACCCTGGCGCCCCCGGTGGTCAATCCCTGATCTGACCGGCCCATGGCGCAAAACCTGCAAGGCCCGGCCCCGAAAGGGCCGGGCCTTCGCCTTTGCCCGGCAGGGCGACCCGATCTTTCGCGGAAAGATCGCCCTCCAGCTTCGCCAGACATCCGGAATGAGAAAGGCCCCGGGGTTTCCCCCGGGGCCTGTCCCGATCCTGTCAGCGGGTCGCTTACAGCTTGCCGGCCTGCTGCTGCGCCATCATGAACACGTCGTAATTGTATTCGGCGATCTGGGCGTTCAGGTAGGCATCCTTGCGGAAAGCATCCTGCGAGGCCTTGATCTTGGCGAAAGCCGGGTTCGAGGCCGAGACCTCGGCATAAACCTCGTTCGCGGCGTCGAAGGCGGCCGAGAGGATGTCTTGCGGCAGCGGGCGAAGCTGGGCGCCATTCGCCACCAGCGACTTCAGCGCGGTGGGGTTCTTCCAGTCGTAATTGGACAGCATGTCCATATTCGCGACCACGCAGCCTGCTTTCAGCGCAGCCTGATAGGCCGGCGGCAGTTCGCCCCATTTCGCCAGGTTGATCATCGTGGCGATGGCCGGGCCACCTTCCCACCAGCCGGGATAGTAGTAATAGGGCGCGACCTTGTAGAAGCCCAGCTTCTCGTCGTCATAGGGGCCGACCCATTCGGTCGCATCGATCGTGCCTTTTTCCAGCGACGGATAGATGTCGCCCGCCGCGATCTGCTGCGGCACCACGCCCAGCTTCTCGATGACCTTGCCCGCAAAGCCACCGATGCGCATCTTCAGGCCCTGAAGATCGGCCAGCGAGTTGATCTCTTTCTTGTACCAGCCCGCCATCTGCACGCCGGTATTGCCGGCCGGGAAGGCGATCAGGTTCTGGGTGGCGTAGAACTCGTTCATCATGTCGATGCCGCCGCCATGGTAGAACCAGGCGTTCATCATCCGCGCGTTCAGGCCGAAAGGCACGGCTGCGCCCAGCGCGTAGGTCGGGTCCTTGCCCCAGAAGTAATAGGGAACGGTGTGGCAGGCTTCGACCGTACCCGAGGACACGGCATCCGCCGCTTCCAGACCGGGAACCAGCTCACCCGCCGGGAAGACCTGAATCTGGAACTTGCCATCGGTCATCGCCGAGATCGTGTCGGCCATCACCTGCGCCGCGCCATAGATCGTGTCGAGCGACTTCGGGAAAGACGAGGTCACGCGCCAGGTCACATTGGGCATTTCCTGCGCGATGGCCGGGGCGGCCAGAACCGAGGCCCCGGCAGCGGCCACGCCGCCAACGCTGGCCTTGGTCAGAAAGGAACGGCGATCCATATAGATACTCCTCCACTTTTTTTGGCCCGCACTCCCGTCGGGCGTTGGTGTCGGCCTCGACCCTAGCGGGCGCAAAGCGCCTTGCAAACCACTTTCTTGGCGTCAACAGGCTGTTTGGTAAGGTTTCCTTACCAGCCCGGGCAGTGGCGCGGGTTACGGCGGCGCGGCGCTTGCAAAGCGCGGTTTTTCCTTTCCTTATCTGCACAGTCCGTCAGCAAAGGCCCATGAAATGACCTATGTTCTTTTCCTGTTTGGCCTTGCGCTTCTGTTCGGCGGGGGCGAGCTGCTGGTGCGCGGCGCATCGGCCATAGCGCGGCACTTTCGGCTTTCGCCCATGGTCATCGGGCTGACCATCGTCGGGTTCGGAACCTCGGCGCCCGAGCTGCTTGTCTCGCTGCAAGCGGCTCTGGCGGGACAACCCGACATGGCGCTTGGTTCGGCGCTGGGGTCGAATGTCTCGAACATCCTGCTGATCCTTGGTTCCGCGGCAATGATCGCGCCCCTGACCATGCCCTTCACGCGGCTCTGGCGCGATTTCAGCTTCATGCTGGCGGCGAGCCTTGCGATCTGGCTGATGATGCTCGACGGCACTGTCGGGCGTCTGGACGGCCTGCTTCTTCTTGCCGGGCTTGGCGTATTCCTGTTCACCACGCTGCGCATCGGCAAGACCGAGACGGTCGCGTCTGCAGGCGCGCGTCCGATCGCCCTGCCCGTTGCGATCGCCCTGACGCTGGCGGGGCTTGTGACGCTTGTCTTCGGCGCCCGCTTCCTTGTCGAAAGCGCGACCGAAATCGCCCGCGCCTTCGGCATTTCCGAAGCTGTGATCGGGCTGACGGTCGTCGCGGTCGGCACCTCATTGCCCGAACTCGCCACCTCGTTGATCGCGGCGCTGCGGCGGCAGACCGACATCGCCGTGGGAAATGTCGTGGGCTCAAACATCTTCAACATCCTGGGGATCGTCGGCACCACCGCGCTTGTCACCCCGATCCCCGCCGCGCCGCGATTTGCCGCTCAGGACATGCTTTGGGTCATGGGCGCGGCCCTTGCGCTGGTCGCCATTTCCTTCTTCCTGCGGGGCGCCGGCAGGAATACCGGGGTGGCGCTTATTGTCGCATATGCGGCTTATGTCGTCCTCTCGGCTTAGATTCGGCCCCTCTCTTTATGGAAGTTGCGCAAATCGCCCTGTGATCCGCAATAAAGCTGCGAATTTCGCGCCTCCAGCGACATCTTTCGCGCGCTTTTGCCATTGACGCAGCCACGGCCCCGCTCTAGTGTCCGCCGCGGTCAGGCCAAGGGGGCCGGACCGGAGGAATTGCAATGAGCGGCATTCTTGTACTTGGGGGCATTTGGCGCATGGGCCGGTAACGGTTGCCCCATAACAGGTTCCCATGCGCCCCCGGTCTGATGCCCGGGGGTTTTTTGTTGCGCAAGGCGGAAGGAAAGAGGCGAGAGATGACACGTCAGACGACGGCGCAGATGACGGGCGCGAAGATGGTGGTTCAGGCGCTGAAGGATCAGGGCGTCGAGGTGGTCTTCGGCTATCCGGGCGGCGCGGTTCTGCCGATCTATGATGAACTCTTCCTTCAGAACGACATTCGCCACATTCTGGTGCGCCACGAACAGGGCGCCGTCCATATGGCCGAGGGCTATGCCCGCTCGACCGGCAAGCCCGGCGTTGCGCTGGTGACCTCTGGCCCCGGCGCGACCAATGCCGTCACCGGCCTGACCGATGCGCTGATGGATTCGATCCCGATCATTGTGCTGACCGGCCAGGTCCCGACCTTCATGATCGGCACCGACGGCTTCCAGGAGGCCGATACAGTCGGCATCACCCGGCCCTGCACCAAGATGAACTGGCTGGTGAAGGACACGGCGAAACTGGCCGAGACCATCCATCAGGCCTTCCATGTCGCCACGGCGGGCCGCCCCGGCCCGGTGCTGATCGACATCCCCAAGGATGTGCAATTCGCCACCGCCGAATACACGCCCAAGGAAAAGCTGAAAGCCAGCCATTACCAGCCCCGCGTCAAGGGCGATATCGAGGCGATCACCCGCCTGGTCGAGATGATGGAAACCGCCGAGCGGCCCCTCTTCTATACCGGCGGCGGCGTCATCAATTCGGGCAAGGCGGCCAGCCAGTTGCTGCGTGAACTGGTCGAGGCCACGGGTTTCCCGATCACCTCGACGCTGATGGGCCTCGGCGCCTATCCGGCCTCGGGCAAGGAATGGATCGGGATGCTGGGGATGCATGGCCTCTATGAGGCCAACCTCGCCATGCATGGCTGCGACCTGATGATCAATGTCGGCGCGCGCTTCGACGACCGCATCACCGGGCGGGTCAAGGATTTCTCGCCGCGCTCGAAGAAGGTGCATATCGACATCGACCCCTCGTCGATCAACAAGGTCATCCGCGTCGAAGTGCCGATCCTGGGTGATGTCGGCCATGTGCTGGAAGACGCGCTGAAGATCTGGAAGGCGCGCGGCCGCAAGGTCAACAAGGCAGGCCTCGCCAAATGGTGGGCGCAGATCCAGGAATGGCGGAACGTGAACTGCCTTGCCTATGCCGGCTCGGACAAGGTGATCAAGCCGCAATATGCGCTGCAACGGCTGGAAGCGCTGACCAAGGGCATGGACCGTTACATCACGACCGAAGTGGGCCAGCACCAGATGTGGGCCGCGCAGTTCCTGGGCTTTGACGCGCCGAACCGCTGGATGACGAGCGGCGGGCTGGGGACGATGGGCTATGGCCTGCCCGCCTCGATCGGCGTGCAGATCGCGCATCCCGACGCGCTGGTCATCAACGTCGCGGGCGAGGCGTCATGGCTGATGAACATGCAGGAAATGGGCACGGCGATGCAGTTCCGCGCGCCCGTGAAGCAGTTCATCCTGAACAATGAACGCCTGGGCATGGTGCGCCAGTGGCAGGAATTGCTGCATGGCGAGCGTTACTCGCAAAGCTGGTCGGAAAGCCTGCCCGATTTCGTGAAACTGGCCGAGGCCTTCGGCTGCAAGGGCATCAAGGTTTCGGACCCCAAGGACCTGGATGACGCGATACTGGAAATGATCCGTTACGACGGGCCGGTGATCTTCGACTGCCTGGTCGAGAAGCATGAGAACTGCTTCCCGATGATCCCGAGCGGAAAGCCGCATAACGAGATGCTCTTGTCGGCCGATGCCAGCGCCTTCAAGTCGGGCGCGGTGCTGGTGTGATGATAGCTATTGATTTTTCAGAGAAACCGTCTCGGCGCAGGGGGAATGATCCTGTCGCCGAGAAGGACCGCGACAATAGTCGGCAGCGGAAAATCGTCGCTAATGCCTCCGACAAGGCAGCCCGGCGCAATGCGCCTCTGATCAAGGCGCGTGCGAACCGAAAAGCACGGCTGAAGGGTAAGATCACCCTGACGGACACTGCGAACCATGATGACAGCGCTCAGTCCATCACGTCGGCGCTGCGTCAGAGAAGGCGAAATTGGGGGAGCGTAAACGCCGCTGAACACCGGGCCGAGCGATTGACAGACAATCGGCTGCTGAATGCGACGGCTGGTTGTGCCGATCTGCCGAAGGGGCGGTCGCGCCTTATCCATCTCGACGATGCAACCAAAGCCCAGCTTGCGACAGGAATTGAATGAAATGTCCGCATTGAACATCAAGAAAGGCTCGACGAGCCATTCCGCCTATGACCTACGCGACAGCCATATCGAGGTCGAGGAAAGCCACACCCTCGCGGTGATCGTCGAGAACGAGCCGGGCGTGCTGGCGCGCGTGATCGGCCTGTTTTCCGGCCGGGGCTACAACATCGACAGCCTGACCGTGGCCGAGGTGGACCATACCGGCCACCGCTCGCGCATCACCGTGGTCACCCGTGGCACGCCGGCCGTGATCGACCAGATCGAGGCGCAATTGTCGCGCATGGTACCGGTGCATGAGGTGCATGACCTGACCGCCGAAGGGCCGTCTGTGCAGCGCGAACTGGCGCTGTTCAAGGTGCAGGGCAAGGGCGAGGCCCGGATCGAGGCGCTGCGCCTGGCCGAGATCTTCCGCGCCAATGTGGTCGACTCGACGCTGGAGAGCTTTGTCTTCGAGATGACCGGCATGTCCGACAAGATCGACGCCTTTGCCGAGCTGATGCGCCCGCTGGGCCTGAAGGAAATCGCCCGCACCGGCGTGGCGGCCCTGTCGCGCGGGGCGTGACTGTCAGGGGCGTGACTGTTAGGGGCGTTGCTTCGGGGGGCGGCGCGCAAGCCGCTCTTCCACCCGACCCTTGACCAGCCAGGCCACCGCGAAGGCCCAGATCGCGATGGCCTCTCCCCACAAGACAAGCAGCGCGTGATTGACCACCCGCTGCGGCCCCTCTGGCCCCATCACTTTGAACCAGCTTGCCACGATCACCGCCCCGGTCATCGCCACGATGGTCCAGCCGCAGGCGCGGTAGATCCGGCGGCGCAGCGGCCGGGCGGTGCGGGAGAAGCGGCCAAGGCAAAGCGTGGCCAGCGCCGACAGGAAGATGATGGCCGAGGCGTAATGCGCCAGCGCCGCCCATTTGTAGCCAAGCGCCTGCTGGGTGATCGAGCCAAGCATATTGGCATTCGTGCGCATCTCGTTCGGGAAATAGGCCACGCCGAAGGCCGCGATTCCGGCGATTGTGGTGATGGCGTCATCCGACAGCCATTCGCCCGGGCGGCGGGCATGGCCGGGATAGGTGATCAGGAACAGGCCGATCGCCGTCAGCACCCCGACAAAGGCATCGCGCATCAGCGTGTGGTAATAGTCCGAGATCGACGGCTCGACCGCGCCCTGGCTGAACCAGCCGCCCAGGATCAGAAGGAAGGGCAGCGTGAAGCCCAGCCAGCCCAGCATCCGGCGCATCCGGTAATAGGCGCGCAGCACCTCGTCGCGGTTCGGTTCGCTCATGCTTGCCCCTTCTGGTCCGGGGGCCGAGTATGACGCGGCTTCACGCGCCCTTGAAGCGGGGCGCGCGCTTTTCCAGGAAGGCCGTGACGCCTTCGACAAAATCGCCGCTGGCGCCGCATTGGCCCTGAAGACGCGCCTCAAGCGCCAGCGCGCCCGCGAGGTCCAGATCGAAACTGCGGCGCAGCGCCTGTTTCAGCGCGCGATAGGCCCCGGTCGGCCCCGCCGCCAGATGCCCGGCGCGGGCGGCGACCACCGCCTCGAATTCTGCATCCGGCACCGCTTCCCAGATCATCCCCCAATCGGCGGCCTGCCGGGCGCTGATCTTGTCGGCGAAAAGCGCCGCCCCCATCGCGCGGGCCAGGCCGATCTGGCGCGGCAGCCAATGGGTGCCGCCTGCATCCGGGATCAGGCCGATCCGGGTGAAGGCCTGGATGAAGCTGGCGCTTTCGGCCGCGATCACCACATCGCAGGCCAGGGCCAGATTGGCCCCCGCCCCCGCTGCCGCGCCATTGACTGCGGCGATCACCGGCACCGGCGCCTCGGTGATCAGACGGAGGAGCGGCACATATTCCTCGTTCAGGATGCGCTCAAGATCCACGGCGGCGATGTTCGTCGCATCCTGTAGATCCTGGCCCGAGCAGAAGGCGCGGCCCGTGCCGGTCAGCACGATGCAGCGGGCGGTGGCTGCGGCTGCCCTCAGCGCTTCGGCCAGTTCCCGCCGCATCTGCGCGGACAGGGCGTTCATCACCGCAGGCCGGTTCATCGCAATGGTGGCGACACCGCCCGCCTCGCTGACTGTGATCGTCTGGAAATCCATGGCCGCGCCTCCCTGTTGCCGGGCACCCTATCAGGCGCGTCCGGGCCGCAAAGCGGAACGCTGCGTCAGGTCAGTCTTTCAGGATCTCCTTCAGCCGCGCTTCTTCGGCCGCGGTCAGGGCGGCAAGCGGGGCCACCTCACGCCTGCGCATGGCGAAAAAGGCGATGCCGCCGCCCAGCACCAGCATGGCCGGACCGGCCAGCCACAGGATCAGGTTCGACCCCGAGGCACGCGGATTGAAAAGCACGAACTCGCCATAGCGGTCGACGATGAAATCGACCACCTCATCGTCCGTGTCCCCCGCCACCAGCCTTTCGCGGATGATCACCCGCAGGTCATGGCTGATCGCGGCATTGCTGTCGTCGATCGACTCGCCCTGGCAGACCGGGCAGCGGATGTTCCTGGAAATCTCGCGCGCCCGCGCCTCAAGCGCAGGGTCCGCCAGCATCTCGTCGGGCTGGACGGCAAGGGCCGGACCCGCCATCAGCGCCAGCGTCAGGACAAGGGGCGCGGTCCTGGCCCGCCATGCCGCAAAGCCGATCATTCCGCCGGAACCCCCTGCGCTACAGGGCGCCGCGCGCCCGCCGCCACGCGATAGCGCCGGTCGGTCAGGCTGAGAAGCCCGCCCAGCGCCATCAGGCCCGCGCCGATCCACAGCCAGACCGCAAAGGGTTCCAGATAGCCGCGCACCGCCCAGCCGCCGTTCTGCTGCGCATCGCCGATGACCAGATACAGGTCGCGCAGCGCGGTCTGGTGGATGGCGGCTTCGGTCGTCGGCATGGCCTGGACCGGATAGAAGCGCTTCTCGGGATACATCACCGCCACAGGCGCGCCCGCCCGGGTCACCACCATCTCGGCCATGGTGGTGCGGTAATTCGGCCCCTGCTCGTCATGCACCTCCTTCAGGGTGACGTCATACTGGCCCAGCGCGAAGGTTTCGCCCAGTTGCGCCACGCGGATGACCTCGACCTTCCAGGCATGCATGGCGGAGACGGCAAAGATCAGGACGCCAAGGCCCGCATGGGCGCTGGCCTTGCCCCAATCGGCGCGCGGCAGCCGGGTCAGACGCGACAGCCGGTTCGCGCCGCGCCCGGTGCGGCTCCACAGATCCAACAGTGCGCCGAGCACCACCCAGGCGCCCAAGAGAACGCCAATCGGCCCCAGCGCCGACCGCCCGCTCTGCATCGCCCAGACCAAGAGCGCCAGCGCGACCGAGAGCGCCGCCACCGGGATCAGCCCTTTCAGCGCGCGCGAAAGATCGCCCCGTTTCCAAGCCAGCATCGCGCCTGCGGGCAGCACCACCGCCAGCGCCACGAAGAAGGGCGTGAAGGCGGCGTTGAAGAAGGGCTCTCCCACCGAGACGACGCGCTCCATCATGATCTCGGAGATCAGCGGCCAGATCGTGCCGATGAAGACGACAAAGGCCGAGACGGCGAGAAGGATGTTGTTCAGCACCAAGGCCGATTCCCGGCTGACCATGCCAAACAGGCCCTTGGCCTCCATCGCGCTGGCGCGCAGCGCGTAAAGCACCAGCCCGCCGCCGGTGAAGAAGGCGAGGATGCCCAGGATGAAGACGCCGCGTTCCGGGTCCGAGGCGAAGCTGTGAACGCTGGTGATCACGCCCGAGCGCACGATGAACGTACCGATCAGCGAGAAGCCGAAGGCCAGGATCGCCAGAAGGATGGTCCAGGACTTCAGGCTCTCGCGCTTTTCCACCACGATGGCGCTGTGCAACAGGGCGGCGGCCAAGAGCCAGGGCATGAAGCTGGCGTTTTCAACAGGGTCCCAGAACCAGAACCCGCCCCAGCCCAGCTCGTAATAGGCCCACCACGATCCCAGCGCGATGCCGATGGTCAGGAAGATCCAGGCGGCCAGCGTCCAGGGCCGCACCCAGCGCGCCCAGGCGGCATCGACCCGGCCTTCGATCAGCGCGGCGATGGCGAAGGAAAAGGCCATGCTCAGGCCGACATAGCCGAGGTAAAGGAAGGGCGGATGGAAGGCGAGACCCGGGTCCTGCAGCAGCGGGTTCAGGTCATTGCCATCTAGGGGCGGCGTCTGCAGCCGCCAGAACGGGTTCGAGGTGAACAGCAGGAAGGCGATGAAGGCGACGCCGATCAGCCCCTGCACCGCGATCACCCGCGCCCGCAGCCTTTCCGGCAGATTGCCGCCGAACCAGGCCGCGCTGGCGCCGAACAGCGCCAGGATCAGCGACCACAAGAGAAGCGATCCCTCGTGATTGCCCCAGGTGCCGGTGATCTTGTAAAGCATCGGCTTCAGCGTGTGGCTGTTCGCCGTCACCACCGCCAGCGAGAAATCCGAGACCACGAAGGCCCAGGTCAGGACACCGAATGACAGGGCCAGAAGCGCGAATTGCACCACCGCCGCCGGGGCCGCCACCGCCATCAGCGCCGCATTGCCGCGATGCGCGCCCCATAGCGGCAACAGCGCCTGCACCAGCGCCACCATCAGCGCCAGCACCAGCGCGAAATGTCCAAGCTCGACGATCATCGGCATTCCCCCGGGGTTCCGCGCCACCCTAAACTGCAACCGCCCCCCTTCCAATGGCCTGCGCGCAAGCGTCGCGGCCTTGTCATCGCCCGGCCGCTGCCCTCTGGCCCGCAGCCGCCCGGGCGTGTAACCCTAGGTGACGGACCAAGACGGAGACCCCCATGACCCGCACCATCCTTATCGGCGCGCCGATCGACAGCGGCCAGAAACGCCCCGGCTGCCTGATGGGCCCCGCCGCCTATCGCGTGGCGGGCATCGCACGCGAGATCGCCTCCGAAGGCCATGCGGTCGAGGATTGGGGCGATGTCGCCCTGCCCGACCTGCAACCGGTCTCCTGCCCCAATCCGGTCGTGCATTCGCTGGCCGAGACGCTGGGCTGGACCGAGGTGCTGCGCGACAAGGTCGATGACGCGCTGTCCCAGGGCGGCTTTCCGATCATCATGGGGGGCGACCATTCCCTTGCCCTCGGCTCCGTCTCCGGCGCCGCCGCCTTCGCCGCGCGCGAGGGGCGCCCGCTCTACCTGCTCTGGCTCGACGCCCATTCCGATTTCCACACGCCGATGACCACGACCTCCGGCAATCTGCATGGCACGCCGCTCGCCTATATCAACGGGCGCGACGGGTTCGACGCCTTCCCGCCCTTCCCCGCCGCCGTCCCCGCGCCGCGGATCTGCATGTTCGGCATCCGCTCGGTCGATCCCGAGGAACAGGCGGCGATGCAGAAACGGGACATCGCGATCAACGACATGCGGGTGATCGACGAACATGGCATCGTCAAACCCCTGCGCGACTTCCTGAACCGCTGCCGCAAGGAGGGCGGGATGTTGCATGTCTCGCTGGATGTCGATTTCCTCGACCCTTCCATCGCACCGGCCGTAGGCACCACCGTGCCCGGCGGCACCACCTTCCGCGAGGCGCATCTGGTGATGGAGCTGCTGCATGAATCCGGCCTTGTCACCAGCCTCGATCTGGTCGAGCTGAACCCCTTCCTCGATGACCGCGGCATGACCGCGCGGCTGATGGTCGATCTGGTCGGCAGCCTGATGGGCAAGAAGGTCTTCGACCGCCCGACACGATCGAAATGACCCGGCCTCGCCGCTTCTTCTGTTCTCAAATATCCCACGGGGGTCCGGGGGTGTGAAACCCCCGGCCGGGCCGGCGTCAGAGATCCCGGTAGGGGTGCTCACGCCCCTGCGGGTCGGTGACGATCCAGCCGCCCAGCCCGTCATCGCGCAGATAGCCCGGCCCGACCGGCACTTTGCCATGGCCGCCGGGGATATCCAGAACGTAAAGCGGCTGGCCGATCCCGGTCAGCCGCCCGCGCAGGGCGGCCAGGATCGCCTGCCCCTCGGCCAGCGTCAGGCGGAAATGGCCGGTGCCCTTGGCCAGATCGGGATGGTGCAGGTAATAGGGCTTGACCCGGTGCCGCAGCAGGGCGCGGAACAGGGCTTCCAGCGTGTCGGCATCGGCATTCACGCCCTTCAGCAGCACCGATTGCGACAGAAGCGGCACCCCTGCGCGGTTCAGCCGCCGCAGGGCCGCAGCCGCCGCCCCGGTCAGTTCCGCCGCATGGTTGACATGCAGCACCAGCCAGACCGGCAGGCGGCGGTTCAGCACCTGCGCCAGAGCCTCGGTGATCTTTTCCGGCGCCACCACCGGAACACGGGTGTGAAAGCGCACCAGCTCGACGCTGCCCAGATCTTCCAGCCTGTCCAGCATCGCGCCGAGACGCCGGGGCGACAGGGTCAAGGGATCGCCGCCGGTAAAGATCACCTCGCGCACCGCCGGCGTGGCGCGCAGATAGGCGATCACCCGGTCAAACTCGGCCTCGGCCAGCAGGCCCGCCTCGCCCACCGTCTCGCGGCGGAAGCAGAAGCGGCAATAGACCTCGCAGCTTTGGGTCGCGTGCAGGATGGCGCGGTCGGGATAGCGATGGGTCAGGCCCGCTACGGGGCGATGCGCGTCATCACCGATCGGGTCGGCCAGTTCCTCGGGCCGCATCTGCAATTCCCGCGCATCGGGCAGGAATTGCGCCCACACGCCCGGATCCTCCACCGCCAGCATCTCGGGGCTGACCCGCACCCGGAAGGCCGCCTCGACCGCCTCCAGCGCGGCGCGATCGCCCGCGACCAGACCCAGAGCGTCCAGCGCCTCGACGCTGGTTGCGGCTGTCCTGCGGGGTTTCGGGGCGTCAATCGTCATGGCGCGCCGCCTTACGCGCCGCCGCTTCCGCCTTCAAGCCCCGCTGCGGTCAGTGCAGCCGGAACTCTCCCACCACATTGCGCCATTCCCCGGGCCCGATCAGCTTGCGATGGGTGAAGCGGACGGAATGCAGCGGGCCTTCGATATTGCCCTGCCAGAATTCGATGAATCGGAACAGTTCAGGGTAATCTGGCGCCAGATCCATGTGCTGCCAGACGAAGCTGTTGATAACGCTTCGATAATCCGGCATCCGATAGTAGATCTCGGCCGTGGTCATCCCATATCCCCTGAGCATCAGCTCGGTCTCACTTGCCTGCATGGGCGATGCCTCCTTTCGCCCCCATGACGAAAGCATGACAGGATTTACGAATCATGCAATGATTTCAATATATTGTCACTCACATCGCGACAGTGCTGCCAAGCTGCCGCCCCCATCCTTGCACCCAAGGATTGGGATGGTGTAAGGTCTGGGCAACAAAATCTGGGCCCCTTCCGGGCAGGCAAGGACGACCGTGGCGGATACCCCCGAAGACACTGATATCGCTGGCGAAACCCCCGAGGGGCCGGTTCCCCATGGCCCGCAGGTCGATATCGCGCAGGAAATGCGCACGGCCTATCTCGACTATGCGATGTCGGTCATCGTCAGCCGCGCCATCCCCGATCTGCGCGACGGGCTGAAACCTGTGCATCGGCGCATTCTTTACGCGATGCACGATGTCGGAAACACGCATGACAAGCCCTACCGCAAATCCTCGCGCCCGGTGGCCGAGGCGATGGGGAAATACCACCCGCATGGCGACGCCTCGATCTATGACGCGCTGGTGCGGATGACGCAGGACTTCTCCATGTCCCTGCCGCTTCTCGATGGTCAGGGCAATTTCGGTTCGATGGACGGCGACCCGCCCGCCGCCTTCCGCTATACCGAAGTGCGTCTGGAACGCGCCGCGCTGGCGCTTTTGGACGATATCGACAAGGACACGGTCGATTTCCAGGACAATTACGACGGCAAGGACCGCGAACCCACCGTCCTGCCCGCGCGCTTCCCGAACATGCTGGTCAACGGCTCGGAAGGCATCGCCGTCGGCATGGCGACCCGCATCCCGCCGCACAATCTGGGCGAAGTGATCGATGCCACGCTGGCCTTGATCCAGAATCCCGACATCTCGACCGAACAGTTGATGGAGCATGTGCCAGCCCCCGATTTCCCGACCGGCGGCATGATCCTGGGCCGGTCCGGCGCGCGGAAAGCCTATCTCGAAGGCCGCGGCTCGGTGATCATCCGCGCCAAGACCCATGTCGAGGAATTGCGCAAGGACCGCTGGGCGATCATCATCGACGAGATCCCCTTCCAGGTGAACAAGGCCTCGATGATCGAGAAGATCGCCGAACAGGTGCGCGAGAAGCGCATCGAGGGGATCGCCACGGTCGCCGACGAATCCGACCGCGTCGGCGTGCGGGTGGTGATCGAGCTGAAGCGTGACGCCACGCCCGATGTGGTCTTGAACCAGCTCTGGCGCTTCACGCCGATGCAGATTTCCTTCGGCTGCAACATGCTGGCGCTGAACAATGGCCGGCCCGAGACGCTGACCCTGCGCGATTTCCTGTCGCATTTCGTGACCTTCCGCGAAGAGGTCGTCGCCCGCCGCACGGCCTATGAGCTGCGCAAGGCGCGCGAGCGCAGCCATATCCTCTGCGGCCTTGCGGTCGCGGTGTCGAATGTCGACGAGGTGGTCGCCACCATCCGCTCCTCGGCCGATCCGGCCGAAGCGCGCGAGCGGCTGATGACCCGGCGCTGGCCCGCCCATGACATCGCCGCCTATATCCGGCTGATCGACGACCCGAGCCACAAGATCAACGAGGACGGCACCTACAACCTGTCGGAAATCCAGGCCCGCGCCATCCTGGACCTGCGCCTGCAACGCCTGACGGCGCTGGGTGTCAAGGAAGTGACCGACGAGCTGGAAGAACTGGCCGCCAAGATCAAGGATTACCTCGACATCCTGTCCTCGCGCGAGCGGATCATGGCGATCATCTCTGGCGAACTGGCCGAGATCAAAGCCAATTTCGCCGTGCCCCGCCGCACCGAGATCGCCGATTGGGAAGGCGACATGGACGACGAGGACCTGATCGAGCGCGAGGATATGGTCGTCACCATCACCTCCGGCGGCTATATCAAGCGCACGCCTTTGGCCGAATTCCGCAGCCAGAACCGCGGCGGCAAGGGCCTCGCCTCGATGGCCACCAAGGAAGATGATGTGGTGACGACGCTTTTCGTCGCCAACACCCATACCTGGCTTCTGTTTTTCACCACCGATGGCATGGTCTACAAGCTCAAGACCTGGCGCCTGCCGGTGGCGGGCCGCACCGCCAAGGGCAAGGCCCTGGTCAATATCCTGCCGATCCAGAATGGCGTTTCCATCGCCGCGCTGATGCCGGTGGATGTGCCCGAGGAAGACTGGTCCTCGCTCCAGATCGTCTTCGCCACTTCGGATGGCGATGTGCGGCAGAACGACCTGTCCGACTTCACCAATGTCAAGCGCAACGGCAAGATCGCGATGAACCTGCCCGAAGGCACGACGCTGGTGAACGCAGCCATCGCCAATGACAGCGACGATGTGATGCTGGTCACCATGGGCGGCCGCGCCATCCGCTTCCCGACGACCGAGATTCGCGTCTTCAAGTCGCGCGGCTCGACCGGGGTGCGCGGCATCCGGCTGGGGGCGGGCGACAAGGTGGTGTCGATGGCGATCATCCGCCATTTCGAGGCCACGCCCGAGGAACGCGAGGCCTATCTGAAACAGCGCCGCCTGATGGCCGGTGTGACAGAGGAGGAGGCGTCGGAGGATGACGACGAACCCGCCGTCGCCGCCGGCCAATTGTCGCCCGAACGCTATGCCGAAATGTCGGCGGCGGAAGACCTGATCCTGACGATCACTGCGGGCGGGTCGGGCAAGCTGTCGTCGTCGCACGATTACCCGGTGCGCGGGCGCGGCGGCATGGGGGTCAAGGCGATCTCGCCCGGGCCGCGCGGCGGCCGCATCGTCGCCTCCTTCCCGGTGGATCTGTCCGACCAGATCATGCTTGCCACCTCGACCGGCCAGTCGATCCGCACCCCGGTGGAACAGGTCTCGTTCCGCTCGCGTTCGGCCGGCGGCGTGCGCGTCTTCAACGTCGCGGCGGATGAGGATGTGGTCTCGGTCGCGCGGGTGGCGGAACAGGGTGATGACCCCGCTTGAGTTCCGGCTCGCCGCTTTGGCGGCGGCGGGCCAGACCATCCCCTATGGCGTGCTCGCCCGTGACCTCGGCCTGCGCATGGCCGAGTTGACCGCCGCGCTTGAGGCCCTGATGGAGGCCGACACCGTTGCCGGAAAGCCTTTGCGGGCGGCGCTTTGCGAGGCACGGCTTACCCCCGGCCTGCCCGCACGCGGCTTTTTCGACAAGGCGGCGGCGCTGGGGCATGATGTCTCCACCCCCGCCGCCTTCATCGCCAAACAGAGGCAGCTCTTAAGCGCCCGGTAATCCTTTGCGGCAATCCTTGGCGGCGATCCTTGCCCGCGAAGGCGCCGCCGATGAACCTCTACCACTGCCTGATCGAGTTGCGCCCCGAAGCGCGCGCCCTGGCCTTTGCCCAGGCGGCGCAGCATTGGATGGACCATCTTCAGGCCCGGGGCCTGATCACCGGCTGGCGGCTGTTGCGGCGCAAGCTGGGCCTCGCCGCGGGCGGCCATACCGATTTCCTGCTCGAAATCGAAATCCCCGGTCTCGCCACGCTCGACGCCGCTTTCTCGGCCCTGGCCATGGCCGATGACGAAGCGACGCGGCGCTATGACCAGATGCATGGCATGATCGCCCGCGCCGAGGTGGGCCTCTACCGCCCCTATCCCGACCCGGCACAACGCGAACGCATCGCGCTGATCTAGCCCCTTCTTCTGTTCGCAAATATCCCGGGGTGAGCGGCGCAGCCGCGAGGGGCAGCGCCCCTTGCCCGGCTTGCCACGGGTGCCTGCGCCGGGTAAATCGCGGCCATGGAACCCCTACACATCATCGGCGGCGGCATGGCCGGGTCCGAGGCTGCCTGGCAGGCCGCGCAGGCCGGCGTGCCCGTGGTCCTGCATGAAATGCGCCCGCAGGTCGCCACCTTCGCCCATCGCACCGGCGATTTCGCCGAGATGGTCTGCTCGAACTCTTTCCGCTCGGACGATGACGAACGGAATGCCGTCGGGCTTCTGCATTGGGAAATGCGGGCGGCGGGCGGGTTGATCATGGAAATGGCGACGCAGCACCGCCTGCCTGCGGGCGGCGCGCTGGCGGTGGACCGCGATCCCTTTGCCGCCGCCGTGACGGAACGCCTGAAGTCACATCCGCTGATTTCCACGTCTTATGAAGAAGTTACCGAACTTCCCTCATCCGGCCACTGGATCATCGCCACTGGCCCGCTGACCAGCGCCAGGCTGGCCGAGAGCATCCGCGCCGCCACCGGGGCCGATGCGCTGGCCTTTTTCGACGCGATCGCCCCCATCGTCTATGCCGAATCCGTCGACATGTCGGTCGCCTGGATGCAGTCGCGCTATGACAAGGGCGAGACGGCCGAGGAACAGACCGCCTATATGAACTGCCCGATGGACAAGGCGCAGTACGAAGCCTTCATCGACGCGATCCTGGCGGCGGAGAAGACCGAATTCCATGAGGGCGAAACGGCGGGCTATTTCGACGGCTGCCTGCCGATCGAGGTCATGGCCGAACGCGGCCGCGAGACGCTGCGCTTCGGCCCGATGAAGCCGGTCGGCCTGACCAACCCGCACAACCCGGTGAAACCCTATGCCGTGGTGCAGCTGCGCCGCGACAACAAGCTGGGCACGCTCTACAACATCGTCGGCTTCCAAACCAAGATGAAATACGGCGCGCAAACCGCTGTTTTCAAGATGATTCCGGGGCTGGAGAATGCGAGCTTCGCAAGGCTGGGCGGCATCCACCGCAACACATTCATCAACTCGCCCACATTGCTCGATGAACAGATGCGCCTGCGCAGCCGCCCGAACATCCGCTTCGCCGGGCAGATCACCGGGGTCGAGGGTTACGTCGAATCCGCCGCCATGGGCCTTCTTGCGGGCCGCATGGCCGCGGCGGAAATGAAGGGCATGGTCCTGCCGCCGCCGCCGCCCGATACCGCGATGGGCGCGCTGATCACCCATATCACCGGCGGGGCCGAGGCCAGGACCTTCCAGCCGATGAACGTCAATTTCGGCCTCTTCCCCCCGATCGACGCCAAGGGCGGACGCAAGGGGCGCAAGGACCGCTACAAGGCCTATACCGACCGCGCGAAAATGGCTTTCGCGGCATGGCTTGCGTAACCCGCTTCGCGCCCTCGCCCACCGGTCCCCTGCATCTGGGCCATGCCTATGCGGCGATCCTCGCCCATGACATGGCGCGGGCAGAGGGCGGGCAGTTCCTCTTGCGGATCGAGGATATCGACACGGCCCGGTCAAAGCCGGAATGGGAAGCGGCGATCCATGACGATCTGCGCTGGCTTGGCCTGCGCCGCGACGGGCCGGTGATGCGCCAGTCGGACCGCCTGCCCGCCTATCAGGCGGCGCTGGCGCGGCTGCAGGCGCTTGGCGTCACCTATCATTGCACCTGCACCCGGGGCGACATCCGCGCCGCGCTGTCCGCGCCGCAGGAAGGCGCGGTAATCGGCCCCGATGGCCCGGTCTACCCCGGCACCTGCCGCGACCGGGGCCATGGCCAAGGCGCGGTGCGGCTGGACATGGCCCGCGCCATTGCCCTGGCCGACCCGCCGACCTTCAGCGACAGCGGCATCCGCCCCGGCCTTTACCGGCATGATGCGGCGGCAATGCAGCGCGATATCGGCGATATCGTTCTGGCGCGCCGCGACATCGGCACATCCTATCACCTTGCCGTGGTCGTCGATGACGCGGCGCAGGGCGTGACCAGGGTGACGCGTGGCGAAGATCTGTTCGCGGCGACGCCGATCCATGTCCTGCTGCAACGTCTGCTGGGCTTGCCCATACCGCAATATCACCACCACCGCCTGATCCGTGACGACCAGGGCAAAAGGCTGGCCAAGCGCGACGATGCCCGCGCCCTGGCGAAATACCGGGCCGAAGGGGCGACGCCACAGGACATCAGGCGCATGGTCGGGCTTTAGTCAACCGCCTTGACCAGGATGGCGGAGGGGAGTGGGAGTCGAACCCACCCGGGACAGCCTGACTGCCCCAACCGGATTTGAAGTCCGGCCGCCCCACCGGGGACGATTCCCTTCCCTGTCCCGAACCTGCGGTCAGGCATCAAACTGGTCGCGACGATGCGGATTTATGCGCCGCAGGTCGCCGCGGCGCAAGGTGACGCCCAGCCGGTCGAAATATTCGAGGATCTCGATCGCCACTTTGCGGCCATTCTGCACCCGGTCGCGAAAAGCGGCGGCGCTGATCCAGCCATCCGACGCAGATTGTTCGATATCTTCAAGGATTGCCAGCATTTCGGCCAGAACTGGGCGGTAAAAGAAGTGATCATGTCCGATCTGGTCAATGCGGCCAAGGCGCTGGCACAGGCGCATGACCCGGCGCATCTCAGGTTCAGGCACGGCCAGCGCGGTCGCCAGGTCGCGCACACGGGGGGGGCGAAAACGGGCTTCGCCCTGCAGGCTGGGCAGGAGGGCGGCGTAGAGCGCCTCATCCGCGCCGGACAGTTTCACCACATGGCCCGGCAGGCGCAGGAACGCCCCTTCCAGCACCAGCCGCCCGGCCTGCGCCTCAGCCTGAAGAAAGGGCAGGAAGGCCTCGCGCGGCAGGCGCGGGGTCAGGGTCACGCGCAGGCGTTCGCGGCCAAGGCCGACAAGGTCGGGGTTTTCCAGGTGGAAATCGGCAAGCCGGGCCTGGGCCTGGCTGCGCAGATCGTCAAGCCGCGCCCGGGCCAGGGCCAGCGGGCCAACCTGCACAGCCTGCGCCGCTTGCAGCAGATCCGCCCCCTGCCCCGCCGCGATGCCCCGGTCGCGCAGGAAAGTGGACAGGTCGACCGGCCCGACCGCAGCCAAGCCGCGCAGGACCTCGGCAGGCGTCGCGGCAAGGGCGGCGGTCAGCGCGGCCAGCCGTTCGGGCTTGCGGCGGTGGCGGGCAGGCGCGCGCAGGTCAAGGAAGACCCCGCCGCCGATGGTGCGGCTGGCCGAAGGGTCGCGCAGGATGAAACGGTCGCCGACCTGCGCCGCCAGCGGCCTGTTCAGCACAAGCTGGACAAAGCCGGTCTCGCCCGGCCCGATGGCGTCTTGCAGCGGCACGACATGGACCCCGGCCTCGGCGGCATGGCTGTGCAGGCGGGCGGGGAACCAGGCGGTCAGGGGCTTGCCCTCAGAGGCGAGCAAGGTCAGGCGGGCATCGATGCGGTCGCTCGGGGCGTGAAAGCCGGGTGGAACAAGGCAGTCGCCGCGCTGGATCGCCTCTTTGGTCAGGCCCTCTCCCGCAAGGTTCAGGGCGCAGCGCTGCCCGGCATGGCCACTTTCCGCCTTGCGGTTCTGCGCGTGCAGCCCGCGCAGGCGGGCGGGCAGGCCCAGCGGGCTGACGATCAAGCTGTCGCCCGGGCGGAAGGTTCCCGCCAGCGCCATGCCGGTGACGACCGTGCCCGCGCCGGTCAGGGTAAAGCTGCGATCGACCGAAAGCCGCGCCGGGCCGGTTGCGGCGCGGGCGGCGGTGGCGGCTTCCGCCTCGATCAGGCGGGAACGCAGCATATCGATCCCCTGCCCGGTCAGGGCAGAGACCGGCAGGATTTCTGCCCCGGCCAGGGTGGTATCGGCAAGAGCGGCGCGAATCTCGCCCGCGACCTGCGCCAGCCGCGCGGCATCGGCAAGGTCGGCCTTGGTCAGGGCGACAAGGCCGCGCGACAGGCCCAGAAGATGCAGGATCGCCAGATGCTCGCGGGTCTGCGGCATCATCCCGTCATCGGCGGCGACGACTAGAAGGGCAAAGTCGATGCCGCCCGCCCCGGCCAGCATCGTATGGACCAGCCGCTCATGCCCCGGCACATCGACAAAGCCGGTCACCGCCCCGCCACCCAGATCGGCATAGGCGAAGCCAAGGTCGATGGTGATGCCGCGGGCCTTTTCCTCGGCCAGCCGGTCGGCATCGACGCCGGTCAGCGCCTTCACCAAAGCGGTCTTGCCATGGTCGATATGGCCCGCCGTGCCGACGATCATGCCTGGGCCAGGGCGGAAAGCAGGTCGTCGTCGCGGGCAAGGCAACGCAGGTCAAGGATCAGCGCGCCATCGCGGATATGGCCGATGACCGGGCGGGGCGCGGCGCGCAGCCGGGCCGAAAGGCGGTCGGGCGCATCGCCGCCCGGCCCGGTCAGCCGCAACCCCGCAGAAGGGATCGTGTCGACCGGCAGCGCGCCGGACCCGATCTGGCTGGCGCAGGCGCAGGGCGCGCAGGCATGGCCCCAGGGGCCGATAATCGCGTCGACCTGCGGGGCAAGACGCGTGGCCATGGCCGCGATCTCGGGTTCCGGGCGCGCGAGAAAGCGCAGGGTCGGCAGCCGCTCGGCCAGACGGTCGGGGTCGCGGTAAAGCCGCAGGGTCGCCTCCAGCGCGGCGATGCGGATCTTGTCCAGCCGCAGGGCGCGCTTCAGCGGGTTCCTGTTGATCTGCGCAATCAGATCCCTGCGCCCGACGATGAACCCCGCCTGCGGCCCGCCCAGCAGCTTGTCGCCCGAGAAAGTGACCAGATCGGCGCCTTCGGCCACCGCCTCGGCCACGGTGGGTTCGCGGCGCAGGCCCCAGGCCGACAGATCGACCAGCGATCCCGCGCCAAGATCATTCATCAAGGGCACATCGGCGGCGCGGGCCAGTTCGGCCAGGTCGGGCGCGGCCACTTCGGCAGTGAAACCCTGAATCCGGTAATTCGAGGTATGGACCTTGAGGATCAGCCCGGTCTGCGGCCCCAGCGCGCCCTGATAGTCGCGCCAATGGGTGCGGTTGGTGGTGCCGACCTCGCGCAGAACCGCCCCGGCGCGGGCCATGATGTCAGGCATGCGGAAGGCGCCGCCGATCTCGATCAATTCCCCCCGCGAGACCACGGTTTCGCGCCCCAGCGAAAAGGTGTTGAGCGCGATCAGAACCGCGGCGGCGTTGTTGTTGACGACAGTGGCATCCTCGGCCCCGGTCATCTCGCATAACAACCCGCGCAGATGGTCGTCGCGCTGACCGCGAGACCCGCCCCCCAGATCGAACTCCAGCGCCAGCGGGTTGGCCATGGCCTGCGCGGCGGCCTCGATCGCCTCGGGCGCAAGGATGGCGCGGCCGAGGTTGGTGTGCAGGACCGTGCCGGACAGGTTCAGCACCGGGCGCAGGGCGGATCGCGCCTGGCGGGCAAGGTCGGCCTCGATCTGGTCGGGCAGCAGCGCCGCCAGTGCCGCGCCGTCGCCGCCATCGCGTATCGCGGCGCGAGCGGCATCAAGCCGGGCGCGGATCGCGGCGGTGACCAGGGCGCGGCCATGCTGGGCCACCTGCGCCTGCCCTTCGGCCCCGGACAGAAGCTGGTCGACCGATGGCAGGGCACGAAAGCCGTCCATCAATAGCCCACAAGGAACGGGTTGGCGCCGGCCCGGACAAGGCCCGACTCTTGCATCATCAGGTCAAGGCCAAGACTGCCGACATCATCGGCGATCGGATCGAGCGTCGGGTTCTTGGTGGCGTAGAGGATCTTCACCCAAGAGTTGCAGTCGCCGCAGCATTCGGCCTTGACCGTGGCGTCGGTCGTCTCGGCCGAGCGATAGCTGATCTTGCCACCCTGTCCGCAGCACAGGCAGGTGATGCGGACGGCGTTCCATTGCGTCGCGCAAAGCGCGCAGCAGGCGTAGCGGATATTCTCGATCCCCGGCGCGCCGGTGACGGTGGATGTGGCGGGGCGGCCGCCGCAGGCGGGGCATTGGCCGGTGCCGCGGGGGGACAGGGCCTTGGCCTCCAGCGTGGCGGCCAGGCGTGTGAGATGCACTTGCACGGCCAGCGCCGCGAAGAGATGCGGGCCGGCGCTGTCGGCGGGAATGGCATCCCCCAGCACATTGGCCAAAAGCCAGGCGCGGTCCTGGGCCTCGGCCAGCGTGACCGCCTCAAGCGCCTGCCGGGCGGCGTCGGGCATTTCGATCCGGGCGGCGCTGTCGCACAGCGCGGCCAGGGTGGCGTGCAGGGTGGGGTCGGCCGCCAGAGGGGCGCGGTCGATGGGGCCGGATGCCCGGACCGGCGGCAGGTCGGCAAGAAGCCGGACTTGCAACCCGGTCAGATTGGCCAGGAAGCCAAGATAGGGCGCCAGATTGCCGGATCTTGCCAGAAAGGCAAAGCGGGCCTGCCGCGTGGCGAAGGTGCGGGCTGGATCTGGCAGGATGGCAAAAGGCGGCACCGGCACGCCGCCGATCAAGCTGGGGTCAGGCTGGACGCCCTGGGTCATCTCTTCCTTTCCGGGCCGACCGGCCACGGCTTGCAGCGCCCGGCGGTGCCGCCACGCAGATTAGTTTGAGGTCTCGCGCCGCGCCCGTCCAGCCACTTCGCGCAGCCATTTGCGATGGTGCCGGAAGGCCCAGCCGCCGGTGACCGAGCCGCGCGTCATGGCGCGGATCGTGCCGCGCGTCCAGATCGCCGCATAGACATGCAGGATGAAGACCAGCAGCATCAGGATCGCGGCGGCCGAATGGGCCAGCATGGCCAGACGCCGGTCAGGGATGGCGACCAGATCCGGGAAATATTCCTGCCAGACCATGATGCCCGAGGCGAGCAGCGTCAGGATCAGCAGGCCCATGGCCCAGAAGACGAATTTCTGTCCGGCATTGTATTTGCCAAGGGTGGGCAGCTTTTCCTCGTTCTGGTCCATCACGTCGCGGATGTGCTTGACCCAGACCACATCGTCACGGCGCGGCAGGTTGCGCGGGACAAGCTGGATGAAGATCAGAAGATAGCCCACCGCCAGCACAAGCCCCAGGAAGGGATGCAGCCAGCGCGCGGTCTGCCCGCCGCCGAACAGCGCTGTAAGCCCGTAGAACATGGGCGAATAGAAGGCGAGGCCGGACAGCATCAGAAGGATCGTGGTGATGGCGATGATCCAGTGGTTCAGCCGGGTGAACCAGCGATAGCGCGACAGGACGACCGGCTGGCGGCTGACAAGGTGGTCGCCCGCTTCGGAATATTCGCGGCTCATGCGGCAGGCCCTCCTTGCCCAGGCACCAGCGCGGGACTGGCGGGCTGGCCCGTCTCGGTCTGCACCAGATGCGCGGCCTCGACCTCATCGGTCACGGTCACCTTGTTCGCGCGGGCGAAGAGGCCATGCAGGATCGCGCCTGCCGCCGCCAGACCCACAGCGGCAAGGCCCACGGTCTTGGCCGGGCCCTTCCAGCCCTCGACCAGCGGCGAGATCGCGGGATTGTCGGGCAGATCGGCGTAAAGCGACGGCTTGTCGGCGTGATGCAGCACATAGATCACATGGGTGCCGCCCACGCCCTGCGGATCATAGATCCCGGCCTTGTCATAGCCGCGCGACTTGAGGTCGGTCACGCGCGTCTCGGCATGGGCCAGCATCTCGTCCTTGGTGCCGAAGACGATGGCCTGGGTCGGGCAGGCCTTGGCGCAGGCCGGCCCCTGCCCCACCGCGACGCGGTCGGAACAAAGCGTGCATTTGTAGCTCTTGTGATCGACCTTCGACACGCGCGGCACGTCGAAGGGGCAGCCGGTCACGCAATAGCCGCAGCCGATGCAGTTTTCATGGATGAAGTCCACGATGCCATTGGAATATTGCACGATGGCGCCGGGGGCCGGGCAGGCCTTGAGACAGCCCGGATCTTCGCAATGCATGCAGCCGTCCTTGCGGATCAGCCATTCGAAATCCCCGGTATCGGGGTTTTCATATTCGGTGAAGCGCATCAGCGTGAACATGTCGGGGGTAAGGTCATGGGGGTTTTCATAGACCCCCACATTCTCGCCCACCGCCGGATGGGTGTCGTTCCATTCGACGCAGGCCGATTGGCAGGCCTTGCAGCCGATGCATTTCGACACGTCGATCAGCTTGGCGACCTTGGTCAGCTGCCGCTCGGGCGGGGCGAGGTTCGGCATGGCCGAGGCCCGCACCACGTCAGAGGGCAGAAGGTTCACATCCATCGGCTGCACAGGCGGGTTGGCCGCCGCCGTCGTGGGTTCCGGGGCGCGCGTTGTCATGCCATCGGCTCCTTGTCGGCAGGTTCGATGTTGACGAGGAAGGCCTTGAATTCGGGCGTCTCGATATTGGCGTCGCCGACATAGGGCGTCAGCATATTGGGACCGAAGCCCTTTTTCGCCGCCCCCATGAAGCCCCAATGGATCGGCATCCCTACGACATGGACGGTCTTGTCGCCGCAGATCAACGGCTTGATCCGCTTTGTGACCACCGCCTTGCCCCAGATCTCGCCGCGCTTGGACCAGACCCGGACCATGCCGCCTTTGGTGATGCCCTTCTCGGCCGCCAGTTCCTCCGAGATTTCCACGAAAAACTCTGGCTGCAACGCGGCGTTGACCGGGTTGTGCTTGGTCCAGAAGTGGAAATGCTCGGTCAGCCGGTAAGAGGTGCCGACCAGAGGAAACTCATCGCTGGTCGCCATCTGGGCCAGATCGTCGGGGAAGACCCGGGCGACCGGGTTGCCGCGCAGGTCCGGGTTCAGCGCATTGGCGATCGGGCTTTCAAACGGCTCCATATGGCTGGGGAAAGGCCCGTCCTTAAGGCCCTTGCGCGCGAATAGCCGCCCGACGCCTTCATTGGTCATGATGAAGGGCATGACATCGCCGGGCTTCGAGGTGACGCCGATATCGGGCACGTCATAGCCGGCCCATTTCTCGCCATCCCATTCGATCAGCTTGCGCTCGGGGTCCCAGGCCTTGCCGTTCAGGTCGGCGGAGGCGCGGTTGTAAAGGATGCGGCGGTTCAGCGGCCAGGCAAAGGCCCAGTTCAGATACATGCCGGCCTCGTCGGGATCGGTATTGTCCCGCCGCGCCATCATGTTGCCGTCCTCGTTCCAGCAGCCCGAGAAGATCCAGCAGCCGCACATCGTGCTGCCATCGTCCTGCAACTGGCTGAAGTTCTTCACCTGCTTGCCCGCCTCGACCACGACCTTGGTCGGGTCTTTCGGGTCCATCACCGTCGTCAGGGCGCGGCCGTTCATCTCGCGCGCCAGTTCCGCAGCGGTGGGTTCCAGCGGATCGGCATAGTCCCAGGTCAGGTTCAGGATCGGCTCGGGGAACTTGCCGCCCTCGTCCTGATACAGTTTCTTCACCCGCTGGAAGATGTTGGACATGATCCAGGTGTCCTTGCGGGCCTCGCCCGGCGGGGTCGCCCCCGCCCAGTGCCATTGCAGCCAGCGACCGGAATTCACCAGGGCGCCTTCGTCCTCGGCAAAGCAGGTCGTCGGCAGTTCCAGCACTTCGGTCTGGATCGCGGCGGGATCGACCTTGTTGTAGATGCCGTGATCTTCCCAGAAATGCGCCGTCTCGGTCTGAAGCGGGTCCATCACGACCAGAAGCTTCAGCTTCGACAGCGCCGCCGTCAGCTTGGCGCGATTGGGAAAGCTGAGCAGCGGGTTGAAGCCCTGGCAGAAGTAGAGATTGACCTCGCCCTTCGACATCATGTCGAACATGCGCAGGATGTCATAGGAGGGCACATCCAGCTTGGGCAGATAGTCATAGGCCCAGCCGTTTTCGGCTGTTGCCGCGTCGCCCCACATGGCCTTGAGGAACGAGACCATGAACTTGCGATAGTTCTGCCAGTAGCTGGTCTGGTTCGGACGCAGCGGCTTGTTCCCGCGCGTCGACATATAGGTCTCGAAGTCGGTTTCCTTGTCGACCGGAATGTTCAGATAGCCGGGGATCAGGTTCGACATCAGGCCAAGATCGGTCAGGCCCTGGATGTTGGAATGGCCGCGCAGGGCGTTCACCCCGCCGCCGCGCATCCCGATATTGCCCAGGATCAGCTGAAGCATCGCCATGCCGCGAATATTCTGCGCGCCCTTGGAATGCTGTGTCCAGCCAAGGGCATACATCGAGGTCATGACCTTGTTCGGGGCCGAACATTCCGCGATCATCTCGCAGATCTTCAGATAGCGGTCCTTGGGCGTGCCGCAATTCGCCTCGACGAATTCGGGCGTGTAGACATCGACATGGGCCTTGAGCAGGTTCCACACGCAGCGCGGATCGGCCAGCGTGGGGTCGGTCAGCGCAAAGCCGTCCTCGCCGATCTGGTAATCCCAGTCGGTCGTGTCGAAGACGCGCTTCTCGGCGTCATAGCCGTTGAACAGGCCCTCCGACCAGCCAAAGCCCTCGCGCACCAGGAACGAGGCATTGGTGTAGTTCTTGACATAGGCCCACTGCACCTTGTCGTTCGCAATGCAGTAGCGGATCACCCCCATCAGGAAGGCGATGTCGCTGCCCGGCCGGATCGGGGCGTAATAATCGGCAACCGAAGCCGTGCGCGTGAACCGTGGGTCCACCACGATCAGCTTGGCGCCGCGCTTGGCCTTGGCCTCGGTCACCCATTTGAAGCCGCAGGGATGCGCTTCGGCGGCATTGCCGCCCATGACGATGGCAAGGTCAGTGTTTTTGATATCGGTCCAGGCGTTGGTCATTGCGCCACGGCCAAACGTCGGAGCCAGACTGGCTACCGTCGGGCCGTGTCAGACACGCGCCTGGTTGTCGAACCCCACCGAGCCCAGCGAGCGCACGGTCTTGTAAGTCAGCCAAGCGGTCTCGTTCGTCGTGCCCGAGGCGGCAAGGAAGCCCATGGTCTTCCAACGGTTGACCTTCTGGCCCTGATCATTGGTCTCGATCAGGTTCGCGTCGCGGTCATCCTTGATCGCGCGGGCGATCTTGTCGAAGGCCTGTTCCCAGGTGATGTCCTGCCACTCCGCCCCGCCCGGCGCGCGGTAGCGCGGTTTGGTGGCGCGGGTGGGCGACAGGGCGAAATCCTTGATCGCCGCGCCCTTGGGGCACAGCGTGCCGCGATTCGTGGGGTGGTCGGCATCGCCTTCCACATGCACCAGCTCCGCCTTTTCGCCCGCTTTCAGATCGCCCTTTGAATAGAGGATGATCCCGCAGGCGACCGAGCAATAGGTGCAGATGTTCCGGGTCTCGGTCATGGTGGCAAGCTTGAAGCCGCGCACATGCGCCGCCTCTGCCGCTTCGGCCCGGGCAAAGCCCAAAGCCCCCAGCGACGTTGCCGCCACCCCCGCGCCCGCGAGCTTAAGGAAGCTGCGTCGCGAAAGGTCGATGTTCATCGGACCCTCCCTGCTGTTGCGTGGCTTATGGGCAGGGATGGTCGGGCCAAGCCGCCCTTGTGTCAAGAATTTCGCGGCACTGGGCTGGCATATGTGATCAGGCCGGTTCCCGGTCCTGCCGCTCGCGCCAGGCGCCGGCGCGGCGGGTCAGGGGGCGCAGGACGCAAAGCTCAACCGCCAGCATGACCGCCACGAAGGCCAGCGCATAGGCCAGGACGCCCGCGATCTCGAACAGCTGGAAGCGCATGTGGATCTGGAAGCCGACGCCCGAGGACCGGCCAAGAAACTCGACCACCAGCACCAGTTTCCAGATGATCGAAAGCCCGGTGCGGGCGCTGGCGGCCAGAAAGGGCGCCAGTTGCGGCAGCACGACATGGCGCAGGCGGGCAAGGGGCGGCATGGCGAAGACCTGCGCCATATCGGCCAGGCCGGGGTTCAGCGCACGCGCCCCTTCGCGCATGGTCACCAGGACAAGGGCGGTCTTGTTGATCGCCACGGCAGCGATGGCGGCGGTCTCGTTCAGCCCGATCCACAGATAGCACAGCACGATCACCACCAGCGCGGGCAGGTTCAGGAAGATCGTCACCCAGGGGTCAAGCCAGCGGTCGGCGCGCGGGCTGCGGCCCAGCCAGAGGCCCAGCACCGTGCCCGCGACCATGGCCAGCGCGAAGGCCGCGACCACGCGGGTCAGCGTGGCCGAGACATGGTGCCAAAGGCGGCCTGTGCGCGCCTCCTCGATCAGCACGGCCAGAACCTCGGGCGGGGCGGGCAGGACACGCGGGTCGGCCCGCAGCGCCGAAAGCCCCCACCAGAAGGCGACAAAGCCCAGAAGCGACAGCACATAGGTCAGCGCGGCGCGCGCGCGGGCACCGGGATGGAATGCAGGGTTCGGTGCAGGTGTCATGCGGCGGGATGATAGCGGCAGGCCCGGCGCGCCGGGGGCAGGACTTTGGTCTCATGTCGCGAAAGTGGATGCGCGCCTAGGCTCGGCCGCACCATGCGCTGCCTCTTTCCGATCCTTGCCGCCCTGTTCGGCCTTCTCTCCCTGGCCCTGCCGACGGCGGCCGGACCGCTGTCGCCTGAGGATCTTTCGGCCCGCATCCTGCCGCCCTATGCGCTGGGAGAGCCGGTGAATGACAAGGGCGTCTACAACCTGCTGAATTCCGGGCGCGATGTCGTGGGGTACGTCTTCGAGACCGAGCCTCTGGCCCCCCTGCCCGGCTTTTCCGGCGCGCCGATCGACATGCTGGTGATGTTGGATCTGGAAGGGCGGTTCATCGACGTCCAGCTTGTCAGCCATAACGAGCCGATCTTCGTCTCGGGCCTGGGCGAGGCTCCCCTGCGCAAGTTCCTGGAACAGTATCGCGGCCTGTCGATCCATGCGCCGCTGGTGGTGGGCGTGCCCTATGGGTCGGGTGCCGAAGGCAATGGCATCACCTATCTGGACGGGGTGACCAAGGCGACGGCCTCGGTCCGTATCGCACATGAATCGATCCTGGCCGCCGCGCTGGCGGTGGCGCGCGAGAAGATGGCAGGCGTCAGCGCCGGGCCGCCTGCCCGGCCCGATCCGGCGGTGGACGAAGCCTTGGACTGGCAGGCGCTGGTCGATCAGGGGCTGGCCGGACATCTGGTGGTGACGAATGCGCAGCTGGACGCGGCGTTCAAGGGCACGGTCTGGGCCGATGACGATCCGCTGGCGGCGGATGATCCGGAGGGAATTTTCCTCGACCTCTGGCTGATCGACATCGGCCCGCCTTCGGTTGCGCGTGCCGTGCTGGATGCCGAGTCGCTGAAAGACCTCGATCGCTTCCTCGACGTTTCCCCGGATGACGAGCCGTTCCTGGTGATCGATGCCGGGCGGCATGGCCTTGTCACTGCGGATTTCGTGCGCAACACCGCGCCCGACCTTTTGGGCGCGACGCAGGACGGGCTGCCGGTCGCGCTGCGCGATGCGGACCTGCTGTTCCAGACCCTGCCGGGCGTGCCGGAAGGCACGGCGATGATCCTGCGCACCGACCGGCGGCTGGGCTTTGATCCGACCCGGCCCTGGGTGCTGGATGTGACCGCGCTGCGCAGCCACGGCATGTTCCAGCCCGAAATCGGCTCGGCCGTCTTCACGCTGGACCATCAAAGCCCCGAGCGGTTCTTCACCCGCCCCGAAATGCCCCAGCCCCTGCCGCCCTGGCTTGAGGCGCTGCGGGCGCGGGCACCGGATCTGGCGGTGCTGGCGGGGGCGCTGGTGGCCCTGGGTCTGCTTCTGGGGCCGGGGATGACGCGCTTCGCCGGGGCAAAGGGCTTCAAGCCCGCGCGGCTGGGCATATTGGTCGCGATGATCGCCTTTGTCGGTTTCTGGGGACAGGGGCAATTGTCCATCGTGACGCCGCTGGCGGCCCTGCGCGCGGTGATGCAGGGCGGCGGGCTGGTCTTCCTGCTGTTCGACGCCTTCTCGCTGCTGGTCTGGATCGCCGCCGGGATCGGCTTCCTGATCTGGGGGCGCGGCTTCTTTTGCGGTTGGCTTTGCCCCTATGGCGCGTTGCAGGAGATCGCCTTCCGGCTGGGCCGCCTGCTGCGCCTGCCGGAATGGGAGTTGCCGGAGCGCTGGAACCGGCGGCTGGTGCTGGTGAAATACGGCGTGCTGGCGGGGCTGGTGGCGGTGGTGTTCGTGGCCCCCGGTCAGGTGGAAACGGCGGTCGAGGTCGAGCCGTTCAAGACCGCCATCACCACCGGCTTCCAGCGCGAATGGTTCTATACGCTTTATGCCGTGCTGTGGCTGGCCTTGGGGATGGTGACCTTCAAAAGCTATTGCCGCTACCTTTGCCCGCTCGGGGCCTTCATGGCGATCGGCGGGCGGTTGCGCAGCCGCGACTGGATCGCCCGGCGCAAGGAATGCGGCACGCCCTGCCAGCTTTGCCGGGTGAAATGCGCCTATGCGGCGATCAAGCCCTCGGGCGCGATCCAGTATGACGAATGCTTCCAGTGCCTTGATTGCGTGACGATCCATGACGATCCGAAGCAATGCGTGCCGCTGATCCTTGCCGGCAAAGGCCGCCCGCTGCGGATGCCCGCGACGCAGGAAGTGCCGGCATGACCCTGCCCCGCCGCCGCTTCCTGACCATCTGTGCCGCAGCTGCGGTGCTGCCCCGGGGCGCGCGGGCCGCAGGCTGGCAGGGCGTGGCGCTGGGGGCCGATGTTTCGGTGACCTTGGAGGGCGCGGGGGCCGATGCCGCGCTGGTCGATCTGCCCGGGCTGCTGGAGCGGATCGAGGCGGTGTTCAGCCTGTATCGCCCCTCCGAGCTGACGCGCCTGAACGCCGACGGCGCTGGCCCCGTGTCGGACTGGATGGCGCAGGCGTTGGCCCTGTGCGACCGGCTGCATGGCCTGACCGGCGGGGCGTTCGATCCCACGGTGCAGCCCCTGTGGCGGGCGCTGGCGGGGGGCGGCGACCTGGCGTCGGCCCGCAGGGCGGTGGGCTGGGGCCGGGTGCGGCTGGGAGAAACGGTCACGCTGGACAAGGGTCAGGCGCTGACGCTGAACGGCATGGCCCAGGGTTTTGCGGCGGATCTGGTGCGCGACTGGCTGGCGCGGCGCGGGTTTACCCATGCGCTGGTCGATATGGGCGAACAGGCCGCCCTGGGCGGGCCCTTCCACATCGGCATCGCCGATCCGGCAGCGGGGCTTCTGGCCAGCCGCAGCCTGCGGGGCGGGCGGGCGCTGGCGACCAGTTCGCCGCGCGCCACGCTGATCGCGGGCCAGCCGCATATCCTGCATCCACAGGGCCTGCCGCCCCTTTGGTCGACCGTCGCGGTCGAGGCGGACAGTGCGGCGCTGGCCGACGGGCTGTCGACGGCGCTGGTCTTTGCCACGCCCGCCGAGATTGCCGGGCTGCGCCGGGCAGTGCCAGAGCTGGGGCCGGTTGCCCTGGTGGACGGTTCGGGCGATTTGCAGACGGTCTGACCCCCGCCGCGCCGAAAGGCCGCCGAGACCGCGGCGGTCCCGTTCAGCGCTCTGGTGGCAGGAAGGTCAGCCCGTAATCGGCATAGGCCCTGGCGATGCGGCCATCAGCCAGCGCCGCCGTGATGGCGTCATCCAGCGCATAGGCCAGATCGCGGTGGCTGGTGTGGACGGCAAGGCCCAGCGTCCATTTGCCCTTGGCAAAGCCCGGCAGCGGCGGGCGGTGGACCCGCACCCCTTCGCCCGCGCCATATTCCAACTGCGCGAGCGGCCCCATCGCGGCCATGGTCTCGCCCGCCGCCAGGGCCGCCATGCCCTGCGCCATGGTCGGGAAACGGTGGACATTGCCGCCGATATCGCCGCCTGGGAAAGAGGTCAGGTAGAAATCCGAGATGGAATCGTTCTCGACCGCGACCGTGTCATAGCGGAAGAAGGCCGGGACCGGCGCGCCCTCGTCGCGCCCCTGCCCCTTCGGCACGGCATCGGGATAGGCGTCCAGCCGATAGGCGATGGCCATTTCCTCCATCGCATATTGACCGGTGAAGACGACCTGATCGATCTTGCAGGCATAGTCCGGGTCATAGGGCACGCGCAGCATGACGTTCGAGACCGGCTCTTTCAGCACGCCGCCGCGCCAGATGTTCACCATCAGGTCGGTGTCCATCGTCTCGCCCGCATCGGTGAAACGATACTCGGGCTGCACGCCCAGGCTTTCGGCCAGGATCCGGCCGATCTCGATGTCGACACCCTTGGGCGTATCGCCCTCAAGCCAGCTATAGGGCGGGAAATCGGCATAGACCGCCACGGTCAGGGTGCCGCGCGCGACGATATCGTCCAGCGTCTCGCCGACGAATTCGCGCGGCGTGTTCTGCGGGCGCTGTTCCGGCGCCACCCCCTCGCAACGCGCAAGGGCCGCTGCGGCGGGAAAGACCCCCGCCGCGACGGCCAGTGCCGCGATCAGCGCCCTGCGGCGCATGGTCAATGCGCCGCCGAAAGGCCGACCGTCAGCGCATCGGCTGCGTGTTTGGCGCCTTCGGTCGAGCCATCCAGCAATAGCGCCGCCCGCCGCGCCGCGCTGTCGGCCACCGGCGCGCCAGAGGCGGTCTTGACCTGGGCCGCGATGTCGAGAAGTTCGGTCTTCAGCGCCTCCTGATCGCCCGAGCCGCCATGCAGGGCATCGCGGATCTCGCCCAGCCTTGTGGCGAAGGCATCCAGAGCGCCATCTTCGGGCCGGGTCTCGATATAGGTGCGGATCGCCCAGCCTGCCTTCTGGCCCAGAACCTCGCCAAAGGCGGGCATCTTGGTGGTGCCATCCTGGGTATAGCCGTGCTGAAAGCGCTCGACGAACCATTCGTCGCCGTAATCCGAAGCCTCGAGGAAGCGCAGATCCGGCGCGAGGCCGCCCGAAACGACGCCCAGACCATGGCAGCGGGCGCAATTCTGGTTGTAACCCGAATCGCCGATCTCGACCGCCTTGGCCCAGACCTCGTCTCCTGCCGTATCGGCGCGATAGGGGTTCAGGCCCAGCCATTCCTCGCCCACTTCGGGCAGGGCATCGGTGTTCACCGGCTGCGGCGCGACATCGCCATGGGCGAATGCCATCGTGGCAAGGGCAGCCAGGGCCAGGCCGGCAAAGAGCGGGCGGGCCGCAAGGCGGCGGGTCTTGTCGGTCATGGTCTGTCCTCCATCAGAGCCTTGATCACGGGGCTAATCCAGAAGCCGTGATGCAGGAATTAGACTTTCGTGCCGATCCCGCGCCCCACAGCCCGCTTTACGACCTTGGTCTGATAGGCCGGGCCACGCCTTTCGCGCAACCATGGGCTGAGAGGGAGAAAAATGTCCGTATCGTACCGTTTGTCGCCGGGCCTCGCCCAGTGGGCGAAACCCGTCTTCATCGCGCTTGCGCTGGGTCTGGCCCTGCCCGCCGGGGCCGAAACTCTGGCCGTGAAGGTGCTGTATCTGCGCCAAGAGGTCGAACGCCCGCCGGTCCTGTCGAATCTGGACGCCGTGCCCGAGGATCTGGGCCTCGCCGGGGCGGAACTGGCCCTCGCCGACAACCGCACGACCGGATCTTTCCTGGGTCATGACTATTCGCTGACCGTGATCAGCCTGCCCCCCGGCACGGACACCGCAGCCGAAGCGAAAGCGGCGCTCGCGGAGGCCGACCTTGTCCTGCTTGACGCCCCTGCCCCTGCGCTTCTGGCCGTGGCCGATCTGCCCGAGGCCGCGGGCAAGCTCTTGTTCAACACCAGTGCCGGGGAAGAGGCGCTGCGATCGGCCGATTGCCGGGCGAACCTGCTGCACACGATCCCCGAGGATGGCGCCAGGACCGATGCCCTGATGCAGGTTCTGGCGGCCAAGCGCTGGATGCATCTGGCGCTGGTGGTCGGCCCGAAGCCCGCCGATCAGGCCTTCGCCGATCACCTGCGCCGCTCGGCCGAGAAATTCGGGCTTCAGATCCTGGGCGAGAAAGCCTGGACCTTCGACACCGACCTGCGCCGCGCGGCGGTGGTCGAACTGCCGCCCTTCCTGATGGACCTGCCCGAGCATGATGTGCTGCTCGTGGCCGACGAGACCCAGGATTTCGGCCGCTACGTGCCCGACAACACCTATCTGCCGCGCCCGGTGGCGGGGTCTGAGGGCGTGGTGCCGCTGGGCTGGGCGCCGGTGCTGGAACAATGGGGCGCGGTGCAGTTGCAGGAACGCTTCGAGGCCCAGTCGGGGCGCGAGATGCAAAGCCGCGATTTCGCTGCCTGGGCCGCGCTGCGCGCCATTGGCGAAGCGGTGACGCGCACCGGCACCGCCGATCCCGCCCGCTTGCGCGCCTATCTGCTGTCCGACGCCTTCCAGCTTGACGGGTTCAAGGGCCGCGGCCTGTCGTTCCGGCCCTGGAACGGCCAATTGCGCCAGCCGATCGCGGTGGCCAATGCCCGCGCGCTGGTCGCCATGGCCCCGGTCGAGGGTTTCCTCCACCCGGTCAACGAGACCGACACGCTGGGCCTTGATGCGCCCGAAAGCCAATGCACCGCCTTCAAGGACTGAACCGATGCGCCATGTTCTGCCTGCCCTTCTTGCCCTGTCCCAGCCCGCCCTTGCCGCGGAGATCTGGGTGACGAATGAAAAGGACGACACCGTCAGCGTGATCGACGTGGCCACATTGCAGGTGGTCAAGACCTATCCCACCGGAGAACGCCCGCGCGGGATCACCTTTTCCAAGGATTTCTCGCGGCTCTATATCTGCGCCTCGGACAGCAACACCGTGCAGGTCATGGACCCGAACACGGGCGAGATCCTGCATGAGCTGCCCTCGGGCGAGGACCCCGAGCAGTTCGTCCTCGCCCCCGATGACCGCCATCTCTACATCGCCAATGAAAACGATGCGGTGACGACCGTGGTCGATACTGAAAGCCGCAAGGTCGTGGCGCAGATCAATGTCGGCATCGAACCCGAGGGCATGGCGGTCAGCCCGGATGGCAAGATCGCCATCACCACGTCGGAAACCACCAACATGGCGCATTGGATCAACACAGAGACGCATGAGCTGTTCGCCAATACCCTGGTTGACAGCCGCCCCCGCCATGCCGAATTCACCGCCGATGGCGCGCAGCTTTGGGTGACAGCCGAGATCGGCGGCACGGTGTCGGTGTTCGAGACCAAGGGCCAGACCCAGATCGCCAAGGTCGATTTCGCCATTTCCGGCGTCAGCGACGACCTGATCCAGCCCGTCGGCCTGCGCTTCTCGCCCGATGGCAAGCGCGCCTTCGTGGCGCTGGGGCCGTCGAACCATGTCGCGGTGGTCGATACGGCCACCTATCAGGTGACGAATTACATCCTGGTCGGCCGCCGGGTCTGGCATCTGGAATTCTCGCCGGACCAGTCGCTTCTCTTCACCACCAATGGCGTCTCGGGCGATGTGACGGTGATCGATGTTGCCAGCGAGACGGCGGTGAACACGGTCAAGGTCGGCCGCTTCCCCTGGGGGGCGGCGGCCCGGCCCTGAGGACCAACCAAGGTCGGATTGCCGCGCGCCCCGTTCGGGCGCAGGCTGGCCGCTGACATGATGGGAGAAGATGATGCGCGCGATCCTGCTGGCCTTGCTGACCCTGCCCCTGCCCGCCTTTGCCGAAGAGGAAGGCGGCGGCACGCTGAACCCCGAAGAGCTGTCGCTGAACCGCGTCCTGTCGGATACGGATCAGGGCATCATCTCGATGCCCAATTGCGCCATGGGCTATTTGATCACCAAATCCGGCCGCCATGCCGAAGCGCGGCAGGTGTTCGAGCTGTGCGCGGCGGCGGGCTATTCCGGCGCGATGACCTGGATGTCGCAGCTTGACGACAACGGGCTGGGCGCGCCCGAGGACCCGGCGGCGGCGGCGGAATGGGACCGCATGGCCGCCGAGGCGGGCGATCCGGTCGGCATGTTCAATCACGGGCTCGACAAGATGCGCGGGCGCGGCACGGCACTGGACGAGGCGGGGGGAAAAGCCCTGATCGACCGCGCGGCCGAGGCGGGCCTGCCCACGGCAAAGCGGCTGCAAGAGGCGGATTACGACCTCGACGAAGTCACGCCCGATGCCGATAACTGGAAATACGGTGAGCGCCTGTTCTGACGCCCCTCCCGTTCATCTGACGGAAATATCCCACGGGGGTCCGGGGGTGTGACCCCCCCGGGCGGTCGGCCCGAGGGGCGCGTCACGCCGCCTGCGCCCGCGCGGTCAGCCGGGCGGGTCGGCCGTCCAGCCACAGCACCCGGTCGCACAGCGCCCCCGCCTCGGCCTCGGAATGGGTGACAAGCACGGTCGCCACGCCCGCCTCGGCGCGCAGCCGACGGAACAGCTCCAGCATCTCGGCATGGGTCGCGGCATCGAGCGAGACGAAAGGCTCGTCCAGCAGCAGCACGGCGGGACGCCCCGCGAAGGCGCGAGCCAGTGCAAGGCGGCGCTGCTGGCCCAAGGACAGCGCGCCGGGATAGCGCGCCTCCAGCCCGGCAAGGCCGACATCGGCCAGCGCGGCACGGGCCTCGGGCTCCGAACAGCCGGTGGTCAGGGTCAGGTTCTGGTCGCTGCGCCGCCAGGGCAGGAGCATCGGGTCCTGAAACACCATCGCCAGCCTGCCCGCGACATGGCGGCTGCCCGCGAAACGCCGATGCAGCCCGGCCAGGATGCGCATGAGCGTGGTCTTGCCCACGCCCGACGGCCCCATGATGCCCAAAGTCTCGCCCGGCGCGACCGACAGGTCCAACGCGCCCAGAACCGGCGCCCCCGCGCCATAGCCCGCTTGCGTCAGGCGCAGCGACAGGGCGGGGGCGGCACTGGTCATTTGGCGGAAGGCTGCAGGAAGACGCCTGCGGGCAGCGTGGTCATCTTGCCCACCAGTTCCTCGCCGCCCAGGCTGGCCATGATCTCCAGCATCTTGGCCGCCGCCGCCTCGTCCACCGGGCCGGGGGCCGGGATGCCCGCGCGGAAGCCCGCCTTCAGCGCTGCGAACTGCGCGTCATCCTTGGCTTTCATCAGGGGGCGCAGCTCGTCCCAGGCCGCATCGTCGGTCGCCAGCAGATCCTTGGCCTGACGGCTGGCTGCCGCCAGGCCCTGCACCACTTCGGGATGTTCTGCCAGCAACTTGCCCTGCACGACGTAGCCCAGAAGCGGCGTGTCCGGGTCAAGGCCCAGCGCTTCGCCCGCCTGCGCCACCGTGATCAGCGGGCGCATCCCCGCCGCTTCCATCTTGGCGCCGAAATGCCAGAAATTCACCGCGCCGTCCAATTCGCCCGACAGCGCCGTCTCGAAGACCAGCGGTGGCGCGGCGAAGACCTGTTCGGTCTGGCCCGCCAGATCAAAGCCCTCAGCCTGTTGTGCATAGGCGCGCAGGATCAGCCAGGACTTGTCGACCGGCCCGCCGGCGACGCCGATCTTCTTGCCCGCAAGATCCGACAGTTTCCGGGCCGGACTGTCGCCCGGCACATGCAGCGCGCCCACGGCGCGGCTATAGGGGATGAAGACCAGATCCTGCCCCTCGGCCCGTTCCCGCGCCACCCAGAGCCAGTCCGAGACGATGACATCGGCCTCGCCGGCCAGAAGCGCCAGTTGAGCGGCCGGGCCGGCGGCGACATCCTGAACCTCGAGCTTCAGCCCGTGCTCCTTGTCGAAGCCATGGCTGGTGATCGTGGTGATCTCCCAATTGACCGTGCCCGCGACCTGGGTCGCGATGCGCAGGGTGGCTTCCTCGGCCCCGGCCAGTGTCGGCGTGTGGGCCCCGGCCAGGGCCAGGGCGCAGGCCGCCGCCCAGTTGCGTGCTGTGAACATTCCAACCTCCCCGGTGGCCGGATCGGGTCTGCCCAGCCTCTCCCTGGCCGGAAACGATAGCAGGGGGCCGTCGGCTGCCTATTCGACCAAAGGCCAAGGCGCGCCCGCAACTGGCGGCTTCGCGCCGGTTCCGCCCCGGCCTACGACCAAAGCACAGGGGCGCGATTGACCTGCGTCAAGGCCTGCCCGGAGCGAAAGGCGCCCTGTCCCTGCGGTCCGACAGGCGACCGCAGGAGATGAGCCATGACCCAGACCCGCCTTTCCCTTGCCGCAACCCTTGTGGTGCCGCTGCTTGCCGCCGCGACGCCCGCCCTGGCCGAGACCGGGATCGACCAGCAGATCAAGATCGATGCCGGGGCGGCCTTCTTCGCCAGCGAATGCCGCCGCTGCCACGCCACCGATGCCGAGAAGTCGAGCTACGGCCCGCTTCTGGAAGGCGTGGTCGGGCGTGCGGCGGGATCCTTCCCCGGCTATCCCTATTCCGAGGCGCTGGCCAAGGCCGGCTTCACCTGGACCGAGGGCGCGCTGCGCGCCTGGATGGAGGACAATACCGGCCTCGTCCCGGGGACCAAGATGCGCCATGTCGGCATCGGCGATCCGGTGATCCAGGATTTCATCCTGTCCTACCTGAAGACGCTGGCCCCGGCACAATAGCCCCGGTCCGCAGGTGGCATCGGCAAGGCCGGTTTAGGCGGGGGGCGGGAATCTACGACCTTTTGCCCCCCCGTTTACGACCATGGTGCAATTCCCACATTCCCGTGATGACGGGGATGATGCGGGTCAGAGGGCGTGCGGCCGGGCGTCAGGAGGACACGGGCCGCGCAAATCCTCGCTGCATCCACGGGAGGATACCGATGAACCGTTTTGCCCTGGCCGTTACGGCCGCCCTGCTTGCCGCGCAGACCGTCTGGACCCCGGCGCTGGCCGGGATCACCGAAGAGGACCTTGCCGGGGACGAGGCCTCGACCGGCGATGTGCTGACCAATGGCATGGGACGCGACCTTCAGCGCTTCAGCCCGCTGGAAATCCTGAACAAGGACAATGTGTCCAAGCTTGTGCCGGTCTGGGCCTTTTCCTTCGGCGGCGAAAAGCAGCGCGGGCAAGAGACCCAGCCGCTGATCTATGACGGGATGATGTATGTCACCGCGTCCTATTCGCGGCTTTATGCGGTGGATCTGAAGACGGGCAAGGAAGTCTGGCAATATGACGCCCGCCTGCCCGAGGGCATCCTGCCCTGCTGCGACGTGATCAACCGTGGCGCGGCGATCTATGGCGACAACATCTATTTCGGCACGCTGGATGCCCGCATCGTCGCCCTGAACGCCAAGACCGGCGACGTCGTGTGGAACAAGAAGATCGCCGAATACAAGGAAGGCTACAGCTATACCGCCGCGCCGCTGATCGTGGACGGGCTGGTCATCACCGGCAATTCCGGCGGTGAGTTCGGCATCATCGGCGAAGTCCAGGCCCGCAATGCCGAGACCGGGGAGCTGGTCTGGACCCGCCCGACCATCGAAGGCAACATGGGCACCTACATGGGCAAGGAAAGCACCATGACGGGTGAGCTGAACGCCACCTGGCCGGGCGACCTGTGGAAGACCGGCGGCGGCGCCACCTGGCTGGGCGGCAGCTACGACATCGAGACCAAGACCATCATCTTCGGCGCGGGCAACCCCTCGCCCTGGAACAGCCATCTGCGCAATGCCGGCACCCCGGTCGAGGGCAACAAGGGCGACAACCTCTATGCCGCCAGCCGCATCGGCATCGACCCGACCAATGGCGAGATCAAGTGGCATTTCCAGACCACCCCGCGCGAGGGCTGGGACTATGACGGCGTGAACGAGGTGGTGGCCTTCACCGACAAGGATGGCGCCAAGAAATTCGCCACCGCCGACCGCAACGGGTTCTTCTACATCCTCAACCGCGAGGACGGAAAATTCCTGAACGCCTGGCCCTTCGTCAAGGACATCACCTGGGCCTCCGGCATCGACGAGACCGGCCGCCCGATCTTCAACGAGGACAACCGTCCGGGCGATCCGTCGAAATCGGCCGATGGCGCCAAGGGCGAGATGGTCTTTGCCTCGCCCTCGTTCCTGGGCGGCAAGAACTGGATGCCGATGTCGTTCAGCCAGAAGACCGGCCTGTTCTACGTGCCCTCGAACGAATGGGGCATGGACATCTGGAACGAGCCGATCACCTACAAGAAGGGCGCGGCCTATCTGGGCGCGGGCTTCACCATCAAGCCGAATTACGAAGACCACATCGGGTCGCTCAAGGCGATCGACCCGATGACCGGCGAATGGAAGTGGGAATACAAGAACGAAGCGCCGCTCTGGGGCGGGGTGATGACCACCGCGGGCGGTCTGGTGTTCTTCGGCACGCCCGAGGGTGACTTCAAGGCGCTGGATGACGAGACCGGCAAGGAACTGTGGCACTTCCAGACCGGCTCGGGCATCGTCGGCCAGCCGGTGACCTGGGAACAGGATGGCGAGCAATATGTCGCCGTGGTCTCGGGCTGGGGTGGCGCGGTGCCGCTGTGGGGCGGCGAGGTTGCCAAGAAGGTGAACTACCTGAACCAGGGTGGCACCGTCTGGGTGTTCAAGCTGCCCAAGGAACTGGCATCGAACTGACCTAGGGCGATCCAAAGGGGCCACCCTCATCCCGGCCCCCGTTTCCCGGCAGCGCGCCGCCCCTTCCCCGGGCGGCGCGTCTGTTTCTGCCCGGCAGAAGGCAAGAGGCCCGCGCAATTCGCGCTTTACGGCTGAGTGTTTTTATCGGAAATAGATCGGACCATGCCAGCCCCACCCCGGGGTCAGCCGGATTTGCGCGAAATCGCGGCCCCGGGGGCAAGCGCCCCGGCCCCCGCCGCCACAGACCGAAGGACGCCCGATGCCCCGCCTTTCCGCCCTTGCCCTGACCACCGCACTGGTGGCCCCCGCCCTTGCCGCCCCGGCCCTTGCCGCCGAACCCGCAGCGGTTGCGGCCACTTACGCCGATCTGGCCGCCGCCACCTTCGGCGATGCGCTGATCACGGGACAGGCGCTCAAGATCGCCGTCGATGCCTTTGTCGCAGCGCCGTCGCCCGAGACGCTCGAGGCCGCGCGCGCGGCCTGGAAGGCGGCCCGGGTGCCCTATCAGCAGTCGGAAGTGTTCCGTTTTGGCAACCCGATCGTTGACGACTGGGAAGGCAAAGTGAACGCCTGGCCATTGGACGAGGGCCTGATCGACTATGTCGAGGAAGGCAGCGCGGTGAATGAGGAAAACGCGCTGGCCGGGCTGAATGTGGTCGCCACACCCAAATTCACCCTGTCGGGCACCGAGATCGACGCGACCGCCATCACCCCTGATCTGATCGGCGGCACGCTGCACGAGGCGGACGGGATCGAGGCGAATGTCGCCTCGGGCTATCACGCTGTCGAATTCATGCTCTGGGGCCAGGACCTGAACGGCACCGGCCCGGGCGCGGGCGACCGGCCCTATACCGATTATGTGCAGGGCGAGGCCTGCACGCATGGCAATTGCGACCGCCGCGCCGCCTATCTGGTGGCGGCGACGGATCTGCTGGTCTCGGATCTGGACTATATGGCCAGGCAATGGGCCGAGGGCGGCGATGCCCGCGCCGTGGTGCTGAAGAACCCGCAAGCCGCCGTTCTGGCCATGCTGACCGGCATGGGCAGCCTGTCTTACGGCGAATTGGGCGGCGAGCGGATGAAGCTGGGCCTGATGCTGAACGACCCCGAGGAAGAGCAGGACTGCTTCTCGGACAACACTCATAACAGCCATTTCTATGACGGCGTGGGCATCCGCAACGTCTATCTGGGCAGCTACACCCGGGTCGATGGCAGCGTGGTCTCCGGCCCGTCACTGTCGGATCTGGTCGCCGCGAAAGACCCCGCCATCGACAGCCAGTTGAAGGCCGAACTGGATGCCACCGTCGCCGCCTTGGGCAAGATCAAGACGGCGGCGGAAGGCGGCTTTGCCTATGACATGATGCTGGAGGCAGGCAACAAGGAAGGCGAGGCGCTGATCATGGGCGGGGTGGACGCACTGGTCACGCAGACCGCCTCGATCGAGCGGGCGGTGGGCGCACTTGGCCTGTCGAAGATCGAATTCGAAGGCTCGGACAGCCTTGATAACCCCAATGCGGTCTTCCAGTAGGGGCCGCGCGCCCCAAGGCCTGCGACATCGTGGGCGCGGGCCTCATTTTCCGATTGAAATAGTCGGAAAATAAAATAAGGAAGGGCGGCGAAAGGAGCCACACAATGCTTCGCCGCCTTTCTCTGACCCTGCTTCTGGCGCTGACGGCCTTTCCGCTGTCTGCCGAAAGCCCCGCCCTGCCCCCGCTTGGCGATCCCCAGCTAGACATCATCCCCCGCACCAAGGCCGAAGAGGCCCGCATCGCCAAGGTTCTGACCCCGGTGAGCGATTTCTCGAAACCTGAGGCATTCGAGGCCAAGCCCGGGGGGGCTGCCTCGGTGCGGCGCACCGATACCGCGGATGCCTTCTCGCAATTCTCGGCCAATACGCCGCCCGAGGGCGAGATGAACTTCAAGCTGGGCAATGCGCTGTTCCGCAAGACCTGGATCGCGGCGCCGTCTTCGACCAAGGCTTCCGACGGGCTGGGGCCGTTCTACAATGCCCGCGCCTGTCAGGACTGCCACCTGAAGGACGGGCGCGGCCATCCGCCCGAAGGAGCCGAGGACGGGCGCGTGTCGATGTTCCTGCGGCTGTCCGTGCCGGGCGGCCCCGCGCCCGAGGGAATCGCCGAATGGCTGGCGACGCAACCCGACCCTGTATATGGTGGCCAGTTGCAGGATCTGGCCAGCCCCGGCCAGACCCCCGAGGGTCGGATGGAGGTCAGCTATGCCGACCTGCCGGTGACCTTTCCGGATGGAACGGTGGTCACGCTGCGCCAGCCTTCCTACGCCTTCTCGAATCCCGCCAATGGCGCCCCTGCCCCCGACCTGATGCTGTCGCCCCGCGTCGCGCCGCAGATGATCGGGCTTGGGCTGCTGGAAGCGATCCCCGCCGCCGATATCCTGGCCCATGCCGATCCCGACGATGCCGATGGCGACGGCATTACGGGCCGGGCGCAGGTGGTGCCCTCGGTCGAGTTCGGCCAGCCCATGCTGGGACGGTTCGGGCTGAAAGCGGGCGCGCCGACGATCAAGGAACAATCCGCCGGGGCGTTTTCCGGCGATATGGGCCTGTCGACCGCCCTTCATCCCGACCCCTATGGCGATTGCACCGCCGCCCAGACCGGCTGCCGCGCCGCAGAGGTTGGGCAGGAAGACGGTGCGCGCGACGGGCTGGAGGTTGACCATCAAAGCCTGGATCTGGTGACCTTCTATTCGCGCAATCTTGGCGTGCCCGAGCGGGTGACGCTGGACGATCCGGCGGTCTTGCGCGGCAAGGCGGCGTTTTACGGCTTGAACTGCCAGTCCTGCCATGTGCCGAAATTCGTCACCGCCCGGCTGAAGGGCCGGCCGGAGCAGAGCTTCCAGCTGATCTGGCCCTATTCCGACCTTCTGCTGCATGACATGGGGCCGGGTCTGGCGGATGGTCGACCGGAAGGCCGCGCCTCGGGCAGCGAATGGCGCACCGCGCCCCTGTGGGGCATCGGGCTGACGAAACAGGTGTCGGACCACAGCCAGTTCCTGCATGATGGCCGCGCCCGCGACCTGACCGAAGCGATCCTGTGGCATGGCGGCGAGGCCCAGGCCGCGCGCGACGGTTTCATGGCCCTGCCCGCCCCCGACCGCGCCGATCTGGTCGCCTTTCTGGAGAGCCTGTGATGCGCCTTCTCGCCCCTCTTGCCGCCCTGGCCCTGTTGTCCGGCCCAGCCCTTGCCGACTATCCGCAAGCGGTGAAGGACCGGCTTCTGCCCGGCTATGCCGAATTTGACGCCGCCGCCGCCGCCCTGGCGGAAAAGGCCGCGCAAAGCTGCGACCCCGCCACACTGGCAGACCCTTTCAACGCGGCATGGGATGCCTGGCTTGCGGTCGGCTGGCTGCGCCTTGGCCCGGTCGAGGATCAGGGCCGCGCGCTGGCGATCAGCTTCTGGCCCGATCCCAAGGGTTTGGGGGCCAAGGCACAAAAGGCTCTGTTGGCTGGCGACCAGGCGCTGCTGACGCCGGAAGCCTTTGCCGAACAATCGGTTGCGGCGCGCGGCTTCTTCGGGCTTGAGCGACTGCTTTATCCGGCCGAGGCGCCTGCACAGGATACCTGCCCGCTGATACGCGCCACCGCCGCCGATCTGGCCCGCATGGCCGCCGAAATCGACGCGGCCTGGACCGGCGGTTACGCCAATGTGCTGCTGACGGCGGGCGAGCCGGGCAACACGACCTATCTGTCGCGACCCGAAGTGCGGCAGGCCCTGTTCACCCAGATCGCGACCGCGCTGGAAACGCTAAAGGATCAGCGCCTTGGCCGCCCTCTGGGCACGTTCGACAAGCCCCGGCCGGATCTGGCCGAGGCGCGGGCCTCGGGGCGGTCGGCGCGCAATGTGGTGCTGACGCTGGTGGCGCTGCGCCATATGACCGAAGTGCTGACGCCGGATGCGCCGCAGACATTGGCGGCCTTTGACCGCGCGATCCTGCTGGCGCGCGGGCTGAACGATCCGGCCTTTGCCGGAGCCGCGTCCCCGGGCGGCTGGCTCAAGTTGCAGATCCTGCAACAGTCGGTTGATTTCATTCGGCAAAAGGCGCTGGACGAATTGGCGCGCGAGCTGGATGTCGATCTTGGCTTCAACGCGGCGGATGGGGACTGAGATGGCAACGCGACGCGGCTTTCTGGCCGGTCTGGCGGCGCTGACCCTGCCGGTACCAAGCTGGGCCGATGCGGGCAGCCCGGATTATCTTGCCGCCGGAAAGACAGGTGACAGCTTCGTCCTATACGGGCTTGATGGTGCTGGGAAATCTCTGTTCTCCCTGCCGCTTCCCGCCCGGGGCCATGCCGCTGCCGCCCATCCGACGCGCCCTCTGGCCGTCGCCTTCGCCCGCCGCCCCGGCACTTTCGCGCTGGTGCTGGATTGCCGCACCGGCGAGATCGCGCATCGGCTGGCCCCGCCCGAGGGCCGCCAGTTCAACGGCCATGGCGCGTTTTCCGAAGATGGCAGCCTGCTGATGACCAGCGAGGTCGTGGCCGAAGGCTCGGCCGGGCGGGTCGGGCTGTGGGAGACCAGGGGGTTCACCCGGATCGGCGAATGGGACAGCCATGGCATCGGCCCGCATGACATCAAGCGTCTGGCCGATGGCCGCATCGTCATCGCCAATGGCGGCATCCAGACCGATCCGGGCGACCGCACCAAGCTGAACCTGCCGGACATGCGGCCCAATCTGGCGCTGCTGTCGGCGGATGGCGCGCTGCTCGATCTGGCGGAACTGCCGGAGGATCTGCACCAGAACTCGATCCGTCACCTTGCCCTGACCGGAACCGGCGTGGCCTTCGCGATGCAATGGGAAGGCGATGCCGCCGATCCCGTGCCGCTTCTGGGCCTGTGGTCGCCCGGCACCGCGCCGATCCTGTGCCAGGCGGCCGAGGACGAGATGTTCACGATGCAGGGCTATGCCGGGTCGATCGCCTGTGCGGGCGGCATGGTGGCGTTGACCTCGCCCAAGGGGGGGGCAGTGATGCTGTTCGCCGAGGATGGAAGCTATCTCGTCACGCATCGCCGTGCCGATCTGGCCGGCGTCGCGCCCTTGGGCGATGGCTTCATGGCCAGCGATGGCGCGGGGGGGCTATGGCGCGCGGATCAGGACGCGCTGACCCCGCTGGCGCAGGAAGCCGTCGCCTGGGACAATCATCTGGTCCCTGTCGGGGTCTGAGCCCTTCTTCCTGGCACAAATAGCCCATGCGGGTCCGGGGGCGCCGCCCCCCGGATGTGGCGCTCCGGCGCTGCGCCTCAGACTTCGACTGCGATCCTGCCCATCGGGTTCGAGCAGCAGGCCAGGATGTAGCCCGCGGCGATATCCTCGTCGCTGATGCCGCCATTATGGACCATATGCACATCGCCCGCGGTCTTCTTGACCTTGCAGGTGCCGCAAAGGCCGAAATTGCAGCCCGAAGGGATGTTCAGACCAGACCGTTTCGCCACCGCCAGCACCGTGTCGGTTTCCTCGCAGCGCGTCGTCACGCCCGAGGTGGCGAAGGTGATCTCGGCCCGGGCGCCCTCGACCGGGGCGACATCGTCGATCACCGGCGCCTCGGCCTCGGTCTTCACCGGCGCGCCGAAGCTTTCCTGGTGATAGCGCTCCATGTCATAGCCCAGCGAGACCAGCATCTCGCGCACCGATTGCATGAAGGGCTCGGGGCCGCAGCAGAACACTTCGCGCTCCAGATAGTCGGGCGCCATCAGGCCCAGCATGATCTGCGACAGGCGGCCCAGATAGCCAGGCCAGGACCGGAAGGGATCGGGTTCCTCGACCGTGAAGCGCAGCTTCAAGCCGGGCACGCGGTTGGCGAATTGCTCCAGCCTTTCGCGGAAGATGATCTCCGAGGGGCGCCGCGCGGCATGGACGAAGGTGATGTCGGGCATCTCGCCCGAATCCCAGGCCCAGGTCGTCATCGACATCATCGGCGTGATGCCCGAGCCGGCGGAAATGAACAGATACTTCGCCGCCTTGTGGCGATGGAACGAGAAGATGCCCGATGGCCCATAGGCCTTGATCTTCATGCCGGGTTTCAGATGGTCCAGCATCCAGCGCGTGCCCTCGCTCGTCGATTGCGCCTTGACCGTGATCGAGATCGACAGCGGGCGCGAGGGCGAGGAGGAGATCGTATAGGTGCGCTGGACCGGGCCGCCCTTGACCGGCAGTTCCAGCGTGACGAACTGGCCGGGCTGATAGTCGAACCACGCCCCCGAGGGCGCGCGGAAGGTGAAGGATGCGGTGTCGCCGTTTTCCGGCACGACCATCGCGCATTCCAGTAGTTCGGCGTCGTTCCAGGGTTCTGCCGACCAGTTCATCCGTTGCTTGGGCATGGGATCACTCCGCCGCCAGCGCCGGGCGGGGCGACAGCCGCCCTGCCATCAGCTGGCAATACCAGTCGACGAATTGCACCACGCCTTCCTCCTGGATCATGGAATAGGGGCCGGGCTCATAGGCGGGCGAGAGGATGCCCTTCTGGTTCTCCTCGACCACCTGGCGGTCCTCGTCATTGGTGTTCAGCCAGACGCGGGTCAGGGTCTCGATGTCGTAATCCCTGCCTTCGACCGCGTCCTTGTGGACCAGCCATTTCGTGGTGACCAGGGTTTCCGTCGGGCTGATCGGTAGCACGCGGAAGACGATGGCGTGATCGCAAAGGAAGTGGTTCCAGGTGTTCGGGTAATGGAAGAACAGCAGGCTGCCCGCATCGTTGAAAGGCATGGCCCCCATGCGCCGGGCCACGGCTGCCTTTGTGCTCATCGTGTAGCTTTCGGCATTGTTCAGGAGCGGAATCCGCGCCAGCCGCCATTGCGAGGTCGGATGCATCACGAAGCGCGACGGCAGGCCAGCCCCTTCGCAGCGGGTCCAATGGGCCAGAATCTCGTCGCTTGCGGAATGCGGCCCGTCCATCGCGCCGATCTTGGGATTGTCCGAAAAGGTGCGGCAGAGCGAGGGGTGCGAGCCGCCGCAATGGTAGCATTCGCGGTTGTTCTCGATCACCAGCTTCCAGTTGCCGTTTTCCACGATGCTGGACGAGAAGGCGACCTTGGCATCCTTCAGCCCCGAGGGGGCAAGGTAGGTCATCAGCGGCTTGGCCAGTTCGGCGATGGGCGGCGGCACCTCGGCCAGACAGACGAAGACCATGCCGCCCAGATCGACGCAATGGACCTTCTTCAGCCCGAACTTGCCGGCATCGAAGCCTTCGCCCATGTCGCGGGCATATTGCAGCTTGCCGTCAAGATCGTACGTCCATTGGTGATAGGGGCAGACCAGTTTCGGCGTATGGCCATGGTCCTTGGAACAGAGGCGCTGGCCGCGATGGCGGCAGACATTGTGGAAAGCGCGGATCGCGTTGTCATTGCCGCGCGTGATCACCACCGGATAGGCGCCGATTTGAAGCGTGGCATAGGCGCCGGGGCGGTCCAGCTCGCAGGCCGGGATGGCGAACAGCCATTCGCGGTAGAAGACATGCTCCAGATCGGCGGCATAGGTGCCCTCGTCACAATACAGCGCGCGGGAGAGCGAGAAATTCGGCTGGCGGGTGGCAAGCTCGGCGGCGATTTCGGGCTGGCTCAACATGGGGTGGACCTCTGGACTGGCAGGGCTTTTTCGGAATGCTGACAGGCCATGGGACGAGGGCCGCAGGCGCGTTTCAAAGGGAAACGCCCGCTCCATCGCCCACACCGCCGCCCGCGGCTTGACGTCTGCTGCAAGGCTGGTTTCCGGGCTGCGGGCCATGGGCCTTGCGGCCCGGACGCGGCGCCTTCCCGGGGCTCCCTTCCCCAGTGGCGGTTGCCGCGCTCCTGTCCCGTCACCGTTGCGGGGGCAGCGCCGGTCTTGCACCGGCTTCCCAATTCTCCGCTGTTGCCAGCGGCACCTTGCGGGGATCAATCTATGCCAGGACCGAAGGGGCCGCAGCGCGGCGGCGACATTCGCCCGTCGCTTTCCGACAGCGCCCCGCGCGGCGCGCGGAATCGCCCGTTACAGCAGCCCGCGATGCGACAGATTTTCCATCAGCGCGCGCAGGCCGAAGCTCCAGGGGGCGATGCGGTCGCAGGGCTGGACCTCATTCACCAGCTGGCCAAGTTCGGGACAGGCAATCTCGACCCGGTCGCCCCAGTGATGGGTGAAGCCCTGACCCTTGCCGTCGCGGTCCTGCACAGGCGCGAACATGGTGCCCAGAAACAGCATGACGCCATCGGGATAGTGGTGGGTCAGGTTCAGGGTCTGTTCGGCGATGCGGGCGGGCGGGCGCGAGATCTGGCCCATGTCTGAACTGGCCTCAAGCAGAAAGCCGTCCTCGCCCTCGACTTTCAGCGAGAGCTGCAGGCTTTCCAGCCGCTCATGCGGGAAATCGGGGGTGAACAGCCGCAGGAAAGGGCCGATGGCGCAGGCGCCGTTATTGTCCTTGGCCTTGCCAAGAAGCAGGGCCGACCGCCCCTCGACATCGCGCAGGTTCACGTCATTGCCCAGCGCCGCCCCGCAGATGATGCCGCGCGAATTGATCGCCAGCACGACCTCGGGTTCGGGGTTGTTCCAGACCGAAGACGGATGAACGCCGATCTGCGCGCCGCCGCCAAGCGAAGACATCGGCGGGGCCTTGGTGAAGATCTCGGCATCCGGGCCGATGCCGACCTCGAGATACTGCGACCAGAGTCCGGCCTGTTGCAGATGGGCCTTGACCTCGGCCGCCTTGGCGCTGCCCGGCACCACGCCGCGCAGGTTGCCGCCCAGAATTTCAGCCAGTTCCGCGCGCAGCGCCTCGGCCCGCGCCGGATCGCCCTTGGCGCGTTCCTCGATCACCCGCTCGATCATCGAACCGGCGAAGGTGACTCCGGCAGCCTTGACCGGCTGAAGATCGCAGGGCGCAAGCAGCCGCCCGGCAGGGCCTTCATTGCCGCCATGGGAGAGAAAGTCGTCGAGATCGCCCAGAAGCGGGAAATCGTCGGCAAGGTCCTCGGAAAGAAATTCGCGTTCAAGCAGGCCCGAGATCGTTGGCGACAGATGCGACAGGTCGAAGACCTGGCCGCGCCGCACCAGCACCGGACATGGCCCGCCCGCCGTCTGCGCCCAGACACGGCCCAGAAGAAGTGCCGTGGGATCGTCAGGAAGAATGCCCGCCGCGTCCAGCCTGATCTGCATCGCCTTGCCTCCCCCACAGGAACGCCGCCCGGTCGGCCGCCCCTTGCGGACAGTGATGCGGCGTGGCGCGCCGCAGGGCAACAGGCGATATGTCAGACCCGCGTGACGGGATGTGACAAAGTATGGCGGTCAGACCAGCAGCAGGGCGAAGGTTGCGGACAGGATCACGACGAAGACGGCAAGACCGATATAGTCGGCGCGGCCGGGTTCGTTGCTGCGGAACAGACGGTTCATCTCGGACCTCGGACTGCGGCCACCGCAGAGGCGGCCTTGCGGGAGGCGGGCCTGGCAGAGGCGGCGCTTCCGGGTTTCGGTTCGTGGGCGACTCGTTATGCCCATTCATCTACCAACTATATCGTTATTATGCACCCAAAATCTTTTCCCATCCCACTTCGGCCCGGCGGAACGGCATCATCTGGCGGGCGGCTTTCGTGGTCAGACGGCCCGCCAGGCGCTTTGCGCGGCCCAGGCAAAGGGGGCGCGGGCGCTGCGCAGAATCAGTGCATCGCGGAAAGCGCGCCCCTGCGGCCAAGGGCCAAAGCCCGAGGCGACGTTGATATGCCCCACCTCGCCCAGATCGACGAGCTGGGCGCCCCAGGACGAGGCAAGCTGGCGGGCGCGGGGCAAGGTCATCCACGGATCGTTTCGGCTGGCTACGACCGTGGCCGGGACCGGCAGCAGCCGTTCGGGGATCGGGCCGAAATGGCCGATGCGGTCGCTGCCGCGCGTCTCGGCAGGGGCCACCAGCAGGGCAGCGCGCACCGGCAGATGCGGGTAGCGCGCCAGAAGACGCACGATCACAATGGCCCCCAGCGAATGGCCGACCAGGATACTGTCCGGGTTGCGCAGGACCGCCTCGCCCAGCTCATATTCCCAGACCGCCGGCACGGGATGCGAGGGGTCCGACAGGGCCACCATCTCGGCGGTGGGTTCGGTGGCCGCCCACCAATCCTGCCAATGCGGTGCGGGAGAGCCATCAAGCCCCGGAACGATCAGCGTCTTCGACATGTCCCAATCCCTTCTTGCCGGCGCGCCCCGCCAGTGGGGCAAGAATACACTATCAAGTTTATCGTGTATTGTGCTTCCAAACTGCCCTGACCGCGCAGCATGGCATTCTCTCCGCCCCCCGTCGCCGCGCAGAATTTTCCCTGCGGCGACAGTTTTGGCGGCGGCCGGATCAGCGGTTGCGCGTGTCGACCGGATAGGCGGTGGTGTACTTGATCCGCTCCATCGCGAAATGCGAGGTGATGTTGCGGATCGGAACGGCATCGGTAAGCCGTTTGTACAGCTGGTCATAGGCTTCCATGTCCGGCACCGCGACATGGAGGAGATAGTCCATCTCGCCGGCCATCCGGTGCACGGCCATGATCTCGGGGATAGCAGCGGTGGCGGCGGCAAAGCTGTCGCGCCACTCAGGCCCGTGATCGGGGGCCTCGATCCCGACGAAGACGGTCAGGCCGAAGCCCAGGGCCAGGGGATCGGCCAGGGCGACGCGGGCGGTCAGCACGCCGGTCGCCTCGAGCTTCTGGATCCGTTTCCAGCACGGCGTCTGCGACAGGCCGACCCTGTCGGCGATCTGCGCGATGGGACGCGTGGCGTCCTGCATCAGCTCTGCCACGATCTTGCGGTCGATCAGATCGAGGTCTTCCATGGCTTTTCTCCAGTGTTCGTTGCGGTGCCGAAAGACGGCAACCGGGGTCGGTTCGCCCTAGGATGACACTAATATTCTATTTGTCTACCGTCTTTATCGTATATAATGCTGACTCACGTCCTTCCGGCATGCGACGGCGCGGCTTGTGCTGGCTTTGTGGTCACAGAATGCGTAAAGCCGCCGTTGATAAATGCGAGTGTCCCTCCTAGGCTTGCCCCATGATCACGCAGAAGATGAAATACGCGCTGAAGGCGCTTCTGGCGCTTGCCGATGAGGCGGCCAAGGAACGGCCCGAGCCGCTGACGATCGAGGAAATCGCGAAACGGTCGGGCACGCCAAAGCGCTTTCTGGAGCATATCCTGCTTGAAGTGCGCAATGCGGGCGTGATCGCCTCGATCCGCGGGCGGTCGGGCGGCTACAGCCTGATCAAGAAACCGGCGCAGATCTCGATCTCGGAGCTGCTGCGGACGATCGACGGGCCGATCGCCCCCCTGCCCTGCCTGTCGCGCCGGGCCTATCAGCGCTGCGAGGATTGCGTGGACGAGGCAAGCTGCCGCATCCGCAAGGCCTTTGCCGAGGTCTTCTGGTCCTATCTGCTGATCATCGAGTCGCTGACGCTGGAAGACATGCTGCGCCAAGGCCAGGTGACGGCGCAGGTGCTGGGGGAAACGCCGCCCTGAGCGGCCACAGTGTCAGAGGGACCGCCATTCTGTGCTGGCGGCGCGTCGCTGCACTTGATACGATTGACGGACAAGCGAAATTGACCGGGCCCGCGCCAAGCGCGGAAGGCGCAGCAAATGCGCGGCACCGGAAGGGGCAAGATTGCGGGCATCGGCCAGAGCACGACAGGGGTTAACCCGGCGCCGCGCGCGGCGGGACTGGTCCGGGCCGGGCTGGTAATGGTCGGCATCGCGGCGAGCTATACGGTCGCTGGCTGGCTGGGCTGGATGACCGCGCTTCCGCCGGGATATGCCTCGCTGATCTGGCCGGGGGCCGGAATCGCGCTGGCCACCGTGCTGCTTTACAGCCGCAGCGCCTGGCCTGCGGTCTTCCTGGGTTCCTTCGCCATCAATCTCTGGATCTCGGCCAGCTTCCACGCCGCGCTGAGCTTGCGCCTGTTCCTTGTTCCCGCCCTTCTTGCCACGGGCGCGACCCTTCAGGCCTTGGCCGTGGCGACGCTGGTGCGTCGCCGGTTCGGCCGTCCGATCAAGCTTATTCGCCGCGCCGATATCCTGGTGCTGTTCCTGATCATCGGTCCGGCGGGCAGTTGCATCGCCGCGACGGTGGGCACCCTGTCGCTGATGGCCCTGGGCACGGTCCCGCTGGCCAGCGCGGCCCGCAACTGGGCAGTCTGGTGGGCCGGCGACATGATGGGCGTCCTGCTGGTCTTTCCGCTGGCCATCATGGCGCCCTGGTGGCGCGAGGACCCGATCCAGTGGAAGGGCCGCGTTCTCACGCGGCTGAACATGGCCTCGCTTGCGGTGGTGACGGTCAGCATGGTGCTGACCTTCTACATCTGGACCAGCGTGACCACCAGCACGCGGGCGCGTGGACAGCAACTGTTCGACCAGATGGCGACCGAACTGGTGGTCGCCTTCGAAGCGCGGATGCGGCGCTACGAACAAAGCCTTGCCGCCGGTGAGGGACTGGTTCTGGCCTCGGCCCATCTGTCGCGCGACGATTGGCGCACCTTCGTCGACCGGATCGACATCGGAACGAACTTGCCCGGGGTCAGCGGCCTGGGTCTGATCGTGCCAGTGCAGCGGGAGAAGCTGGCAGAGTTCCTGGACCACATGGCGGCCGAGGGCATCCCGGACATGGAGCCCCATCCGATAACGGCTGGGACCGAGCTGTTCCTCATCAAGTTCATCGAACCTCTTGAAAAGATGGGCACGGCCGTCGGGCTGGACATCAGCTTCGAGGGGAACCGGCGCAATGCGGCGCTGGCGGCGCGCGACAGTGGCAGGACCATTCTCAGCAAGCCGATCAGTCTTGTGCATAACGAACTCGAGCAGCGCGGCTTCCTCTTGTTGCGTCCGGTCTACCGATCCGAAACCCGGCCCATGAATGTCATCGAACGCCGGGCGACCTTTGTCGGCTGGGTTTATGCCCCCCTGAGCGTCGAGAACGTCTTTGCCGGCCTGACGCCAAGCATCCGGCGCGAGATCGATCTGACCGTGCGGCTGGCATCGGATTCGAGCGAGAATGGGTTCCTCTACTCAAGCACGGACGCCGAAAGACAGGGCCAGACACCCATTTTCCAGCGTGAACAGGCGGTAAGCATCTATGGCCGCACGCTGATCTTTCACCTTACCAGCAGCCGGTCTTTCGAGCGCCACACGGCTACGCATGAGGGCGCGTTGGTCCTGGGTGCGGGCCTGATCATCACCGGGCTGATCGCCACCCTCTTGCTGACGCTCTTGAACCGCGAAGCGGCGGCGATGCGCCTGTTCCGCGACAAGGAACGGGCGCTGTCGGCGCAAGAGCGGATGAATTCCTCGATTGTCGACACGGCTGTGGTCGGCACCGCCTCGACCGATGCGCGCGGCAAGATCCTGCGGATGAGCCGCACCGGCGCGGCCATGTTCGGCATGACCCCGGACGAGGCCGAGGGCCAGAGCATCTACACGCTGTTCGGCATCCGCCAGGACGAGCTGAGCGAAATGGAAGCGGGGACCGCCGGCAATCACCGGATCGAAGTGATGACCCAGAGCATGGGCCGTCGCATCCTGGATGTTCAGGTCAGCAGTTGGGCGAACGAGATCAACGAGCAACGTCAGACCTGGGTCATCGACGATGTCACCGCCCAAGCCGAAGTCGAACAGCGCCTGCACGACACCGAGCAGCGGCTGGACATGGCGCTGGTCGGCGCGCGGATCGGCGTGTTCGAGATCGACCTCGCCACTGGCAGGTCGATCGTGTCGCGGACCTGGAAAGACCTCATGGGTCTTGATGCGGACCAGGATTCCGATGCCCAGGCGATCTGGCGATCGCGGGTAGATCCCGAGGATCTGGCGCGGGTGCAGGCATCCGAACTGGCCTGCATCCGGGGCGAGACGCCTCGCTCGGTCAATGTCTACCGCATCCGAATGCCCGATGGCACGTTGCGCTGGATGAAATCGGACGAGATCGTCGGCGCGCGCGATGCCAATGGCCGCGCCTTGCGGCTGATCGGAACCCAATCCGACGTGACCGAGCTGGTCGAGGCCCAGGAGGCACTGCAATCCAGCGAGGCCCTGTTGCGCGGCGTGATCTCCAACGCCCCGGTTGGCATGGCCTTGGTCGATCGCAGCGGGGTAATGCGCAATGTGAACGAAGCGCTGTGCGGCTTTCTTGGGCAGCGGCGCGATACCCTGCTTGGGGCGAGCCTGGGCAAATTCACCCATCCCGACGACCTTTATCTTGACGGCGATCAGCTTCGCCGTCTGCTTTCGGGCGAGATTTCCAGCTACCAATGCGAAAAGCGCTATATGCGGCAGGATGACACGGTGGGCTGGGGTCTTCTCAGCGTGTCCTATTCCGGGCCGCAGGGCGACAATGACCAGGCCCTGATCGCGCAGATCCAGGACATTTCCGAGTTGAAGGCGGTCGAGCGCATGAAGGGCGATTTCATCGCCTCCGTCAGCCACGAATTGCGCACCCCGCTGACCTCGATCAAGGGGGCGCTGGGCATCGTGACCGGCACGATGCGCGAGGCCCTGCCCGGCAAGGCCGAACATCTTCTGTCCATCGCCCAGAAGAATTGCGACCGGCTCATCCAATTGGTGAACGACATTCTCGACATGGAGAAGCTCGCCTCGGATCAGACCAGCTTCTCGTTCTCGACCGCCTCGTTGGCAGACAGCCTGAACGATGTCGTGACCGCCTGCCAGCCGTTCGCGCAACAGTTTGACGTGACGCTCGCCATCGAGCCCGAGGCCGAGGTCCTGATGGCGCGGATCGATGTGAACCGGCTGAACCAGGTCATCACCAATCTCGTCTCGAATGCCGTGAAATACTCGCCGCGCGGCGGGGTGGTGAAAGCCTCCGTCAAGCGCGACGGCAATGCTGCGGTGATAACCGTCACCGACAATGGCGAAGGTATCCCCGAGGCGTTCCGAAACCGGCTGTTCCGGCCCTTTTCGCAGATCGACATGTCCTCGACGCGCAAGGTCGGCGGCACGGGTCTTGGCCTTTCGATCAGCCGCCAGATCGTCGACCGCATGGGCGGCCAGATCGACTTTGTCTCCGAGCCGGGCGTTGAGACCACGTTCAGCGTGACCCTGCCGCTTGCCGAAGGCTTTGACACGCAGGATACCGGCACTGACGCTGCGCCCCGTCGGCCGCGTGGGCGCACCAAGCTGCCCCGAATCCTCCATGTCGAATCGGACACGGATTTCGCCGAGGTGCTACGGGCCGCCTTTGGCCGCCGGGCGACGATGCGGGTCGTGTCGCGCCTGGCGGATGCGCGCAGCGTTCTGGCGCGCGACAGTTTCGATCTTGTCATCGTGGACTGGGAATTGCCCGACGGGCCGGGCGAGGCGCTTTTGCCGGACGTCAGCGCGCGGCCCGGCCTGCACATTATCGGCCTTTCCTCGCGCGAGGGAATCTCGCCCGAGGGCGAAGGCCCGCAATCCTTTGTCAAGTCTCGTATTCCGGTCGAAGAAATTGTGGCGAACTGTCTGAAACTGATTGCAGCCGCCTGATTGGCCGAGTTGCGCCACAATCTTTCCCTTACTGCGCCCCAGCTTCAGGATTTGGTTACATGAGGTTAACCGAACCCGAACGTCACACTGCCGATGCAGAAGGCGGGGACGTTCGACTCAGAGGGTAAGATGGTTAAGGGCGACACAAGCACAGGGCTGGGAATGCTGACCAGCCTCGACACCGCTTCGCTGGTTTACGTTTTATACGCGGTCCTTTCGGTGATTCTGATCGGGGGTTTCTTGCGCAACGGCCTTGCCGCCCGGCGCAATCGCCGCCGGTTGCGCGATGCCCAGGCTGTGATTGCCGTTCAGGAGGCTGTCACCGATGCCCATTGCATGATCAACGCCACCGATCCGCAGGGGCGGATCACCTTTGCCAATGAGCTGTTTCTTTCGGCGACCGGCTATGACGCGGACGAAGTCACCGGGCAGCCGATCAGTGCCTTTTATGCCGAATCCAATGCCGAGCGGCGGGCCGAAACGATCCGCGCGCATCTGCACGCGCATGGCATGTGGAGCGGCGAGGTCGAGATGCGCTGCAAGTCGGGCGAGCGGATCTGGACGCATTGCACCGTCAAGGCCCGGCACGACAGGGCCGGGAACATTCAGTCGATGGTCTCGCTTCGCACTGACATCACCGAGGCAAAGCGCGCGCAATCCGACCGCCAGCTTCGGACGATCTTCGACCACCTGCCGGAAGAAGTCTTTATCTTCAGCGCCCAGACCCAGGCTTTCACCTATGCGAATCTCGCCGCCCTGCGGCATCTGGGTGCCGATGCCAGCCAGATCTCGATGCGACGCGCCAGTCTGATGCCGGGTTTCCTGTCCTCGCCCGACTTCCAGACCCATCTGAAGACCATGCGCACTTCGGACCGGTCGCTGGCGACAATCCGGCAGGCCGACGGTGCCAAGGTTCTGGATGTTACCGTCCAGTTGATCCGCTCAGAGGACGACGCCGACCAGTTCTTCGTTCTGGCAAAGGACATCACCGACCATATGCAGACCGAGCGCGCCAAGGCCGAATTCGTTTCGACCGTCAGCCACGAGCTGCGCACGCCGCTGACCTCGATCAAGGGGGCGCTGGGCGTTCTGTCCTCGGGCGCGATGGGCAATGTGTCCGAAAATGCCCAGGCCATCCTGACCATGGCGCAGCGCAATACGGAACGGCTGATCCTGCTGATCAACGACCTGCTCGATCTGGAAAAGCTCGATGCCGGCCAGGCCGACATGTCGCGCAGCCCCTGCGAATTGGGCAGTCTGGTGGCCGATGTGGTCGAGATGAATGCGGGATATGCGATGCAATTCGGCGTGACCGTCGAAGCCAGGGTGCCGCCGGGCCTTGCGACCATCTCGGGCAATCGCGACCGGCTGATCCAGGTTCTGGTCAACCTGGTGTCGAATGCGGTAAAGTTCACCCCGACCGGGGAAACGGTCGTGGTCGAACTGACGTCGCGTCAGGGTGGATACCGTGTCAGCGTCGCCGACAGGGGGCCGGGTGTGCCGGAAGAGCTGAAGTCGCGAATCTTCGAACGCTTCACCCAGGGGCGCAGCACCGGCACGCAGCCCGTGGCCGGGACCGGCCTTGGCCTGTCGATTTCCAAGGCCATCATCGAGCGCCATGATGGCCGGATCGATTTCCATCCCGGCGCCGAAGGCGGCACGGTATTCTACTTTGACCTCCCCGCACTCCGCGATTCCCTAGCAGCCTGATGACGAAAACCTTGGAAGAAAGATCAGTAGTATGAACAAGTTGCGCATTCTGCACGTCGAAGACGATCCTGATATTCTGGAAATCTCCCGCATCGCGCTCGAGACGATTGGCGGGCATGAGGTCCATCAGTTCAACAACGGCGCAGAAGCCATCTCACGGGCCGTAGAGATCGCGCCCGACGTCTTTCTTCTGGACGTGATGATGCCGGGGATGAGCGGCGAGCAAACCCTTGCCGCGCTGCGCCAATTGCCGGAATGCCGGTCTATCCCGGCAATTTTCATGACCGCCAAGGCCCAGGAATCAGAGGTCGCCAAGCTGCGCGCCGTGGGTGCGATCGACGTGATCGTGAAACCCTTCGATCCGATGACGCTGGCGATGCAGATCAACACCCTGCTCGTTGCGTCCCGGCGCTCGACCGCCTGAGGCCGTCGCACAATCGAAGGGCGCCGCCGCCCTTCCTACCCCCCGCACAAGAACGCCCCGCACCGCAGGCAAAGACCTCCAGTGCGGGGCGTAGCTCTTTTCAGGGGGGGGGGAGGCGGTCGGCATCGCCCAGGGCAGGCAGGTCGCGCCCGCAGGCGCGCCGTGCGGTTTACTGCCCGACGGCTTCGTCCAGGGCCTCGACCAGATCCTCGATGCGCGACAGATAGCCGTCGCCAAAATCGGGCAGCGCCAGATTCGCCGCCAGGGCCTCTTCCGTCTCACGGGCAATCTCGCCCAGCGCGGGCCAGCCAAAGGTCGCGGCCGTGCCGGACACCCGATGCGCGATGAAGATCGCCCGTTGCAGGCCGCTGCGGATGTCGGAACCGTCGAGCAACGCGTCGAGCGCATCCTCGAGATTGTCGAGATGCTCGCTCATCGCGGCGCGAAAACGCGGCCGCAAGGCTTCGATCGCGTCGAAGTAAGCCGTCGGAGGGTTCTGCATCATGCGCGTTCCACTGTCCCTGAGGCCTGGCCGCCCCTGCCCCATCCTGCCGTCGTCAGCCCAGCTTGCGCAGCAGGCCGGTCAGCCCCATAGACGCCGCGCGCGGCGCAGCCTCGACCACGCCCGAACGGTCGGCCGGGTTGCGGTCCAGTTGCGCCAGGGCCGCGTGCATCGTGCGCACCGCCGACGTGCCCGACCGCATCACGCCGATCCGGTGCGGATCGCCGCAGCGATAGCGCAGCTCGGCCAGGGCGCCGAAACCTTCCGTGGCGCCCATCAGCTCCAGCGCCCCGCTGGCCGCGAATTCAAGCTCTTCGGTGGAAATGACGCCCGGCCCGTGGATCACCACGACAAAAGCGCCGCTGCCCGCATAGGACAGGAAGAACTCGCGCCCGCGCAGCGCCGTTGACAGGGCCTCGGCGGTATCGGCAAGCAGGAAGTAGAAATCTGAAGGCGTCAGAGCGCGGTGATAGGCCTCAAGCCCGTCGACCCGAACGGCAAGGACGGTGGTCGAGAACAGGCCCGACCGCGACATCTGCAGCAGGTAGTTCTCAAGGTTCACCTGGCCGATGGCCCCGGCGACGCCGAAGACGGTCACCGGATCGCTCCAGGCGACGCGGAAGTCCTGCTCCATCTGGTCGCGCAGCAGCCGCGCCTCAAGCGCCTTTTCGCGCGTGCGCGCGCCCTCTTCCACCAGCCGGTGCGCCAGGCCGACTCGGGTGCCCAGTTCCAGCGGATCGAAAGGCTTTGTGACGTAATCGGTGGCGCCAGCGGCAAAGGCGCGCTGGATGAAGCTGCGTTCCGACATGGCGGTGACCATGATCACCGGGGTCGAGGCATAGCCGCGGCGGCGCTTGATCCAGGCGCAGAGCTCGATCCCGTCCATGCCCGGCATCTGAATGTCCAGCAGCAGGCAATCATAGGGTTCGGACGAGGCTTCGATCTTTGCCATGGCCTCGGGGGCCGACATCGCGGTGTCGATCGCGTGATATCCCGAGGCCATGAGCGAGGCCTTCAGAATCTCGAGGATCATCTCGTCGTCATCAACCGCAAGAATTCGCATCTCTTCGCTCGCTCTTCTGAACGGCTTGCCCGCCACCCTGACGGTCCGTTGCTCACATTGGCGGATGGGGCCGCATTTTCTACCTTAAGAGGTACGGTTCGATATAGGCCAAATTGTGACAAATTGCGTTTGTTTCCAGTGCATTTGCCGGGCGAATAGGGGCAAGCCGGGGCACCGTTTCGGTTGTATCATAAAGCCCCATGCAGGCCCATTTACAGGCAAATCAAGGCCTTCCGACCCACGATCCAGCCGGGACCGGGCGGAAAAAAGGCGGGCCGCAGTGGATTTTGCGGCCCGGCATCCTGACATCTATCTACCATAGGGCGAGCGGTTGCCCGCGTCGCTGAGCGCCCGGTCGGACCGGCCGGGCATTTCAGGCGCTGCGGTCGCCGATCTGGCGCAGGGCCGAAAGTGCCTGACCTTCCTTGAACAGCATCCGGTCCTGGACCGAGGTCAGCGCGCGGCGGAAGGCCGTTTCGGCCCGCAGCGTGCGCGTGCCCCCGGTCTGGATCAGCTCGCCCACCGCGACGGTGACCTTCTCGTCATCGGCCAGCCCGGCCTCGGCCCCAAGACGCGCAAGGCGCAGGTTGATCGCCATTTCCGGGTCGCCCGCCAGGGTGATTCCGTGCCGGGTGGCGACAAGGAAGGTGCCCGCCCCCGCATAGGCCATCAAGGCGCCGGTCGCGCCGGGCCCCGTGCCGCCATTGGCGCCGCCCGAAGTGCCCAGGACAGCCCCGATCGACTGCGCGATCTCGCGCAGCACCGTCAGCATCTGCCCGGGATGGGCGCGGGCTTCCAGCAGGTGATGCTGCTCGATGCGGACCGCGAAGACGGCAACCTTGCCGGCTTCCGGCCGCGGCAGGCGCAGGATGTAATTGGCCAGCGCCCGGTATTCGATCAGGTTGGTCACACCCTCGATCTGGACATCCGCCTGCCGTTCGCTGCCACGCCCGGCGGCTTCGGCCGCGCCGCGCGCACTGCCGGCATGTTCGGCCCCGGTGCTGTCGCGCCCGGGAAGGCCCAGATTCGCAGCCTTGAGGCGCGTCGCAAGATCAAGGATGTCGAAGGGCTTGGTCGCATAATCCGTCGCACCGGCGCTGAAGGCGTCGTCCATGTTCTTCATGTCGCGCATCGCGGTCAGCATGATGATTGGCGTATCGCGATAGGCCGCCATCTCGCGGATCTTGAGGCAAAGCTCGATCCCGTCCATCTCGGGCATGTTGATGTCGAGAAGCAGGCAGTCATAGACCCGCCCGCCATAGGTCAGCAGGTCCAGCGCCTCGGGGCCGGACGCGGCCGCCGTCACATCGGGAAAGCCCACTTCGGCTGCGATCCGCGGCAGAAGCTCGCGGATGAAAGGGTCGTCGTCCACCGCAAGTATGCGCATCGTCCGCATCTGTTCCTCCATGCCTTCGCCGCCACGTCTTGCAGCGGGGCGAACGGCTGTCGCCAGCGCGCTCGCTTCTTCTTTTTCAATTTCAAATTCCGATCCAGACCCGTCCCACGCGGGAAGCATCACCATCGCAACCCGCGTCAGCGCGGTCAGGAACAGGGCCAAAGCCCCGAAAAGACTGTAGGCCAGCAGCGCCATCCAGAACGAGTGACCCATGACAAGCGACACTATCATGGCAGCAAGTCCAGATCCGATCCCCACAAGCAGGATACCAAGCATGACCACGTATTCCCCGTCGCTTCTTGACTGCGCTCATTGCCCGAAGTCGCGAGTCGCGGGAAATCCGCCGCCGGACATGAGGCCTCGCAGAAAGGCTAAAATCCGCTCGTGGCATAACTGTGGCCAATTTCGCCAATTGTCGGGGCCGCGATAGGGCCAGAGCAAAGTTTTGTGCTGCTGGACTGGCTACTGTGGGAAATCTACACCATGGGTTGAAGTCCAGATCGCAGGTTCTTGTGGGGCGTTTCAGAAAGGTTAACTGTGTAACGGTTAATGGTTCCTGCGCAGAGGTTGCGCATCCGCGAACAGTCGCTGACACGCGGGCCAGCAGTTGACAGATGGACCATAGGCCAATGAACGAGCCCATGCTCAAGGACACCCGCCCGAAAGATGGGTTTGCCGTGATCGTCCTTGACCCGAAGGGCCGTATCGAAAGTGCCAATCTGGTGGCCGCGCGCCTGTTCCTTTATCCTGAAGATGAGGATGGCGCGGCGCTGGAAGGCCTGATCGTCGAAGACATCCTGCCCCACGTCACTCTGAAAGACCTGCTCCGGCATGTCGGGCCCGACCAGCGCAGCGCCGTGCTTGGCGCCGTGCCAGGCCGCGGATTCGACGGCGAGAAGATCGAGCTGACGGTTCAGGTCACGCCCTGGACCGATCCGGCCGGAAGGCTGCGAGTCACTCTGATCCTGCGCACGACCGCCGCGCCCAGCCTGACCGCGACCGAGCTGGAACGTGAGCTTGCCCTGTCAAACGCCGCCGTACGCGGTGCGGGCATCGGCGTCTTCGAATATCGGCCCGGAACCGACAGCGTCACGGTGTCGGAAATCTGGCGCGAACTGGTCGAGATTCCCGCCGATGATCCGGTGGACGTCCAGCTTGAATGGCGCCGCCGGGTTCACCCCGATGACCTTGCGACCGCGCTTGAGCCGGTCCGCGCCTGTCTTGAAGACGAGGTGGAGCGCGCAAGCTGCGAATATCGCCTGCGGACGCGCGACCGCCGCCGCTGGCGCTGGATGCGTACCGATGTCTCGGTTCTGGAACGCGACGCGCAGGGCAAGGTCACGCGGATTGTCGGCGCGATGATCAATATCAGCGAACAGAAGGCGGTCGAGAACGCGTTGCGCCACAGCGTCGAGCAATTCCGCTCGGCCTTCGAACATGCGACCATCGGCAAGGCCATCGTCACCCGGCATGGCAGCTTCCTGCGGGTCAACCAGTCGCTCTGCGACATGCTGGGCTTCACGCCCGAACAGATGCAGCGCACCGATTTCCAGTCGCTGACCCATCCCGAAGATCTGGACGCCGATCTGGCGCAACTGCGGGCGCTGACCGAGGGCAAGGTCGCAAGCTACCAGATGGAAAAGCGCTTTCTGCGCGCCAATGGCTCGATCATGTGGGGGCAGTTGAGCCTGGGCCTTGTGCGCGATGCCGAAGGCAATCCCGAACAGTTCATCGCGCAGATCGTCGATGTCACCGAACAGCACCGGCTGGCAGAACTGAAAAGCGAATTCGTGGCGACGGTCAGCCATGAGCTGCGCACCCCGCTGACATCGGTTCTTGGCGCATTGGGCCTGCTGAACGCGATGGACACCGAGAAGCTGCCGGATTCCGCCCAGCGCCTGCTGTTCATCGCCCAGCAGAACGGCCAGCGCCTGCTGACGCTGATCAACGATATCCTGGATTTCGAAAAGTTCTCAGCCCGCCAGATGCGCTACGCGCTGGAACAGCACAAGATCACCGGTCTGGTCGAGGAAGCGGTGATGACCAATCTTGCGCTGGCCGACCGCTATGGCGTGCGCTTCGAGATTGTGTCGGCGGACCCGGCGGTCAGCGGTTTCGTGGATGCCCGCCGCTTCCAGCAGGTCATGGCCAATCTTCTGTCCAATGCCGCCAAGTTTGCCGATACCGACACCGTGATCGAGATCGAGATCAGCAAGGAGCAAAGCGAGATCTGCATTGCGGTGCGCAATCGCGGCCGGGGCATTCCCGACAGTTTCCGCGACCAGGTCTTCACCCCCTTCTCGCAGGCGGAACTGTCCTCGACCCGCAGCCGGGGCGGCACCGGGCTTGGCCTCGCGATCACCCGTCAGATCGTCGAGCAGACCGGGGGCCGCATCGGTTTTGACAGTGTGCCCGAGGGGCTGACGACCTTCTGGTTCACCGTTCCGACCGAAGAACCCACCGCCACGCTCGAGGCGCTGGCCTCCTGAACCGGCTCGGCGCCTTCAGCGCGCCAGGGCCAGCACCCCGGTCACGTCCAGATGCGCCTCAAGATGCCCGGCCAGCGCGTCGAGCGTGGCCTCGACTGTAGCGGCATGGGCGCGCGGGGCGGCCTCGATGCCGATCCGGCGCAGATAGGCGGCGCGAAAGCCGTCGGCAGCGAACAGCCCGTGCAGATAGCTGCCCGCGATGCGGCCATCCGCGCTGACCGCGCCTTCCGGCCGGCCCTCGACCTCGGCAAAGGGCCGGGCGCAATCGGGGCCGCCGCTGCGGCCGAGATGGATCTCATAGCCCTCGACGGGCAGGCCACTGGCGACATGCCGCGCCGTGACCCGCGCCAGCCGCTTGTCGGCGCTCATCTCCGTCTCGATATCCAGCAGGCCCAGCCCCGGCGTCTCGCCCGCCGGCCCCTCGATGCCCTCGGGGTCGCGCACCAGCCGCCCCAGCATCTGGTAGCCACCGCAGATGCCCAGCACATGCCCGCCGCGCCGGACATGGGCCATCAGGTCGATGTCCCAACCCTGCGCCCGCAGGAAGGCCAGATCGCCCCGCGTCGATTTCGATCCGGGCAGGATCACCAGCCGCGCCTCGGCCGGGATCGGCTGGCCTGGCCGCACCATGACCAGATCAACGCCCGGCTCGGCGGCGATCGGGTCGAGGTCGTCGAAATTCGCGATGCGCGACAGGGTCAGGCAGGCCACGGTGACGCCCCCCGCCCTGGGACGCGAGGCGATGTCCAGCGCATCCTCGGCGGGCAGAAGATGGGCCTGCGGAAACCAGGGCAGGACACCAAAGCCGCGCCAGCCGCTGCGGGCCTCGATCATCCGATAGCCCGCCTCGAACAAGCGAGGATCGCCTCGGAACTTGTTGATCAGAAAACCTTTCACCATGGCAGCATCTTCCGGGTCGATCACGGCTTTTGTGCCGATGATCTGCGCGATCACCCCGCCCCGGTCGATATCGCCCGCCAGCACCACCGGCACATCCGCGGCGCGCGCAAAGCCCATATTGGCAATGTCGCCCGCGCGCAGGTTCACCTCGGCCGGGCTTCCCGCCCCTTCGACGATCACCAGATCATGCGCCCCGCACAGCCGGTTGAAACTGTCCAGCACATGACCCAGAAGCTGCGGCTTCAGCCCGGCATAATCTGCCGCCCGCGTGGTGGTCAGCCGCCGCCCCTGCACCACGACCTGCGCCCCGGTCTCGGATTCCGGTTTCAGCAGGACCGGGTTCATGTCCGTCATCGGCTCCAGCCCGCAGGCCAGCGCCTGCACGGCTTGCGCCCGCCCGATCTCGCCGCCATCCGCCGTCACGGCGGCATTGTTCGACATGTTCTGCGGCTTGAACGGCGCGACCGACAGGCCCCGCCGCCGCGCCGCGCGGCACAGGCCTGCCACCAGCATCGACTTGCCGACATTCGAGCCGCAGCCCTGGATCATCAGCGCGGGCATCGGGCCGCCCCCGCCTGCCGGGCTTCATCTTGGTCCGAATTTCCCGGGCAGAGCCAGCGAAGGCGCCATCGGTCAAAGCCCGCCGGTGATGGGATCAGAGCCCCGGGGGCATCCGCCGCGCGCGGCGCCATCAGAATTCCACCCCCGGCTGGCCCTTGATGCCGGACCGGAACGGATGCTTGACCAGTGTCATTTCGCTCACCAGATCCGCCGCCTCGATCAGCGCCTCCTTGGCATTGCGCCCGGTCAGGCAGACATGGGTCAAGGGTGGCTTCTCGTCGCGCAGGAAGGCCAGAACCTCGTCAATATCCAGGTAATCATAGCGCAGCGCGATGTTGATCTCGTCCAGCAGCACGAAGCGGATCTCCTGGTCGCGGATCAGCTCCTTGGCCTTTTCCCAGCCCTTGCGCGCGGCGGCGATGTCGCGCGCCTTGTCCTGCGTCTCCCAGGTAAAGCCCTCGCCCATCGCGTGGAACTGGCACAGCTCGCCGAAATTGGCCTCGATCAGCCGCCGCTCGCCCGTGTCCCAGGCGCCCTTGATGAATTGCACCACGGCGCAGGGCATCTGATGGGCGATGCAGCGCAGGATCATGCCGAAGCCGCTGGAAGACTTGCCTTTTCCGGCGCCGGTATGAACGATGACCAATCCCTTCTCGCCCGATTTCCCGGCCATGATCCTGTCGCGCGCGGCTTTCTTCTTGGCCATCTTGGCGGCATGGCGGGCCAGATCGGCCTCGTCGTTTCCGGCAGGAATGTCGTTCGCTTCTGTCATCTTGCCGGTCCTTCATCTTGACAGCCCCGCCCCATGTGGCAAGGAGGGGGCACTAACGCTGGTGCCTGTCCTACGGCAGGCCAAAAGGGAATGCGACAGGATTTGCGACCGACCGGAGAAGTCCGGCGTCACAGGGCCCAAGCGCAGCCGCCCCCGCGACCGTGACCGGAAAGGTCTGCCCCATGCCACTGGCCCCCAAGGCCGGGAAGGCGGGCAGAGCGCCGGGGAAAGGCCCAAGGCCCGCCCCCGATATCCGCAAGCCGGGAGACCTGCCAGCGCCATGACTGAAACGCGCGGACGGGGTGTGCCGCGACCTTTCGGACCGGGATGATTCCCGCCGGATGGCGCACTTGCACCCCTCACCCGCCGCGCCACGCGCTGAGAGGAGGGGCCGATGGCCACCGTGCTTCACGTCTGCATGACCTGCCGGGCCGGCCAGCCCGTGGCCGAGGGCGAGGCCTGCCCCGGCACAATACTGCACGGCGCGCTGGCGTCTGGCACCCTGCCAGAAGGCGTGGAAATCCGCCCGGTCGAATGCCTGTCCGCCTGCGACCATGGCTGCAACATCGCGCTGACGAAGCCCGGCGCCTGGTCCTATGTCTATGGCCGCCTGACGCTTGAGGACGTGCCCGAAATCCTGCGCGGCGCCAGGCTATATGCCGCAAGCGAGGGCGGCATCGTGCCCTGGCGCGACCGGCCCGTGATCTTCCGCAAGCAAAGCCTTGCCCGCATCCCCCCGTTCGTCACCGCCGAGGAGGCCTGAATGACCGACCTGACCAAGATCCCCGTCACCGTGATCACCGGCTTTCTGGGCGCGGGCAAGACCACTCTGATCCGCCACCTGATGCAGAACCCGCAGGGCAAGCGGCTGGCGATCCTTGTCAACGAATTCGGCACCGTGGGCGTGGATGGCGAGATCCTGAAATCCTGCGCCGATGCCAATTGCCCGGTGGAAAACATCGTCGAGCTGGCCAATGGCTGCATCTGCTGCACCGTGGCC